>JACKQG010000309.1_pt1 | contig 50897 bp, 41 predicted proteins | sample 8237621 | NCBI WGS metagenome assembly JACKQG01 (sample SAMN15677084, study PRJNA649215) | marine metagenome | biome: marine; feature: Black Sea; material: saline water; isolation source: suspended particulate matter (SPM) from the Black Sea western gyre | collected 2013-06-09/2013-06-10 | depth... | reverse complement strand
ATAATTCAAACATATTAAATGGAAAAGATGCACAGATATTTATATATAATTAGTTATTTATTTTAAGTAGACACATTTCTCTTTAATAAACTCCGAACCAGCACCAATTGTAATATAATAAACACCAGATGATAATCCTGTAAAATCCAAATTTTGACGATGGAAACCACTTTTCATGTCATTGTATAAATCTGTCTTAACACGTTCACCAAGAATATTATAAACATATATTGAAACATCCTTTTGGGTTTCCAAACTATATTCAATATTTAATACAGAATTAAAGGGATTTGGGTAATGTCCCATAAAATGAAATTGAGATGGAGCTGTTTCATTTGAACCAATGACTAATGGAGATTGATCAAAAATAGTCAGTAATCCGCGATGATCGGAAGGATAATGATCACCATCATATGGCTCATCAATAACAACAATAGATGTGTCTAATCCCAATTCTGAATTATTTTTCAGGAAAATATAATCAATTTTTCTGGAGGGACTCTCTGCAGGAACAGTAAATCCATTTAAAGGCGGATTTACATATTGATATGTACTATAATAAAAACTGCCTTCAACACCATTTACCAAAAGAGAAATTGGATCGGATTCGGGAGTACAATTAAAATCTCCAGTTAAAATTGATGCTACGCCTGGCCAAAGAGATTCTTTCGCTTCCACAAAATCCACAATTTCCTGAACCTGCTGCATGCGAATACTATTATGGTTTTCCATGTAAGATAGATGAGTGGTGAAGAAATTGATTGTTCCCAATGGTGTATTTATATAATTCCAAACAACTTTACGTGGAAAAACTCCGGGAGTTAAATCCAAATAGTTTAAAGCTATAACAGGATATTTACTGATAATGCCAATGCTTTCGTCGAATTGGCTCCAAGAAGTATGCGTATTTTGTTCATATAGATAATAATCAATTCCAAAAAATGCCTCCAGTGAATCAATCAGTGTTTGAGCCATATTATCACCTGCATTTCCGCCGGCAGTTTGATTTATTTCCTGCAAACCAATAATATCAGGATTTAAATCAATCATATGCTGAATAATATATTCCAGCCTGGTTTCCCAATCTGTGTCCGGCTTCATACCCATCATATTATAAGAAATCACTTTTATCCCAGCTTGAGCATTAAGGACATTTACTAGAAATAATAGTGTAAAAAAAACTATTTTTAACTGTATTTTCATTTCAATTCCCTATTGTTTTGAACATAAGCTTATAAGATATTACATTCAGTATCTTTAAAACGACACTCTAAAATGAGTTACTATTATAAAAATACAAAATTATTTTGTGTCCTTGTACTGATTTTTGTACTTTTACAAAATTTGATTGCAGGTACCACAGGTAAACTAGCAGGTCGAGTTCTAGACCAAAAAACGAAAGAACCGCTCATTGGTTGTAATATTTTGGTGGAAGGAACTGGTTTGGGCGCTGCCACAGATCTGGAAGGAAATTACTTTATTCTGAATATTCCGCCGGGAGATTATACCGTCAAAGCGTTAATGATTGGATATAGTACCTTAAGAATGACCGCTGTTCAAGTAGTGGTAGATCTTACATCCACTGTTGATTTTTCTTTATCCACTGAAGCAATCGAAGGACAGGAAGTAACAGTTGTTGCGGTCAAAAAAACTGTTCGGCTAGACCAAACATCCATGGCATCAGTGGTTAGTTCAAAGCAAATCGAAAGTTTGCCCGTAACAGAAATAGGCGATTTAATTGAACTCCAAGCTGGTGTAGTTCGTGATCCCGGAGGCGGTCTCCACGTTCGGGGGGGACGGAGCGGAGAAGTCTCATTTTGGGTGGACGGAATATCCACTACAGATTCATACGATGGAAGTGTGGGACAAGAAATTGAAACCAGTTCCATCCAGGAACTCCAAGTGATCAGCGGAACTTTTAACGCAGAATATGGAAATGCCATGTCCGGGATTGTAAATGTGGTTACAAAAGATGGTGGTGAAAAACTTCAAGGGGGTATGGAAATTTACGCCGGAGGATTTCATACATTTGACAGTAAGCTCCATTCCATGTCTTCTCCTTTTGCTGACTGGCTACCTTATGAAGATGTCAACAGTAACGGAAAATGGGAATCTCCTGAATGGTTCAACGATTTTAACAACAATCTTCAGTGGGATCCCGGTGAACCTTGGGATGATGCCAATGAAAATGGAATATGGGATAAGGGTGAACCACTCAACAGCGATTTAGGTTCAGATGGTCAAAGAGGTGACCCAACTGATGATGGTTCTATGGTACCATCAATAACAAGTAACAATAATGGACAACGTAATGAACCAAGTTTAGGTGAAGGTGATGGAATTGCTCAATGGGGAGAACATGTTTTTGCATTAGACGAAAACGGCTATATAGATAAATTGAATATTTTATTAAATCCTTTTCAAATTAAAAATTTCAATGGTTACTTGAGTGGACCTATTCCCGGTTTAAGTAATTATTTGACATTTTATTCAAATATCCGTTATTTCAATACATTAGGTAAGTATTACGGAAAACAGCTTTTTCTTCCCGATGGATCTGGCGGGAACGAAAAAATCAGTCCTTTGAATCCTTTTTCAAAACTTTCAGTTCAAGGAAAATTGACATTTAAACCAACGTCAATGATGAAAATTTCGTATAGTTTATTCTACGCAGAAAAATCATATAAAAATTATGACTCATTTTATAAATACAACCCAACCGGTTTGATGAACCATTTTGAAAAAGATTTATCACATATTTTAAATCTTACACATACTCTTTCTCAACGAACATACTATGAATTGAAAATGATCGATTTTCAATCCTCTTATTGGCAATATTTATATAAGGATGAAAGCGATGATCGTTATGTTGATCCGGAGATCATGCGCGTTCCGGCATGGTCATTCGCCCCCGCTGGAACACAAAATGGCAGATTTGCACGAGAGACGAATTATAATGTGTTGAAGTTTGATATTGTCACCCAATTCAATAAAGCGAACCACGTAAAATCCGGTTTTGAAGTAAAATTTTACGATTTATGGGCAGATGATAAAAGTCTTCAATACGGCACCACCGGCGATTGGGGCTTAACGGAACATGGCGATACTTTGGGATTTAATCCACAAACCGGTTCGCGATTATATCCATATACTCCCGTCATTTTTCCTACCCACGAACCGGAACATGATTATTTTCGTGTCAAGCCTTTAGAATTATCTGCTTATATTCAAGATAAAATTGAATTAGAAGATTTAATTGTAAATATTGGTTTACGATTTGATTATTTTGACTCAAAATGGCACACTCCTAAAAATGATCTTTATCCAGGGAATCGTAAGTATTATTTAACAACAACTGAATATGACACATCCGTTATCTGGGAACATGAATACGAATCTCTACACCAAAACGTTACAATTATTGACAGTTTAAATACCAAAGGTGCAGTAAAAGCAAATGAATTAATCAGTACTGATATTATCGATCCCGATGCGTGGAGTGAAGTTCTAAATTCTTACCGTTGGGAATACGGATATAACAAAACGAAGCCTGCTTACCAGTTAAGCCCAAGAATTGGGATTTCTTACCCCATTACAGATAAAGGTGCCATTCATGTTTCTTACGGATATTTTTTCCAAATTCCACAATTCAGTTATCTTTATGAAAACCCTGAATTCGAAATCAGTAATTCAACCAGCGGCGGTATTCTGGGAAATGCAGCTTTAAAACCAGAAAAAACAGTCATGTATGAAGTGGGGGTCAAACAAGAAATCGCTGCCTTCACTTCTTTTGATTTAACGCTTTTCTATAGAGATACCCGGGACTGGGTGGGAGTTAGCGCCCCAATAAATAAATATCCCATCGGTGTTTATTATAAATGGGAAAATAAAGATTATGCCAATACGAGGGGATTTACCATTGCAGTAAAAAGAGATTTAGTTGGAGGATTTGGTGCTTCATTAGACTATTCTTGGATGGTGGCAGAAGGTACTTTTTCAGACCCTTCTGAAGCATATTTTAATGCTCAAAATGAAGATGAAGCGCCACGCATTAGTTTAATACCTTTGAATTGGGACCAGACACATACCTTAAATGCATCTGTAAGCTTTGGAAGAAAAAATTGGTCCACATCTATGATTGGAAAATTCTGGTCAGGAAAGCCTTATACGCCCGAACCGAAAGCAGGTGTAGTATCAGGCGCAAGTGCATTTTCCGGGTTTGCAGAAAACAGTGACAGACGACCATCATTTATTAATATTGATTTTAGATCATCATATTTCATTTCAATGTTCGGTTATCGAATTTCAGTCTTTTGCAATATTTATAATATGTTTGATTTTCAAAATGAAATGATTGTATGGAATGATACCGGAAGAGCCACATACACTCTTACATCTCAAGATGTTTCGGAAACAGATATATCCAGAATTGGAAATCTAAATGAACATATATTGAGACCCAATTATTTTTCAGAACCCCGTAAGATAAACATTGGTTTATCAATGAATTTTTAGATGCTCTTTTTATCTACACGAACATATAATAAAATAGCAGTTATTCTGATCTGTATATTTTCTATGCTTTCAGCGGGTACTCCTCATGGATCTGAACTCGCACGAACAAAAAATATGCATTCCGGGAATAAAGTCCGTACCACTTTTTACAATTATGGATTAGTGGGAAGAACGTTTGAAGGTGTGGACGATATTGGTGGCGAGTGGCCCATTAATTCTACCCATGAATATATAGGTGATGTTGGGTTAATGGTGGGATCAGAAATTCAAGATATAAACGGAGCTAAAAAATATAGTGTTGTAACAATATTGAGTCCTCGTGGGAGTGAATTATCTGGGAATACCCATTGGGGGTGGGAACCGCTACCCGGATATACAAATACTGATACTACTTTAGCAGCCATGAGTCACATGGGACCTCCGATCAATGAAGATGATATTAATCAAGTGAATACATGGCCAAACTTTTGGCCTGACAAAATGGATGACATTAATGATCCGGGTTGGTCAGGTTCTTGGAATGGTTATTTTGGCAAAGATCAAAAAAATGCTGAACAGGAAAGTTTTTTCATAATGGATGATGCCAATGATGCTGAATTTCTATTTTATCCCGATTCAACCGATTTTGAAAGACGGGGTCTTGGGCTAAATGCGACTGTTCGCGGGCTGCAATGGAATCATATTCTTGCAGAAGATGTGCTATTCTGGTTATACGATATCAAAAATATTGGTCATAAAATTCACAATAAAATGATATTTGGCTACATTGTTGGAACAATTACTGGCGGAGATGGAGATTCACAAGATGATTATGCGGATTTTGATAAGGTAGATGATATCGCCTTTTCTTATGATCATGGCACAGATTTAGAAACAGGTTTGGGTGGTATCGGTGCAGGCGGTTGGTCACCTGTCGGCCTTGCCGGGTATGCATTTCTGGAAAGTCCGGGAAATTCAGTTGATGGCATTGATAATGACGGTGATGGATCTGAGGGCGAGGGTGAAATTATTATAGAAGCAATGTTTGATCCTGTCAGTTACGCATCTGGAGAAAATGTAATCAAAATTAACTATTATGATTATTCCAGGGAAATTGTTCAAATGCCTTCCGATTCGTTAATTATAGAACAAAATGGAACACAACTCATATTTTACCCAAATACATCCATGGACGAAATTCCTCGAAATTTAATTGATGATAATTTGAATGGCTTAATAGATGAAAATAATGGTGCATCCATCGAATTATCCACAGGTTTTTTTGAAGATGTTTATCTAAATGTTGGCTTGAAATACATTAATTATTTTACAGGTCTTGGTTCTAATAATCTCATGATTGATGAATCCAGAAGTGACGGGATTGATAATGATGGTGATTGGGACAGTGAATCTGATGATGTAGGCCGGGATGGCGCACCGGGAAGTGGAGATAGTTTTTATGGCGAAGGAGATGGAGAACCAACTTCGGGGTTTGAATTAATTGACGGAATTTGGGTGGATTCCGGATTGCCCGGTGAACCCAATATTGATAAAACAGATATTGATGAATCAGATCAGATTGGATTATCCAGCTTTTATTATTTTACGTATGGTGTTGGCCCAGATATGAGCAACGATACTCGCCTTTGGGACGAAATGAACCCGGGATATTTTAATAAATCGGTGCAAAATGCGGATGCGGATTTTCTATTTGGATCAGGCTATTTCCCTCTATTGCCGGGAGAGACTGAACGCTTTTCCGTGGGGTTGCTCTTTGGCGACAATTTACCCGATTTAATCCGCAATAAACAAACCGTCCAAACAATATATAACCAAAATTATAATTTCGCAAAAGCTCCTGAATTGCCATCCTTACGAGCTTATGCGGGTGATGGATATGTCACCTTATATTGGGATGATCGTGCAGAGGAATCTTTTGATAGAATATCCGGATACGATTTTGAAGGGTATAAAATTTATAAGGCAACGGATACACAATTTACAGATGCAGGGATGGTGACAGATGCTTTTGGATCTCCTAAATTTAATGTACCTGTAAAACAGTATGATTTAGATAATGAATATTCAGATTTTTTCCCAGGAGACGTGGACGGTATCAAATTTTATTTGGGGAAAAATACAGGATTAGTACATTCTTGGACAGACTCAAATGTAATAAACGGGCATCGTTATTTCTACGCAGTAACATCCTATGACCACGGACACGAGGAAAAAGAAATATTACCTGCAGAATCCTCAAAGTTTGTTACGATTGATAAAGGCGGAAATGTACAAACGGCTATAAATGTAATTTCTGTCGTTCCGGATGCTCCAGCCGCAGGATTTATCCCGCCGGAGCCTGAAGAAGATGTTAAACCTATAGGGAAAGTACGAGGTACAGGATCGATTACTTTAAATAATTTAGATCCATCAAAAATTCCCAGCGGGCGAGTGTACAGAATTTATTTTAAAGACAGCCATTTAAACGGATTAGATGATGATTTTGATTGGATACCCTATTGGGATACACCCAACGGTATTTGGGATACAACGGAAGTGTACTTTGATGTTGGTTTGGATGGTATTTCTGATTCATTGGAAACAGGCTTTTATTATCTACCAGACGGCTCTCAAGTGTTTGGTGGTTACCATCCAATATTGAATCCAGACCCAGCACATGATAATTATGACATTGTAAAGAATTGTTCAGATCATGCAGATAACGATGGAGATGGAGAAGTGGATGAAACTGATTCCACCGGTTGCGCTGACTATGGGACTGAAGGAAATAATGCCATAGATTTTGTTGATGTAAATGAAGATGGGTTTTATCAGAGCAGTGAAAACGGTGAACCATTCATTGATTTTGGTAATGGCGTTCAGGATCCGGGAGAAGAATTAAAAGATGACATAGGCACTGATGGAATTGGACCAAATGATCCAGGGTATTACGGCCCTGATGCCGATAGCACTGAAGGAAATGGAATACCTGATTTGGGCGAACCCAATTTTGATTTGTACGATGTGGATGAAGCGTTGCCGGTCACATCCCATTATATGATTGTGGATGTAACGTCTTTCAATATTCCGGATACAGTGATTCATTGGACTCAAGACCTTGATGGCGATAAATCTATGTTTGATGGTATGCAAATTATTGTCGACAACGACTGGACAATTAAAAAAACAACTTTTGGTTTTGTACCCGAATATGAAGAAAAGTACTCCATTGATGTAACACCCTTTGAATTTTATGGATATGCTACAAAAGGACTATCCTATCCCAGAGATATTCAAATCATTTTCGGTGATGAATTGATCGGACATTCTAGCTCTATTGATCTATTACAAAACAATGGATCTACTTACAATCTTCCTGAAATGGAAATGAATTTTATTATTCAAGATCCTTTTGATGACTCACCGATTGATTTTGCAGTTATTGATCAAAGCATACGGTATATCATCCGTGACAGCGCAAACAATATAATCCTCGATTCTATTTATGTTGAGCCGGGCCATTTTTCAAAATTTGATCGAATTATTTTATTGGAAAATTTAAGCGATACAACTGTTGTATCCTGGTCGATTACACCAACGGGAGAAGATTCTTCTGCCACATTGCATAAACCCGGTAATGGAGATACACTGAATATTCTATTCAGTAAACCATTTACCAGTGATGATATTTTCGAATTTGTATCCAATGCCCCATATATAGATAAAAGTAAGATTCAAAATGAAATGGATCGCATAAAAGTTGTACCCAACCCTTATATCGGAGGCGCCAGCTGGGAGGGGCAAAATCCATATTCAAGCGGTCGGGGTCCTCGCTCAATTCATTTTAATCATTTGCCGCCTATGTGCGAAATCCGGATTTATACATTAGCCGGAGAATTGGTAGATAAAATGCAGCACAATACAGTCATTGAAGACGGTACAGCAGAATGGGATATGATGACCAAGGATAACCTTGACATAGCTTATGGAATTTATATTTACCATATTGAGCCACTTGCGGATAGTGAATATGATTTTAAACCTGTCCTAGGAAAATTCGCTGTTATAAAATGAAAAAACTATTACTAAAATTAATTGTTATTTCATTATTTGCTGGAATTCATCTCCACGGACAATCCGTATCAAAAACCGGAACGACTGCAGCACAATTTCTAAAGATTGGAGTTGGTTCAAGTGCCATCGCAACTGGTGGAGCATTCACAGCTGTAGCGAATGATGCATCTGCTTTGTATTGGAATCCGGCAGGTATTTCCCGGATTAAAGGTATTCAGGGGATTCTTGATCACACTGATTGGTTTTTAGATATAAATCTAGATTTTGTGGGTTTGACATTTAATCTGGGGAAACTTGGTACAATTGGAACATCCCTTACCTATTTAAATATGGGAGAAATGCTTGTTACCACCACAAAAGATCCGGAAGGGGAATCAGGAGAAAAATTCAAAGCTGGTGCATACTCTGCCTTGGTGAGTTATGGGAAAAACCTTACGGACAAATTTTCAATTGGTTTATCCATGAAATACATCAACGAATTTATTTATAACTCAAGTGCAAACGGATTTGGCATTGACATCGGAACAGTCTACGACACAAAATGGGATGGCTTCACCATCGGAATGAGTATTTCAAACTTTGGAACAAAAATGCGCATGTCTGGAAGAGATCTTTTAATCCAGACCGAATTAGACCCCAGTTTAGAATCAGATCCGGAAAAAGTGAATGCTGAATTATCCACAGATTATTTTGATTTACCGTTAATATTCCGCTTTGGAACAGCCTATAAAACCCACTTTTCCATTTTTGATTTGACTGTAGCATTGGATGCCCTTCATCCAAACGATAATACTGAAAGTTTAAACATGGGTGCGGAACTGGCATTTTCCGATTTAGCCTTTTTGAGAATTGGGTACAATAATTTGTTTCAACGAGACAGCGAACAAGGATTTGCTGTGGGTGGCGGTGTAAAAATCAAATTAGGTAAAACAAAGTGGTTTTTAGATTATACATACCGTCAGTTCGGACGGTTGGGCAATCCCCAAAAACTTACAGTTTCTTTCTCATTATAGTATATTATCTAAATTTCAACATCTAAAATATAAATGTAATTAAGTTGATATTTAGTTTTTCAACATGTAATTTTCTATAAGTAAAATAGATTAGTAACTCATAAGTGAGTTACTTAAGGTTTGTATTTTTAAATATTGCATTAATAATAAACAAACAAGAGAGGTATAAAATGAAGAAAATGATAATTCTTCTTTCATTAATTACAGTAACGTCTTTGGTTTTAGGACAGGATCTGTACATTAATGAATTTATGGCTAGCAACGATTATTGCTGCCCAGATGAATATGGTGATTACGATGACTGGATTGAAATCTATAATGGTGGTACAGATTCAGTAGATATTGGCGGTATGTATATTACTGATGATTTAACAGATCCAGATTCTTGGCAAATCCCTGACACTGCTTCAGCACTAACAACAATTCCTCCCGGTGGTTTTTTGATTCTTTGGGCAGATAAAGAATCTGAACAGGGTCCATTACACGTGGAAGAAAAGCTTAGTGGTGGCGGCGAACAGATTGGATTATATGCCTCAGATGGTTCAACTGTCATTGATACATTAACATTCGGCGCCCAAGCAGCAGATACATCATATGCTCGTACGGCAGATGGCGGTTCAACATGGACATCTGACGGCTCGCCTACACCGGGCATTTCCAATACTGCAACAACTGTTTACGGTACATTTACCGTGGATTTATCTGGTGAAACGGTATCCGCAAATGGTGTACACGCTGCTGGTAATTTTCAAGATTATGATTATGACGGTAACCTGGAAAATCCAATTTATCCAAACTGGAATCCCGGTGGGATTGAGTTAGATTCAGTTGATGTGGGAATTTTTTCAGTAAAGTTATTATTAGTTCCCGGAACATTTGAATTTAAGTTCATAAATGGTAACACTTGGGGCGGTGACAGTGATGATGAATGGGCTGGTGATGACGCACAAGGATTTTTCTGCCAAGTTGACGGTGGAAATAACCGTATTCTTACAGTAGGAGAAAGTGATTTTTCCTACGGCCCTGTTTGCTGGGAAAGCTGTGTTGATTGTGATGAAGTTGCAATAACATTTCAAGTTGATATGTCAAATGAAACAGTTGCAACAGAAGGTGTTCATGTAGCTGGAAGTATGCAAGGTTGGAATCCAGCAACTTCCGAATTGGTGTTAAACGACAGTACAGGTTATTATGAAATAACGATGGGCAGTGTAATTGGTGATACAATTCAATATAAATATGTCAACGGAAACGCTTGGGGAAACGATGAATCTGCACCGGACGAGTGTAGTTTCCCCGGTAGTTGGGGAAATCGCTGGTTAGTCATACCTGATGTGGATTATACAACACCCGCAGTTTGCTACGGTGCTTGTTTAGCTTGCGATGCAGTCTATGTCACATTCCAAGTTGATATGGAAAATGAAGAAATTTCCACAGATGGTATTCATATAGCCGGTAGTTTCCAAGGCTGGGATCCGGCAGCAACGGAAATGACTGATGCTGATGGCGATTCCATCTTTGAAATTACCGTAGGCTTGGCTTCCGGAGATCAAGTCGCTTACAAATTTGTAAACGGAAATACTTGGGATGGCGCAGAAGGCGTTCCCAGTGATTGTGCGACCGATGGTAATCGTACATTTACTCCCGGAGATGTAGATATAACTGTTGATGCTGTTTGTTTTGCAACATGTGCTTCCTGTGTACCTGCTAATTATCAAACTGCTACAATCACTTTTCAGGCGGATATCAGCGAAATGGTAACGTTCGACCCGGTAGCTCATACACTGGAAATTCGTGGTGGTATGAATGGCTGGTCTGGCGGTGACGCAATGCAACAAGATCTTGTCGATCCTTATCTCTACAAATTGGATATTGAATTTGAAGAGAATGTTGGTAATGAAGTCCAATGGAAATTCAAAGCCAATCCTGATTCAGCATGGAATAACAGCGGTTGGGAAGTGGGTGACAACCACACATTCATTTGGACAGGAGATGATGTGGCTTTAGATGTTATGCAACCGAATATCCTGCCCACAGGTGCCCCTCTGGAAAATGATGTTACACTCTATTTTGAAGTAGAATGGATTGATGGAACATTGAATTATAATTCCGGAGTAGCCTTCCCTCAAAAACCCGATACTATTGTATTTAATGGTTCATTCATTAATGGCTGGTATACTTGGGGTGATTGCATGGATGCAGATTGTGCAAACCCGGCAAGCAGTGAAATGCCTCATTTAGCAGATGGTGATGGTGACAATATTTTCACCGGAAGCCTCTTACTACCGGAAGGACACAGCAATCTTTTTACTGCAAAATTTGGTGCATGGTATGATGGAATTGAGGATGATACTCCTGGATCAAATGGTGCTGTAGATAATGAAGCAGGGTTTGGTCAGGATAGAAATGTAATCGTTCCATTAGGTGTTACAGAATACACGTATGTAACCAGGTTTGGCGAAAATAATCCAGACAATCCTTGGTTAGAAATCATAAATGATTCCAATATTATCCCTGAGAAATTCGCTTTAAGAGATAATTATCCCAATCCGTTTAATCCCACTACGAAGATCTCCTTCGATTTACCAATCGTCGCTGATGTGAAAATCAACATCTACAACGTACTGGGTAGACAGATTGCTACGCTTCATCATGGTCATTTAGAAGCAGGTTCATATAATTTCATCTGGCACGGTCGAGACCAAAATGGTTCGCCTGTTGCCAGCGGTATCTATTTTTATGAACTGCAGGCTGGAAGTCAATTTCATAAGATTAAAAAAATGACGTTAATGAAGTAAATAGCTTCCTGTTGTAATAAAAAAGGGCTGGTTCATTTGGATCAGCCTTTTTTTATTTATAGAATTACTTTTTGACAAACAGTAACTTTTGGTGTGATCATATATAAAAAAACGATACTTCTATTATCTATTATATTTATTTCATTTTTCTTCCTCTCCGGCTGTGTAAAAGACCTCCCTCATTATACAGTTGCACACGTTGGTGGTTTAACGGTTAGTTCATTTGAGTTTGAAGAAAAATACAAACATCATTTACTTAAAACTGATATAAAAGACTCCCCTGAAGAAAGAATAAATATTCTAGAAAAACTCATTTCAAAGAAATTGTTGGCAAATGCCTGGATAAGTACAAATATTCCCATAGATTCAATTGCACAAACTCAAATCAATGAAAAAAGAAACACTGCTCTTCGTGATGCTTTATATAAACATGAAATATTAATAAAACCCTTTTCCCCTTCAGATTCTCTATTAAAAACCCATTTTTTATGGAAAAACACTGATGTGTTTGTTCGTCATATTTTCAGTCTAAATATATTAGAAATAGATTCTATATATAAATTAATTTCAAAAAGTATTGACCAGTTTGACAAAATTGCACAATCTACTTTTAAAAACAAAACCCTTGTTGAAACGGGAGGAGAATTGGGATGGGTTTCCTATAATCAAATGGATCCTACGTTTGAAATTGCCATGTATAATCTTCCAATAGATTCCATTTCCAATCCTGTTCGATCAGCTTATGGTTGGCATATTATTCAAGTATTAGATAAACGGGTGCAAGGTATTATTTCGGAATCCGATTATGAAAAGAATAAACTTGATTTAAAAAATGGAATCTTATATAAAAAAAGACAAATTGCAGCAAATAATTATGTGAATAATTTAATGGAATCTGCAAATGTAAATATAAATGACACATTAACGAATAATGTATTAGGAATGATTGCAGAGCTATTAAAAGAAAATGATAATCAACTGCAAGAATCACAACCTGAAAAATTCATAAAACCACTGCTGGCAACCTTGAAAATATTAGTAAACGAAAATTTAGCCGTATTCGATTTGGGTGCATTTACGGTGGGTGATTTTATTTCACGTTTACATTTACTTCCGACAAATATAGTAAGACAAGACTTACTAAAAGGATTTTATTATCTTCTTCGTGATAAGGTTTTGGAAGAGAAAGCGCGTAATTATGGACTGGAAAACGACTTAACTGTTTTAATTAAAACCAAAGATGCTGAAGATGATGTTCGGGCATCATTATATTTATCCTCAATCAAAAATGACTACCATATCAAATCTGGTGAGTTAAAACAACTTACAGATAGCCTGCGAAGTATATATAATGTATCTATTTATAAAAATAATTTTGATTTAATCTTTCAAAAATAATTCTGATTATCTATACCGTATTTATGTTGATGCGTATCATACCGAAAGCGCCTGGGCAACTCAGGTAAAAGACACATTATTATTTTTCTTTGGACTAAACTGAAATATTATAAACTAAACCGAATCTGATCCACCAATTTCTGGGCAACGGCTTTTGTTGGGCCTTCTGCATATATTCGCATTATGGGTTCTGTATTAGACGAACGCAAATGGATCCAGCGATCCGTCCATGTAAATTTTACACCGTCAATTTCATTAACATTTGCATCGGAAAAAATAGAGCGTGCTTTATTTAAAACAGCTTCTTTATCAATTCCATCCAATTCAACTCTATCTTTCACAATTGAAAATTGCGGTAGCCCATCATAAATAGCGCTGATGGGCTCGTCTCTCATAGCCATACGATGTAAAATCATAGTAGCTGCCACAAGAGAATCTCGACCTAAATGAGCCTCCTTTAAAATAACTCCGCCGTTTCCTTCGCCGCCGAGGTTGGAGTTTAATTCCAACATTTTCTGAACCACATTAATTTCACCAACGGCTGATCGCTGTACAGTTGAACCATAACGTTCAGCAAGCTTTTCCAATGCAAGTGTTGTGGATAAATTGGTGATGATTATTTCTTGTTTACTCATGGTCTGTAAATATCCATCCGCTGCCATAACCAAGGTATATTCATCGCCGGCAGGTCGTCCGTCTTCTAAAATGACGGCCAATCTATCACCATCAGGATCAGAAGCAAAACCTACATCTGCATTATGCTGAATAACAGCCGCACTCAAATCAGTCAGGTTTTCCGGAAGCGGTTCCGGCGGGCGGGCAAAATTGCCATTATCTTCGCAGTGAATTTTTATAACATCACACCCCAGGGATTCCAGCATGTAAGGAAGTGCTTCAAACGCAGCACCATTCACCGCATCTACAACAACCTTAAACTTCCTTTTGCGAATGTCATTTTGCTTGATGCAGGATAAATTCGCCACCTTTATGACATGTTTTTGAATCGCATTCACATCTGGAATATGTAATCCCTGTTCTTGATCAAAACTCGGAAGATCACCATCAACAGTTGAAAATAATTTTTCGCATTCTTCCGAATGTAAAAATGTGCCATCTTCCCGCACAAATTTTAAACCATTCCATTCCGTCGGATTATGGCTGGCAGTGACGATTATACCTCCCACTGCGTCGGTGTTTTCCACCATAAACTGAACAGTGGGTGTTGGAACTATATTCAAATTAATCACATCCCGACCAGATGAAATAAGTGCATGAGCAATATCTTCAATAAATCCTTCCCCGGATGGGCGCGTATCCCGGCCCAGCATAAAAACACCTTGGGGCTGCATGGCATGGAAGGCTTTGGCATAACGTGAAACGGATTCAGAAGTAAATTCGGGAGTTGTTCCCCGAACGCCGGAAATGCTGCGGATAATCATAGTAATCTCAAGAAGGATTTATTTAAATATTGTTGATATATCTATAAAATGTGATTGAACATCCTTGTCAATTTTTACAAATGAAATGATGTTCCCATCATGAACCAATGTTTTTCCTTTTGGCAATGTGTCTGTAAGAGTCGGAATGCACCAAATTTTATACAATCCGAACTCTAACCTAAATGGGTTTTCAAACGGTGTTGTTCCCACATAATTTTTATTGATAAAAACCGGAAGTTCTTTAAGATTCGAATTAATGTACAGATAGCCTATTTGCTGCAAACTACTATCTTGGTCTACCAATTCATTTTTGGGCTTATTTGATATATCTGCAAACTTGATAAACGTATTATTGTATAATTTTTTCCTTGATTCAAAATCGCTATTTGCACCGATTATTTTTAACGCATCCACGATAGAATTTCCTTCAAATGCATTAACCTTTAATAACGCATTATTTTGTTCTTTTGTCCCGGTATATATATTTAATAATTCAGAGTGAATTGGGTTCAAAGTTGACGTTTCAACGCCATCTTGTGATTGCTCCATAGCAAAAAGATATCCGGAATAATTATTTAATATTAAAATTGAAATTACAATTATTTTATAAAATGATTTGAAAATCCCATTACATAAGCTAGAGAATCTCCAGCCTTTAAATTCTAGTTTTTTATCGGAATTTCTTCTGGGTGATGCATGTCTAACTCTGGACATATTGCGTAATATCATAGGATAAATTACAGAATTCGAATACAAATATTTATAAAGTAACAAAAAAAGGCTCAAGAAAAATCCCGAGCCTTTTATGTTTTTTCAGAGAGTGTTTTAGTATTGAGAAATACGGCGCAATCGAGCCATACGTCGCAGTGCTTTTTTACGGGAAATCCGTTTGGTATCACTGGGCTTTTCGTAAAAAGCTCTCTTTTTTACATCCCGCAAAATACCGGCACGTTCCCATTTCTTTTTGAAACGGCGCAATGCTTTTTCAAGCGGTTCACCATCTCTTACGGTCACTTCGACCATGTACACTCACCTCCTTCTAATTATCCTAAATATGTTCGTAATGTTTTACTACGTGAACGATGACGCAGGCGACGAATCGCTTTTTCTTTAATCTGCCGTACACGCTCACGGGTTAAATTGAATTCTTCGCCAATTTCATTCAGTGTTAACGCATAATCGCGCTCGATACCAAAATACATCTTAATGACTTGGCGTTCCCGTTCTTTCAATGTATCCAAGGATTGACGAATCTCATCTTTCAATGAATCATTCATCAACGGTTCATCCGGAGATGATTGGTTTTCATCCTTAATGACATCGATCAGGGAATTTTTATCGCCATCACGAAATGGCGCATTCAGCGAATGATGTCGGCGTGATATACGCATGGCATCAATCACTTCGTCAGGAGTCATTTCAAGCTGACGGCCGATTTCTTCTTCGTTGGGAGATCGTTCAATCTCCGCTTCAAGCTTTTCCGCTGTTTTGGTAATTTTACTGATTGTACCTACACGGTTCAACGGAAGGCGCACGATTCGTGAATGTTCCGCCAAAGCCTGTAAAATGGATTGGCGAATCCACCAAACTGCGTAGGAAATAAATTTAAACCCACGGGTTTCATCAAAACGCCCGGCGGCTTTAATCAGACCTAAATTACCCTCATTAATTAAATCTGTCAGGGGTAAGCCCTGACCTTGATAATCTTTTGCAACAGATACAACAAAACGCAAATTTGCTTTTACCAGTTCCTCTAATGCAATCTGGTCATCCTTGTGGATTTTTTGCGCCAACTCAACTTCCCTGGCCGGTGGAAGGGGTTCATAATTCCCAATTTCTTCCAGGTACCGGCTAAGACTTCTGTTGGATTCGTTGACTGTTCTTGCAGCTTTTGCCATAGTTTTCCTCTATAAATCGTTTCGAGACAAGTAGGGTAATTTACACTAAAACAAAAGTTTTCTCAAGACATAGAGTTCAATTTTTTTAAATTATTTTGAAAGGTCTGAAAACTCTTCAATTGTGAGCGTTTCAGGACGACGTGTGAAATCAATTTTTTCTTTTACTTCTTCAGAAATCCCAAATCCTGTTAAAGTATTCCTTATCATTTTTCTACGTTGGGAAAATGCTGCAGCAACTATTTTTTCAAATCGACTGAACGTTTCATTAGATACAATTGGTTCATTATGTTTTACTAATTTAATAATTGCAGATTTTATTTTTGGTTTAGGTATAAAAACATCAGGTGGAATTGTAAAACATGTTTCAACTTTCAAAAATGCACCAATCATTACTGTTAAGCGGCCATATGCCTTTGTTCCAAGTTTTCCAGTAAGCCTGTCTGCCATTTCTTTTTGTACCATGAAATAGGCTTCATCCCAACAGGATCGTTGTTCAATCAGCCAAAATAGAATGGGAGACGTGATGTTATATGGAATATTCCCCAAAATCTTTAGGGGAGTTGGAATTGGTAATTCGTCTAATTTTTGCTTCAACACATCTCCATGGATAAAATGACAATTCTGTAAATCATCCCGACCATTCAAAAATTCAATCAGTTTGGGATCGATTTCGATTGCAGCTAAATGTTTAACTAAAGGAAGTATCTTTTCTGTTAAAGCACCTTCGCCTGGGCCAACTTCTAAAAAAGAGTCTTCCGACTTTGGATCAACCGTCCGGATAATTTTAAGTAAGAGATTGGTATCGGTTAGAAAATTCTGACCCCATTTTTTTCTGAACGTATGTTGAGGATATTTAGCCACAGAGAAAACTAAAGATTAAAGAGTGCTGTAGCATTATCAGTTGTTTTTTCAGCAATGACGTCTAAAGTGACGCCATGAATTTCAGCCAATTTTTCGGCCACAAAACGAGTTCGGCCCGGCTCATTCGGTTTTCCGCGAAATGGGACAGGACTCAAATAAGGCGAATCTGTTTCCACCAATAATTTTTCCAAAGGCAGCTCTTTTGCCACCTCGGGTAATTGGCTATTTTTGAATGTGAGGTTTCCGGAAAAAGAAATATAAAAACCCAAATCAATGAAAGCTTCAGCCGTTATGAGATCGCTTGAAAAACAATGGGCAACGCCGGTTACACCCGGAAATTCAGATAAAATCTTGATTATATCCGCATCTGCGTCTCGATTATGAAATATGACCGGTTTATTTAATTCCTGTGCGATCCTCATTTGAGTTCGAAATACGTTTTTTTGTATTTCCGGATCAGAAATATTTCTGAAGTAATCCAAACCCATTTCCCCAACAGCCACCATTGATTCGAAAGTCATCAAATCATAAATTTGATCTACAAAGTCTTCAGGTACATCTTTTGCATCGTGGGGATGAACACCAGCTGAAGCATAAATATTTTCATTGGTTTCAGCTAAAGCCAGGCATTCTTTGGAATTATCAAGATTCGTTCCAACAGAAATAAAACGATTTACACCTAATTCATTCGCACGATTTAATACAGTGTCTAAATCGTTTTTTAGATCATCATAGAATAGGTGGCAGTGAGTATCTATCAATTCCATTTATTTTCGATATAATTGAATGACTAAATAAATAATATTAAAAAACTTTTTTATCTGACTCTACCTTATCCCCATCCACAATAATCAATGATAGATCTTTTTTCCTAGACGCAGCCAAGAGCATCCCTTTTGATTCCACACCTCGTATGGTAGCAGGTTCAAGGTTCGAAACGACAACGACCATTTTACCAATCAATTCTTCTGATGTATAATGATCTGCAATTCCGGAAACAATCTGCCGTTTTTCATTACCCATTTTAATTTGGAGTTTATACAGTTTATCAGCGCCCCCCACTTTTTCAGCTGTTAATATTTCAGCTGTTTTTAATCCAAGTTTTTCAAAGTCTTCATAGTCCATGAGTTGTTCTTTTTTCTTGTCCTTATCCTTAACATTAGCCTTCGCAACATCAATTCGAGGGAATAATGGCGGATGCTGATGTAATTTTATTCCCGGTTTTAATCCGCCCCAATTCAATTCCCTTTTTGTAACGGATAATGTTTCTAAAACAATTTCAGTCCTATGGGGCATGACCGGTACTAACAATAATGTACCAATCCGCAGCGCTTCCGCAGCTGTATATAAAACTCTGCCCGCAGCTGCCTTATCATCTTTTACCAATTTCCAAGGAGCTTGCTGCTCCATGTATTTGTTTACACCACGGATAAACTGCATCGTTTCTTCTAATGCATCATGAATTTTCATTTCTTCGATCAATCGATGAACCGATGCGACAACTTTTTCAGCCGCTGTTTGAATCACATTTTCAGCATCGGTATTTTCACCGGGATCCGGCACAACACTGTCAAAATTCTTTTCTATAAGTTTGCTGACTCTGCTTAATAAATTACCAAAATCATTAGCAAGATCGCTGTTGTAGCGCCTGATAAATGATTCCATGGTAAAGCTGGCGTCCTGCCCCAAAACCATTTCCCGCATGAGGTAATAACGCACAGGGTCCACGCCATATTCTTCAATGAGATCAAGTGGGTTCACCACATTTCCCAGAGATTTGCTCATTTTCGAATCGCCCATCAACCACCAGCCGTGGGCGAAAATGGATTTCGGTAAAGGCATTTTTGCCGACAGAAGCATGGTGGGCCAATACACGCAATGGGTCGTCAAAATGTCTTTACCGATCAAATGATAGTCTGCCGGCCACCATCGTGTATATGAATCATCATCCACTCCGAACCCTGTGGCGGTAACATAATTAATGAGGGCATCAAACCAGACATAGGTGACATAATGAGTGTCAAAAGGCAGGTCAATTCCCCAGTTTAATCTGGATTTTGGCCGAGAAATGCATAAATCCCCGAGTGGTTTGCGTAAAAAACCCAACACTTCATTCTTCCGATGTTCCGGTTGAATAAATTCAGGATTATTATTTATATGATCAATCAACGCTTGCTGATAAGATGACATTTTGAAGAAATAGTTCTTTTCCTTCAGCTTTTTGATATCCCTGAAATCGCCTGACTCTGCTTCTTTTTCCGTAATGAATCGTTCTTCAGACACAGAGTAAAGCCCTTCATATTCATCTTCATAAATGTCGCCATTATCATATACAATTTGCAAAATATCCTGAACAACTTTTACATGGCGGTCTTCCGTTGTGCGTATGAAATCATCATTGGAAATATGGAGTTTCTCCCAAAGCTCCAAAAATCGTGGCGCCATTAAATCACAATGGTCTTTGGGATCAACACCTCTTTCTTCTGCAGCCTGTTGAACCTTTTGACCATGTTCGTCCAAGCCGGTTAGAAAAAATACATCCTCTCCTTCTGCGCGATGATATCGAGAAAGGACATCTGCTAAAATGGTTGTATATGCATGACCGATATGAGGTTTGTCATTTACATAATAAATGGGCGTTGTTATATAGAATTTTCCTGCCACCTTAGGCTTTTCCTTTTAAATAGCGCTGAATATCTACAAGCATATTTGTGAGTGTTAAAGGCATATAAAAATTTCTATTCACAGATTCAATCGTAGTTTCTATTACAGAATTGACGGCAGTAAGGTTTGCATGAGGGTAGGAAGTTGAGAATAATTTCAGTGCTTCTGCAAATCCATTTTGAGCTAATGGTGCATCAATATTCTGACGTAATCGGTACGATTGTTGAAACCAGGTTTGTAAGAGAAATAAATCAAAGTTGAATTCTTCGGGATTGCTTCGCACTTTTCTGGACATATTATTGATGTAAGTTCGCCAATCATTCCCATTTGGATTCACAACCGCTTCAACTTGGTCTTTTATTGTTTTCATAATTTCATCAATAGGTCTTTCAGACAAAAACTTCGCCTTGTGAATATTGCCGTCAGACAAATGGGCATAAAATTCAGATTCCCTTGAACCAACGCCTTTTTCTATCAAGTATGCACTGACAATGTCTTTGGAAATAGGAGGAAAATCAATTTGCTGACACCGAGATTGAATTGTGGATAAGAGCATGGATTTATGGTCTGTGACTAAAATGAGAGTGGTTTTTTCCGGTGGTTCTTCCAAAATTTTTAGCAATGCATTAGCTGAAGCACCATCTCCATCAGATAGAAAATGGGCATCAAAAATCAAAACGGTCTTGTATCCATTATCCACGGATTTAAGATAAAGTTTTTTCCTTAATTCACGTATGGAATTAATCAGAATTCTTTTTGCCCGAGGGAGTTTGATTTTTTGAAATGGGTCCGCACCTTTCTTTTGTAAAAGGTCTGTTAATAGGGCAGCATTATCATCACCGATTATAGTTAAAACATCCGTTTCTTTATCAAAACTGGTTTTCTTTCGTGGCAAGGGAACAACCACATGAAGATGCTCATGCTGCATCGTAGCAAAGCGAATACATGATGAGCATTTTCCACAAACAATTTCGCTCCCTTGGCAGTTCAATGCTGCAGAAAAGGCCAAAGCGGTGGCTTCTTTTCCTGATCCTTCCGGACCGCTGAACAAATAAGCACTGCCCACACGGTTAGACGCGAGTATTTTATTTATGCGCTGCCAGACGTCTGGCTGAAAGTGTTCAGGGTTATAGTTCATTTTTTTACTAACCATTTTTCCGGATCAAGTTTTTGGTCTTTCCCCCAAATCTCAAAGTGGAGCTTGGAGCCATTTATGGATCCTGAATCTCCCATATACGCAAGTATATCGCCAGCTCTGACTTCGCTATCCACGTTTGTTTGGATTTTTGTAACATGACTGTAAATCGTGAAAAAGTCACCGCCATGGTCGACAATAATAATATTTCCATAACCACGGATAAATGTAATGGTTGTAACAATTCCGCCCATGACTGCCGTAACGGGCGTACCGGGTTTTCCTTTAATGTCAATGCCGGTATTGTTTGTCGTTGTTTTAAGCTCCGGGTTCCATTTCCGACCAAATTTGCTAATCACTCTTCCACTGGCCGGCCAGGATAACTGGCCTTTCAGCGCCGCAAAGGATTTTGTTTTTAATGCTTCCCTCTGGCGACGAATGCGTTCTGCCCGTTCCGCTTTGGCTTTATCATCCTTAATTTTGCCAATTAATTCTTCCAGTTGTTTTACGCCTTCTTCCTTTTGGGTAATATATTTTGCCAATTCCGTTTTACTATTACGAATTTTTTCCAGTTCGCGTTTTTTCTGTTTTCGTTTTACGCGCAATTCGGCCATTTGTTTTTCCCGCTCTTTTTTCAGGCTGATACTTTTGCGAAGAATTGCCTCTACGTTCAATTTCTTTTTGCCAATATTCACCAAAAGCGATCGAATTTGTTTTTTATGCTGCTGGTCAATTTGGGATATAATTTTCTGATATTTTGTACGGTAAACAGCCTGCCGCCATGATGTGGAGCTCAACACTTTTTCTATATCGGATAATGATCCTTTTTTATACACATGAATGGCGCGATTTGCATACCGAATTCTTAATTCTTTCAATTCGACTTCATTTTCAGTTATTTCATTTTCCAGTTTTTCAATTTCTACTCGAGCTAAATTTTCCTCTTTTTTTAATTGCATGATTAATCGCTCAACTAATGAAATCTCTTCTTCCAGATTTGCAATTGTCCGAGCGGCTGATTTTTCCCGATTTTCTTCAGAACGCAATCTGCTACGGGTGGATTTTATTTCATTCTTCAGATCCTGAATTGCTTTCGATTGATACTTCAGTTCTTTCTGAAAATCCCGATCATCTGATTGGGACCAGATAACCTGACTTATTAGAAATAATATGATTGTAATACGCCTGAACATAGACTTTAAAAGTACCCAGTTCATCAATCTTGATACAAAGGAATTCACTCTTCTGCTGCTGTTATTGAACCTTTTCTGATAAATGTAGGTTTAATTAATCGAAAACCATCCTTGTCACTTAACAAAATATTTCCACTAGGCAGTTTAGAATAAATTCCTGTTGAGCCTCTTCCGGAAGCAGAATCATTGTTGCTCTCACTTTCGGCAGGCGTATCATAGAATCCAACTTCTATTATTTGATTTAAATCAGAAGCATCAATAATCCTGAGTCCTTTTGTTTTATATGCTATATAAACCAAGTTATCTTTAACCATTATATTATGGATTGATGTGGGTGGATCAATTTGATTGGAGGGCAAATTCCCCGAACCGATCGTACCGGTGATTTGGTTTTCCTCAACCTGATAATATGCATCGGGAATGAGAGAAGTATATGGTGGCCAGTTGTTAAGATTATTGTATCCAATTGGATCGCCAATTGAGAAAATTCTTAATATAGATCCTTGATTCTCTAAGTCCGGATGCCACGTGTTGTATTCATCGCATACAAAAATAGTATTACCATCATCACTCGGCCAAATTGAATGTGTAGCTAAAAAGTCAGGTCCGGGACTAATATACGGATCACGAACATTGCGATATGTAAATTGATATGAATTGTTTTTTGACAGTTCCCAATTTGTTAATTCTCCTAATGTATTATAAGTTGCATCAAAATCACCAATGATAAATCCCTCTCCGCCGCATGCCATATAAATACGGTTATCTCGAACAAATAAGTCATGCACACTATTTCTGTTTCCTATATAAGACACATTATCGGGGCCATTCCATTTATCAACAAAAGCTGGCTGCTGGGGTGTATTTTTTAAATTGTATATAAACAGGTCTATTTCTTCAGGATATGGTTCTTGATCAGGGTAATTATCCACGGCAGCCACATAAAGAACATCCCCGTCAATAAATAAGTTGTGAGCGTTATATAACTGTTCTAAAGTATCAACACCAACTGTAATTAAACCTTCAATCTGTGGATTGTAAGGATTAGAAATATTATATATCATTATATCACCTTCTGTTCCATTGGCTATATAGGCATAAATATCTCCTGTTAATGGATCCGAGTATGATTTAACGTCCAGAGCATGATTACTATGTATTATAGCAATATCATTGATGAGTGGGTATGGTTCGTTAATATCCACAATGGACACACCGCCTCCGTTTGGACCGTCAGTAAAACAGACCAGACTATATTCTAAACCTGTTGTTTCATCTACATAGCCCCAAACATCTGTAACTTGATTTGGATAAGCGCCTAATTCAATATCGGTCAATGAATCGATGACAACAACATTTTTACGAAATACCTCAGCAAATGTTTGCTTAAACGGTATAATTAAAATAAATGTAATCGTTACTATCTTCATATACCTTGTCATAGTTGACTCCTTTAGTTTATTGATTTAAAAACAGAATTATTCTCTAACGCAGCATAATCATTTTTCTTGATTTTTGGAATACATTCCCATCTCCCATATGAACAGATAACTGATAGAAATACACACCGGAAGCAATATTTATTCCCATTTGGTTTGTACCGTTCCATCCTATTTTATGATCGCCGGCAGACAGAATTATTTTATTATACTTTTTAACAATTTGCCCTGTTATATTATAAATAGTAAGGCTTACGCAAGCCTTGCCGGGTAGTTTAAAAGCAATGGTTGTCATGCTGTTAAAAGGGTTGGGGTAATTTTGTTTTAGTAGCACTTCTTCCGGCAACAGTGGTTCACTATCATCTACGCCCAATAGAAAATCAATTGTATCCCTGACTTCAATAAATCCGCCAATATCAAGTGGCACAATATTGCCCAATTCCGGTTTTACTGTTTTATCCAGCACAATATTTTCCCCGTTTATCCTTACAGTAGAGCGAATAACAATATCATAAGATCCGGTTCCAACCAATCCAAAATGACAATCATACATATTCTGGCTATATCTTCCTGAACCTCCTCCGATTTCTCGCATGCCTATCAAGGAATCTGTATTAGCAAAATAAACCCATATACGGCTGCCGTACCGGCTGAATGAACCGTTGGCGGAAAGGAAACGTACTTTCAGGTAATTCTGGTCATCCTGATTGTTGCGGTATAAAAGATTAAAACTATTATCTGCACCTGATTTCGGGTTTCCTATATACAAATCCATATCACCATCATTGTCATAATCACCCCAGGCACAGGAGAGGTCTATTCCATCATGATCCAATCCAAAAACTTCACCAACTTCGGTAAAACCTCCACCAATATTCACATCATTTCGATATAATCGATTAGGGATGAAATAGTTTGCTATGAATAAATCCTGATCGCCATCATTATCGTAATCTGCCCATGAAGATGTAGTTACATTTACGGAATCAGAAAGTCCAATATCAACAGTAATATCTGTAAATAAACCATCGTCATTTCTAAAAAGTTTATTTGGTCCATGGGAAGAATTAACTAAAAAAATATCCAAATCTCCATCATTATCATAATCAATCCACGATGCACTTCTGGAACCTGATGAGTCTGCAATACCAATATCCATAGCAACATCAACAAATTGTCCGGTTTCATCCAATTCATTTCGAAACAACTTATTTGGAAACGACCATACCAAAAGGTATAAATCCTGATCGCCATCATTATCGTAGTCACCCCAAGTAACATAAGGATTACCATGCCATGAATCGTCTTGAATATTCAAAATGTTGGCATTATCGGTAAAATCGACTCCATCATTATTAAACAGAATATTTGCAAAACCATTTCGAGCTACATACATATCGGGAAAACCATTGTTATTATAATCACCCCAAGCTATACTCGTATAATAGAAACTCATAGAGTCTACACCTAGTTCTGCTCCAACTTCAGAAAATACAGATCCAGTATTTCGGTAAAATTCATTCGAAACATCCGGAGCACCAAACAAGCCAGGTCCGTTTATAACATAGAAATCAATTAATCCGTCAAGGTTGTAATCCGCCCATCCTATAGCTAAAGAAATACCGTGTTCCACTTCAGTTCCCCAATATTCAGCTTCGTCAATATATTGACCATTAGTATTTAAATAATTAATATATAATCGGTTTTTAAAAGGTATATAGGGTGCTATGAAGTGGTAAGAATTTGAAACATATAGATCAAGGTAATTGTCAGAGTCAACAAAAACCCAATGAACCCCTCGAGTTTGTGTACGGAAAGAATCAGCCACCCCCAACTCTTGCGCAACTTCTGTAAATTGTTGAGGATGTAATTGAGGCAAATTTGCCAACAATAAAATGCTGATAAAGTAGGAATTTTTTACATGTAAGTATATTGAACTCATTGATTAAGTGTACAGATATATGAACTTTTTATCAAGTTAATTTTGGACATCTCATTATTTAAACACCAGAATTTTATTTTAATTGAAAAATGTGTTTTCTTGACTGGTCTTCTATAAGGTGTCTATTTTAGACCTTTCAACCCACAGGAGAGAATTGTGAAAAGTCCACTTTGGTCAAATGTATTTAAAAACTGGAATTCGCAGGAAAGTGAAAAAGTTACTGCCCTAAAACACGTTCCTGTCTTTGATGGTTTAAGCGATAAAGAACTGGTTGAGATTGAAAAACTCACCCACGAACGGACATATCAGTCCGGTGAACATGTATTTAAAAACAAGGCGCCTTCCGAAGGAATGTTCATTATTATATCCGGCTCTGTTGAAATTTACCTGGAGAATGCCGGGGACAAAAATATTCTCGCTGAATTAAATGATCGAGATTTCTTTGGTGAAATTGCACTCCTGGATACAGAACCAAGATCTGCCGGTGCCATTGCAACCACACCGTCTACCTTACTGGGATTTTTCCGCCCTGATTTACTTTCACTTATGGAGCGCAATCCTGCTTTAAGCAGCAAAATCTTGACCAATTTAGGAGCCGTACTCGCCGAACGGTTACGTAAAACAAACGAACTTTTGCCAAAAAGTGATGATTGATGGATAAGCAAAAAAATTATATCCAGCTAATATATAGATTAATGGTGGGACTCCTTTCCATTGGATTTTTATATGTTATTTGGCCCTATATCTCATCTGTCCTCTTGATGCTCGTTTTTGCTTTTCTTTTTACAACTGTTTTACTCTCTAGCGTTGACACATTAGAACGTAAAATTAGAAATCGTGGCATAAGCGTTTTAGCCGTAACAGTTGGATTAATTGCTGCCATTTCAATTTTTATTGGAAGCTTTGCCACCAACTTGGCGGATCAGGCTGGGGATTTTTCCCAGCGTCTGGAAACAGAATCATTTATGGATGATTTCAACAGCTTCATTGATAATACGAAAGCAAAATTGCCGGACTTCGCAAAAGGCGCCGGGGATGATGTAGATGCAGCATCAAAACTGAATGAGGTCGTGGGCAATTTAATGTCTACATTGCTAACTTTTGCGGGAGCGTTGGGTAGTTTTGTATTTAATATGATCATGGTCATTATTTTCACAATTATCCTGTTATTGAATTATCATCAATTCAAAAAATCTTTGGTGGGTTTTATTCCCAATAAATATTTTGAGGTTGGACTCAGGCTCATTTTCAATATTGAACAGCAAGTTTCAAATTACTTAAGAGGACAACTTTTGGCCGCAACAAGTGTGGCAATCATGTCTATCATTGGATTATATATTCTAAATTTCTTTGGGGCAAATTTGACGCTGGTTATTTTTATTGGTATCATTGCTGGGTTGGCTAATTTGATCCCATTGGTTGGGCCTTTTATCGGTATGCTCATTGCTTTTGCTGTTGCTTTAATGAATAATCTGGGAAATGAAGCTGCCCAAGCCCATATGATGTTTAATGCTATTCCTTCACCCTTTTACATTCTGGATGTTGCGTTGATGTTTATCATCGTTCAGCAGATTGATAACAATTTTATCACTCCTCTTTTGGTGGGTGAAAGTGTTGGATTGCATCCCATCATGGTTATGATTGCCCTACTTATCGGCGGTACGCTTATTGGTCCCATGGGCATGTTGTTTGCTGTTCCGGCAGCAGGAATTATTAAAGTGATTGGCCATGAAATATCATTTGTGACCAAAAACGCTCATTTGCTTTAATATAATATTGAACAATTTCATTAAATAAAGAATCTGTCGTTTTAAATAATATCCCTTTTCTTTTTTTCTGTTAAATCTGAATAATTTCCAACGTTTTTCACCATTCCATTTCAATAATCTATATTTAATTATTCATTCAAATTTTAAAGATTTCTTCCGTATTTATTCACCTCCCCACAAGACCCATCCTCATACGAGGAGGGGATTTAAGGGTGGTGTTAAATATAGTTATTATATCATTTTTTTACATTCATAGTCAGTTATTTTGCTTTAAGCGTTTTTTTCAATCTTGAATAAAATATAATCCTTAAAGGATAAATACATTTCCCCACCATCCTCCAAAGGGTAAATCCATAATTGGATGGAGGATCCTTCATTATCTTTCTTCTCAATAATTTCTTTTGGATAACCCAGTAATGATTGAATATCCGGAACGGTCATTCCAATAGTTAATGGAGGTGTGGATTCCTTTATAATGGCTCGCTGTCGAACCACCTCCATGCGCTGATCAATTCGACCCGTCATTTCTCGATCTTGGTCAATGTTAAATTTGATTAACAATTCATTGAGTATTTTTTCATTTTTATCGCCTAATCCACCGGTCATTTTACTGGCGTCTACCAACATTTGAATGGCCGAACGCAATTCTGAATGGTCCGATACTTTATTGGCCATTTCAACCAGATGTGTAGCTACTTGATACCGCAATGTGCTTACTTCAAATTCTAAGTGACTATCTTTTTGCAATGCTTCATCCAAAAGCAATAAAGATTTGCTGTAAAAACCGTAGCTTAATGCTTTTTCTCCTTGTTGAAGTAAATGCCGGGCTTTATATAATGGAATTTTTTCTCTTGCAGCTGTTGAAAAATGTTTGATTTTTTCCATCATCGCGACTGCTTCGTCTGCTCTGCCTTGAGCAGATAATAAATCTGCCTTCTCAATTTCAAGGATTGCAATATGGTCAAGTTTGTCCTGGATTAGTTGCCGTATATCGCTATCTGCTCTTTTTAATGCATCAAGATATCGGGCAATTGATTTTGAAAACATTCCCTTTTTCTCGAATGCGATCCCTTCTTCATAAAGTTGAATTGGAATTTTTTCTTTGCATAAAACAAGAAATTCTTCTGCTCGCTTTCGATTAGAATGATCCGGGAAATCTTTCAAAAAAGTTTCAAAATGTTCATGGGCTGTAATAAAATCTTTGCGGTAGTAATAACTTTTTGCCTTATCCCCAATCGTTAATCTTCCACCATAAAATATGGAGAAAGTGAAGTGTATTCCAAAATCCTGCAAATGAAATTGTTTAATTGGTGTAATGTCATTCGGATCATTAATATCATTAAATTTTGTATAAGCGTAGCGTAAATCGACCCCAAACGAAAACCGATTTTGTTTACTTCTAGAATTATTGGATTTCTTACCGCCTCCAATAATAAATCTGGGACCAAATGAAAAAGACATACTGGGACCAAAGGCCGTTGGAGATGATAATAGTTCTTTTTTTGAATCTTTATAAAATTGTGAATATGCATACCCCCACGTATACCTAAAATCAATGTACCAGGGCTCATACCATTGCAGCATCGTTGTATGACTTATTCCAAAATTTAATACACGGGGAGCAAAATACATTTTGCCCGGATCCCAATTTGGATTTACACTTCCCCAGGTTTCGATTCGGTCAATTTCACCGGGAATCAACAAGTTACTATAACGGAAATTCAACCCTGTTTGCATATCGATCCAACTGGCTCTTATAAGAGCATAAAACAAATTTGTTTTAAGAAAGTCGATGTCCAATTGATGACCCGTACGTGCAATTATATTGCCTCCATCAAACCCGGACACAGCATCTTCATATTTCATCCAATCGGATTTTATTTTGTCGCCATCGGCACCGCCGCCACCGTAAATAAATACACCATAACGGACTTCTGCAGGTAAAAATTTTATAGGTTCATGAAATTCGCGGCGATGTAAAAATTGGTCTTTCCGGTAACCCGGTTCGTATTCAACTTCTGACTCGGAACTGAATTGAATTAATCCCCAAAGATAGGATTTTGCAGAATCAGCTTGTGCAGCATTTAAACGACAAAAGGATGCAAAAATGATTATGACTAGTGTGAACCTCGGATGCATGATAGCTCAAAATAATGACTATATACATTTTGAGCAAGTATCTTGTGACTGGAAGTATGGTAAAGGGTGTTAGTCTTTGTAAATTCCCCGTCGCTCAAATAACAGGAACTATATTACACAAAGTAAATTCCACTAATAAGATGAAATTTAAACATTTAATTATTGTGTGCTCACTCGCGACGACTATTATGGCACAGCATTTTACTATAGCCCGCCTGCATTACGGCGGCGGCGGCGATTGGTACAGCAATCCCAGCAGTTTACCCAACCTGCTAAATTATTTACAAACCCATACAGCTATTATCGCCGCCGATAAAGAAGTTCGGATAAAACTGACAGATGAGAATCTATATTCATACCCATATTTGTATATGACCGGTCATGGGAATGTCCGTTTTAAAGATGCGGAGATTATTCGATTAAGAACATTTTTGCAGCGTGGTGGTTTTCTTCACGCGGATGATAATTATGGCATGGATCCATCATTTCGCAGAGAAATGAAACGTGTATTCCCGGAAAAAGAACTGGTTCCGTTGCCCCATGATCATCCCATCTTTCACCAAATTTATAATTTTAATAATGGCTTACCTAAAGTACACGAACATGATAATAAACCACCTCAAGCTTTAGCGCTTTTTGAAGATGATCGTATTCTTGTAATCTATACGTATGAAAGTGATTTAGGCGATGGCTGGGAAGATGCGGAAGTTCATAATGATCCTTTTGAAATTCGTGAAGCAGCACTGCAAATGGGGATCAATATTATTCACTTTGCTCTGACACAATAATGCAGTCAATCGAAAACCAACTCCAGAATATTCGCAGAGCAGCTCTTGTAAATGATGCTAAAACGTCAGCTTGGATTCTATATACCATTGGATTGCTTTTTGTAATTGCTGCTATATCCCTGGAAACCATTTTTTATTTTGCTCCCAAAATTCGTTATGGAATTTGGCAATTGGGACTACTGGGTGTCATCGCTATCATGTTTGGTGTTGTATTGATATATATCTTTGCAGTCAATAACAAAATTCATCGCTACCGCTGGTCAACCTTGGCCAGGGCAGCAGGCAGATCGGCATTTCCAAAAGAAGATACAGTTATAAACGCATTACAGTTGGAGCGGGGTTTGGATAAAAGTTCTTCCAAGCAATTGAGTACATCATTTGTGAAAGAAACCACACAAAAGCTTGAGAAGCTTGATGAAGCTGATTTATTCCAATCTAAACGTGTTCAACATTGGAAATCGTATTCACTGATCATTTTGTTTACAGGATTATTTCTTTTTTCAATTAATTGGGAAAATAGTGCTCATTCTGTTTTTCGCTGGTCCCATCCCCAAACAATTTTTCCAGTACCAAAACCATTTGCCATTCAAAATCAATCGGGAAATATCAATCTATTAGGGGGAGAGACAGCAAAACTTGAATTCTCCGTTGTTGGAGAAGCGCCGGATTCACTCTTTATTGATTTGCAGTCTTATACTGCTGGAGATTCCGTTCGACCTATAAGAGTTGTGAAAAGAGACAGTGTAGGTAAATATAAATACACTATCGAGGACATTTCCCAGGATTATCGATATCGTGCGTATTATTCAGCGGTTCATTTTTGGGATGTGTGGGAAGTAATTTCATCTCCGTTTCACGCGATTTCAGTCACCGATCGGCCTGTAATGGAAGACTTAACCATTACACTCACACCGCCAAGTTATACTCAGCTAAACCCTATCATTCAAAAGGGAAACCAGGCCGATATCAGCGGCTTAATCGGGTCGAAAGTCCATGTAGCTCTACGAAGTAATCGTCCTTTAAAAAAAGGTGATTTGATCATCAATGATGAAGAAATGCCCATGGATATTTTTGGTAAGAAAGCAACAGGAGAATTTGTCATTAAAGAAGATGGACAATTTTCTATTCAGCTTCAGGATATCCGGGGAATTTCAAACCGCAATCCTATTCCGTTTCATATTACAGCCATTCATGACCTTTTGCCGGATATTTCAGTTTTTCAGCCTGAGCAAACTATCGAACTCGGAAGCGATCAAACGATTGCAATGCATGTACAGATTGAAGATGATTTTGGTTTTTCAAATCTGCAAGTTGCTTATGAAATACACAGACCCGCTTACATCGCTGAAGACCCTTTGCTTTCCCTTTTCACTATTCCCATTGATGATCCCATGAATGTAAATCAGGACATTATCCATTTTTGGCAATTAATGGAATTAAGCTTAATGCCGGAAGATGAAATCCATTACCATTTTGAGTTGTCCGATAATGATTTAGTTTCCGGTCCCAAAAAAACGGTAACAAAAGAATTCATTGCCCGGTTGCCCGGTTTAGCTGAACTATTTACGTCCTTTGAATCAGAAGAAGAAGCCATTTTGGACGAAATCACGTATTCTAAAGAAGAATTGGAAGCGATACGTGAAAAGATGGAGCAACTGGAACTGGATATTTTAAAACAGGATGAATTGACGTGGGATCAGCAGCAGGATTTGCAAAACATGCTTGAAAGCGTTCGAGACGAAATGAAAAAGATGGAGGACATTTCCGAAGCATTAAAAACATTACAGGAGACAGCAGATAAACATGAACTTTTTTCATCCGATTTGTTGGAAAAGTTCAATCAACTACAAGAGTTAATCGATGAATTGCTTTCAGAAGACTTGATGAAAAACCTTCAGAACATTGATGAAATGATGGCTGAAATGGACGCCAATAAATTACAGGACGCCCTGGAATCATTAACGAATAATATGGAATATATGGAACAGGAATTAGACAAATTCCTCGACATTTTTGAGCGCATTAAAGCTGAACAGAAGTTAGATGAATTGCGGACTCGTTTGGAAACATTATCCGAACAGCAAGAAAAGATTCACGATAGGATTGATCAGACGCATGAAGAAACAGAGCCCTCTACATTCTCAAAATTGAGTGAAGAGGAACAGCGTCAAGTGGAGGAATTTTCAAATATCCGAAATGAAATGGAAGACGCCGCCAACGCTGTAGAAAAATTTCATGAAGAATCAGCGGATCGCCTTTCGGATCTGAAACGAGATCCGCTCATGAATCAAACGTATGCTGACCTGCAGCGAACTGTAAATCAATTGCGCAGGCAAAATGAAGATGAAGCGACAGAATACAGTGAGTCTGCCTTGGAAAATTTGCAGAAGCTATTAAGTGAAATGCAGGATATACAGCAAGGATTTCAATCGGCAACTACCCGGGAAATGGCATCCAAATTTCAACACGTTTTGAGGGATATACTTAACCTGTCAAAAACCCAAGAACATCTCCAAAATGAAACAGGATCCATTCCAACGAATTCGCCACGGCTGGGGCAAATGGCCGGACGGCAGCAAATCGTACAGGATCAATTACATCAAATTATGGAACAGCTCATGGAATTATCCCGGGAAACGTTTGCGGTTACGCCTGAAATTGGCCGGGGTATGGGCATGTCTAATGCCATGATGCAGGAAGCCATTAAATCCTTGGCCCAGCGTAACGGACGAGGTGCAGCGAAAAATCAACAGCAAGCAATGAAATCGTTAAATGAGACTGCAATGTCAATCCATCAGTCCATGAATCAAATGCGTTCGTCCGGTTCGGCCAGCGGGTACGAACAGTTTTTGGAACAAATGCAAAAAATGGCCGGACAGCAACAAGGAATTAATAATCAAAGTATGCAGTTGGCCATGGGACAAATGGCAGCCGCTGCGCAACAAGGCCTATTGCAAAAACTCCTGCGAGAACAAAAACAAGTTCGAAAATCCCTCCAGGAAATGATGAATGAAATGAATCAATCGGGTGAAAAAGGTCTTGGTGACATGGGTGGGATTGCCCAGGAAATGGATGAAGTGTTAAAGGAATTAGAGCGACGGAGAATTTCCAAGAAAACTGTCGATCGCCAGCAGCGGATATTATCCCGAATGCTGGACAGTCAAAAATCTATGACTCACCGGGGCGAAAAAGAAGAGCGTAAAAGTGAAACTGCAACTGAAATTCTCACCAGCGAACCCACTGGGTTACCGGCAGACATGGGCCAGCGCCGCAGCCTTGCACTGGAAGCTATGAATCGAGCACTGAAAGCCGGATATCCCCGGGATTATCAATCCATGATCCGCAGATATTTTAATGCAATAAGTGAAAATAATTTCCTGTCAACGCAATCGGATTCGTCAAATGCGAATTAAATTGTTTATTCTATTTCTTTCCATTTGCACTGCACAGGTACAGGTACAGTCCTTGGGTAAACGCGGGCTGGAAAATGCCTTGTTAATGGAGCGAAAAGGGGATCTGCAGGAAGCACAAAAAATCTATGAATTGATTTTAGAAAAAAAGCCCAAGAACAGGCAGGTGCACACTCGTTTGAAAAATATTTACAAACGCTTGGGGAATTATATGGCTGCAGCTGAATTAATCAATCAATGGTTAAACCATTCTCCCCATGATCTGCAGCAGCGCGTGGAACTGGGAGAAATATTTTATATCAGCAATAATCAAAAGCAGGCAGAATATGTTTGGAATGAATTCATCCAGGAATATGGACAAAATTCCAGTGCCTTCCGCATGTTAATACATACTTATAGCCGCATGGGACTTGGGGAGAAAATGATTCAATTAGTTTATACCGGCAGAAAACAGTTCGCCGATCCGGATTTTATGGCATTGGATATGGGTAATTATTTTCAATCGCGACAACATGTCGAAAAAGCAATGGCAGAATATTTAATTTTTGCCCAACACAATCTTCGTCAACATAAAATAATATTGGATAAAATGTTGATAATGAGTGACGATAAGGATTCTTTCCCAATTATTGAGCAACAACTTTTAAACCATATTGACACATTGCCGGATATGAGTCACACGTTTCTTTCAGCTCTCTATTTTAAAGATGGAAAATATGATGAATCACTAGAGCATCAGCTTTCCTTGAAATGGGGTAAGCAAGAAAGATGGAAAGGATTAAATACGTTTGCTGGAAATTTGCGTAAAGAAAAGCAATACGATCTGGCTATTGAAACCTATCAAATTTTATTGAACGAAATCCGCAAAAACCCCAAAGAAATAAATACAAAAGAATTGGGGAAAGTGTTATTGGGTCTTGGACAGGTTTATGAAGACCAGATTTTACCCCACCAAATAAGTAAATCATTGATTCTAAACGGCATTAATAATGTATTTTTTTCCAGTGGGTTTTATGAAGCAAACCGTTTTTCCAACGCATCTTTGGAACAGGCCGTCATTTTGTATAACACCATTCTAAACGAATTGGAAGCAACCTCCTTTTCACCAAAAGCGCACTATAGATTGGGCGAAATTCAATTCAATGTGTTACAGGATTTAGATGGAGCACGACTAGCATATAACACAGCGCTGGCATCCAAACCGGATCAAAAACTTGCTTTCAAGATTCATTCAAGCTTAATTGATCTATTACTAACAGAAGGAAAAATGGATGAAGCACAAATGTATATCGATCAGCTTCCAAAAAAGATAGTAGAAAAAAACGAAAGTCAATTCATGGTCAAAACATTAAAAACATCGCTTTTTAATGGCGAAATAGACAATTCAATACATATGATCGATACGTATATAATGGGATTATTGCCCAATAACAATCATTTCAACGACTTTATGGAATTGCAATCGACTTTGCACACACATATAACGGATGGAAATGAAGAGGACAAAGAAGCACTGCATCACTATTTGAATGGTGAAAAATTATTAGCACAAAACAAACTGTCCGAAGCTGTTACTGTTTTCGCAAACATGCGATTGAATCAGCCTTCTTCGCCCATTACAGCTACCGGAGCTATCAGGGAAATATTCAGCCGTTTGCAGCTGGGGCAAACAACAGAATTGAAACAAACATTGCAATGGTTAAATGAATCAGATGACGGGGATAAAGGCCTTGTTCTTTCCGGTGAGATTGCTGAATTCATCGAGCGTGATATTGAAACAGCTATCGGTTTTTATGAACAGCTATTACAGGACCACCCCAAATCATTATTGGTTGAACCTGTTCGTCAACACATCCGTGTATTAAAATCAAACCTGGAAAGCTGATGAGACGAATTATTCTGTATTTCTTTTTGCTGAACATTGCATTCAGTCAGAAAATATTGATTCCTATGGATATGGGTCAGCGTGATCATTTAAAAGCCTATGGACTTGCTTTTTGGATTTTGGAGAATAATGTCAATGTTGAATGGTTATTGAATTTTCGCGGTGGAACATTCATGACGGATACAAGTCCTGAAATTGAAAAAGAATGCCGGATTCGCGGAATTAATTACGAGCTAATTAATGCCTCAGAAACCATGGCTATTTACGGCCATATTGAACAAAATAATATGGATGTTGTGCTATTGGAGAAAGCGCCTAAAATTGCTATTTATACACCCCCAAACAAACAGCCTTGGGATGATGCTGTAACGTTGGCACTAAAATATGCAGAGGTGCCCTACGAGACGCTTTGGGATGAAGACGTTTTTCAAGGTAAACTGGATAACTATGATTGGCTCCATTTACATCATGAAGATTTCACCGGACAGTATGGAAAATTTTACCGAAATTATCATTCTGCTCCTTGGTATATCCAGCAACAAAGGGAATTTGAAACCATGGCAACTCGACATGGTTTTCCTACAGTTCATGAAGAAAAGAAGGGTGTAGCAAGGGCGATTAAGGCTTATGTGGGGACAGGAGGATTCCTTTTCGCCATGTGCAGTGCAACGGATTCATATGATATAGCTTTAGCATCAGAAGGCGTCGATGCTGTTCATTCTGTTTTTGATGGAACGCCCATTGATCCTAATGTTCAGAAAAAGCTGGACTATTCCAAATCGTTGGCCTTTATGGATTTTACCATCATGCCCGACCCCATGATTTATGAATTTTCTGATATCGATTATCCGCCAAGTAATAATCCTGTATTGCGAGGTGCCGAAGCAGATTATTTTTCACTTTTTGAATTTTCCGCCAAGTACGACCCCGTTCCGACAATGCTGACGCAAAACCACGTTTCCGTAGTTAAGGGATTTATGGGACAGACCACAGGTTATCATCGCGATCGAATTAAAAATCATGTTGTAATTATGGGTGAGGATCAAACTACGCCACAAGTCAAATACCTTCACGGCAATTTTGGGAAAGGCTCGTATACATTTTACGGCGGTCATGATCCGGAAGATTACCAGCATTTTGTTGGCGACCCGCCGACAGATTTATCTTTGCACCGCAATTCCCCGGGATATAGACTTATTTTGAATAATGTCCTCTTTCCAGCAGCCAGAAAAAAAGAACGGAAAACGTAAAAATTTGATTATATGATTAAAATGGACTATTTAACAAAATTGACTGCCAAAACAAATAATCATAATTCTGTATTTATTAATGTAAAAATTGTTTTCACCTCCCCCGAGACCCCTCCTCATATGAGGAGGGGATTTAGGGGTGGTGTTGAATTCTATATATAATTATGATTTCTTTTCCTCCTACATTTTCTGATGTAGAAAAAGCGGCAGAGCGAATTGCTCCATTTGCTGAAAAAACACCTGTTTTAACATGTTCAGCTATCAATGAAATGGCGGGGGCAGAATTATTTTTCAAATGTGAAAATTTTCAAAAAGTAGGTGCGTTCAAATTTCGCGGTGCCTGCAATGTTGTTTTCAGTTTAACGGACGACGAAGGTGCCAAAGGTGTAGCCACTCATTCATCGGGGAATCATGCAGCTGCACTTGCGCTGGCGGGAAAACTGCGGGGGATTTCTGTTCATGTGGTCATGCCCAGCAATGCACCGGAAAACAAACAGCAAGCTGTTGCAGGGTATGGGGCTGATATTACATTTTGTGAACCAACCTTGGATGCCCGTGAATCGACACTGAAGAAAATTATATCTGACACCGGAGCCATCATGATTCACCCTTATAATGACTATGGGATTATCGCCGGGCAAGGAACAGCAGCATTTGAGTTAATATCTGATTATCCAGATCTTGATACAATCGTTGCGCCTGTGGGCGGTGGCGGATTAATCTCGGGAACGTGCATTGCTGCTAAAGGAATGAAGCCTGATATATCCATTATTGGTTCAGAACCACAAGGCGCTGACGATGCTTTTCAGTCCCTTGAAAAAGGAGAAATTGTTCCGCAAATACATCCTCAAACTATTGCTGATGGACTTTTGACATCTTTGGGTGATAAGACTTTCCCCATCATTCAAAAGCATGTTTCACAAATTCTGACAGTTAGTGAAAACGGAATTATCAATGCTATGCGGACTATCTGGGAACGGATGAATATCATTATTGAACCTTCAGCTGCCGTTGTGTTGGGAGCATTACTGGAACATCCGGAAGAAAGTATTGGAGATAAGATCGGACTGATACTTTCAGGTGGAAATGCTAATCTAAAAAACCTACCTTGGTAAATGTTTAAATCCAGATTTTTACTGATTTTATTCTTAAGCGCTTGCAGTCAACGGCCAAGCGTCTTTATTCCTCCCGAACCATTTGAAATCGCGGACGGCACCCGATTTATTGTACTTGGTGACTGGGGCCGTCGCGGAAATGCTAAACAGCAAGCAGTTGCAAATGCAATGGCGTTTACTGCAAACCTCTACCCAATAGATTTTGTTTTAACAACGGGGGATAATTTTTATCGATGGGGTGTGAGAAGTACTCATGATAAACATTGGAAAGATTCTTTTGAAAATGTTTATAGTGAAAATTCCTTACATGTGCCGTGGTATGCATCATTGGGAAACCATGACCATTACGGCAGAATTGATGCACAGATTGATTATACGAAACAAAGTGAGCGTTGGAACATGCCGGCAAAGTATTATACCCAATCAATTACTGCAGAAGATTCAACTGATATTTTGCTTATTATAACAGATACACCATCTTTAATAAAAAAGTCAAATGGATATCAAGCACAGTATGTTTGGCTGGACAGCACATTGCAGAATTCTACTGCAGATTGGAATATTGTAATAGGTCACCATCCTATTCGAACCGGGGGAAAACACGGTGAAAATCCAAATTTAATCCAAAAACTAAAACCCATTTTTGACAAAAATAATGTACTCGTTTACTTCACGGGACACGATCATGATCTGCAATTCCTTAAAGATAAAAATGTCCATCATATTATTTCCGGGGGAGGTTCTTCAACACGAAAAGTAAAAAATACAAAATACACATTGTATAAAAAATCAACTTTAGGATTTGTTTTCTGTAGTATAAACAGAAGTGAATTGCACCTTTATTTTGTTGATGAAATGGCTCATTTATTATATTCTTACACTATTGAAAAATGATACATATTAAAGAAAACCGCTTGAAAGAAGCGGTTCAACTTTCAACACAAATTCCCGAGTTCGAAAATCTCTATGAAAGTGTTGAGTTTCAAAAACGATTGAAAGTGAAGCATCTTATTTTGACTGCAAATTTTCAAGAAAAACCTGTGGGGTTTAAGATAGGATATGAACGAGACGATGATGGTTCTTTCTATAGTTGGATGGGAGGTGTTTTACCAAAATTCAGAAAACAATGCGTAGCTGAAAAATTGGCTGATTATCAGGAAAGATGGGCAAGTGAAAATGGTTATAATTTTATCCGGATAAAAACCAGGAAAAAGCATAAAGCAATGATTGCGTTTTCATTAAAAAGAGGATTTAGATTTACAGGAGAGATTCCAAAAATTCCCGATAAAGAAACACGTATTTGGATGGAAAAAACACTATGAACCTGTCTACGAATTTTCACGAAAATATGAAATGGTAAAAAGTATGTGGAAACAAAAACAGATCATCCTTCCTAATTACCCGAGGGGATTTCATCTTATTACGGATCTGATTGAAAATGAAATGCTGGAAATCAATGATATTTCTGCCGGTTTACTCCATATCTTCATCAAACATACGTCCGCTTCTTTAACTATCAATGAAGATGCTGATCCTACTGTTCGGATGGATTTTGAATCACACTTTAACCAAATGGCCCCGGAAAATGCACCATATTACAAACATACATTTGAAGGTTCTGATGATATGCCGGCCCATTTAAAGTCGTCTATTTTGGGATCATCAGTGAGTATCCCCATCACAGATGGAAAACTAAATTTGGGGACGTGGCAGGGGATTTATTTATGCGAACATCGGAATCATGGAGGACAAAGGAAATTATTGGTGACTATTCAAGGTGAATAGAAAAGTAAACAATGCATTCGGAGCGATTGGAAATACACCCATCGTGAAACTAAACGATGTCGTTTCTGACCGCGCAGCGGATATTTGGGTGAAATTAGAGGGTGGAAATCCCACCGGTTCATACAAAGACCGTATGGCCTTGGCCATGATTGAAGGTGCGGAAGCTCGTGGCGAGCTCACACCAGGAATGACCGTTGTAGAATATACCGGTGGCAGTACAGGTTCTGGGTTGGCATTTGTATGCGCTGTGAAAGGATATGATTTTCACGTGATTTCTTCCGATGCATTCGCCAAGGAAAAACTGGACACCATGAAAGCATTTGGTGCGAACCTGGAGGTAATCCATAGTCCATCAGGAAAGATCAATTCTGAACTCATTAACCAAATGATTGTCAGAGCTAAAGAACTTGCTGAAAGAGATGATTATTTTTTCACTGACCAGTTAAATAACACGGATATCATCAAGGGTTTTGAAAATATGGGTAGGGAGATACTCGACCAAATGGAAGACCCAATTGACGCATTTACCTGCTCAGTAGGAACCGCAGGGGCACTTATGGGTATATCCAATATTTTATTGAATTCTGAATATGATACAAAGATCGTAGCATTGGAGCCTGCCTCTGCACCCTTTTATTCTCAAGGCAAATCTGGTGGGAAGCATCATGTAGAAGGGATTGGATTGGGATTTGATCTTCCTTTGTTAAATAAGGATAATTACCACGAAGCACGTGGAATTGATGAAGCTGAAGCTAGGAAAATGGCAAACCGATTGGCCAGAGAAGAAGGGATATTTTCCGGTACATCCAGTGGATTGAATGTAGTCGGCGCAATTCAACTCGCTAAAGAGTTAGGAAAAGGAAAAACAGTGGTTACGGTCGCAGTGGATACGGGTTTGAAATATTTGAACGGGGATTTATTTTAAGATCTTTCCTTCGACTTTTCCCAAATCTCGTCCATTTCTTCCACTTACACAAAACGGTTTGCTATATTGTTAAACAGATTCAAGTTCTATTTTTTTCAGGTCTTTTATATTTATTTTTTTCTTTGCAAACCATAATGAATAATGATCCTGCATGGCAAGCCAGCTTTCGGGGCTGCGGCCAAAAACCCTAGACAAGCGCAATGCCATCTCTGGGGATACATTGCTGACCCCATTTAATAAACGAGTCAAAGTAGACGGTGCTACATTCATATTTGATGCAATTGATCTGATGCTTAAACCGTAAGGTTCAATATATATTTCCCTGATAAACTCTCCGGGGTGGGGTGGATTATACATACTCATTAATGATAGTCCTCATAGTTAACGATGTAGGCATTCCCATCTTCGAAATTGAAGGTGAGCCGCCAATTTCCACTGACAGATATGGACCATAATTTGTTTCGACTTCCTTTCAACGGATGAAGTTTAAAACCTGGGATATCCATATCATCAATTTTTGTAGCTGTATCCAAGGCAGAAAGCATTAATCTTAATCTTTTTTCGTGTTTTGCTTGAATTCCTGCTTTTGATCCTGTATCATAATATCTTTTTAATCCTTTATGTTTAAAAGACAGGATCACGTTAAAATATAACCGCGTTGCGCAATACGCAACAACTTATTATTTCCCTTCATTATTTTTTATATTTTTCACTGAATTCCAGATTTCGTCCATTTCCGTCAAATTAGATTCTTCCACTGTTTTTCCCCTCTTTTTTAATTCATCTTCAACTTGAGAAAAACGGTCCGTGAATTTTTGATTGGTTTTCCGTAAAGCATCTTCCGCCGGGATATCCAAAAAGCGCGCCAGATTCACAACAGAGAACAATACATCGCCAATTTCTTCGGTAATATGCTCTTTGGTGCTTTCGGATTGCGCTTCTTTCAGCTCCAGAATTTCTTCATGAATTTTATCCCAGACTTGCTCCACTTCATCCCAGTCAAATCCGGCATAACTGGCTTTTTGCTGGAGGCGTTGGGCTCGGATCAATGCGGGCAATGTTTTGGGGACGCCATCTAAACGTGATTGTCGATTTTTCTCTTTATGCTTTTCTGTTTCCCAATTCTGTTTGGCATGAAAGGCCTCATCTGCTTTGGCGTCTCCAAAAACGTGTGGATGTCTGCGTACTAATTTTTCATTGATATTGACCAATGAATCTTCAAGACTGAAATGACCATTTTCCTCTGCAAGCACTGCTTGAAAAATGACATGGAGTAAAATATCTCCAAGTTCTTCCTTCAATTCAGACCAATTCTCATTATCCACACTTTCTATCACTTCATATACTTCCTCTAAAAAAAAGGGCAGTAAAGATGCATTAGTCTGATCTCGATCCCAGGGACAACCATCCGGTGCTTTTAAGCGCTTAACAATAGAAATCAGTTCTTCAAATTTATTATTAACACGATCAGTCATTTTTGTATCCAATTTGTTTATATAAATAGATAATATTTCTTTTTACCACCACTCCTAATAATGTGTTCGTTGTAAATAAAGAATCGAAATTCCCCTCCTCGATGAGGAGGGATCTCGCCTGCTTATCAACGGGTAGGCAGGTTGGTGTTACATATTGTATATTTTTAAAATTTGTATTCATTTCTTGTAAAAATAATTTTGTATTTCTGATTTTAAATTAAATTTTTAACCCTGACTTTTTAACCTGACTAATTCACCCTGTGGAATACGGTATTTATTATGAGTAATGTATTCCATGCAATTTATTCCATAGGGTGAATCCGCTTTGTAATTATGCACAGTAATCATGATAATGCTTGATTGACTATGGACGATAAAACAGCCCGCCTCGCACACGAAGTGTCGGGGTAATTATGTAAAACGTAAGATTGTCCAATTACATATTTACGTTTTACATATTTATTTAATGCGATGATTTCTCTTTCCATTATTATAACTGTATTTGCACTATTTAGTACTTTGCTCATGAATAATACAAGTTAATAAATCCTGCCAGTTGCATTGGTTTAAAAATTCATCTTCTTTCATTGTCATTACTTCTTTATCATCTTCTGTTTCATCATCAAAATTCAATAAATGCAAACTACCGTGAATAATCAATCTGCCTATTTCTTTTGCGAAGGGTTCGTTATATGAATTTGCATTTTCCCGGGCACGGGGGATGCTGATATAAATTTCACCTTCAACTGTTTTTTCATCATAATCATTCAAGCGAAAAGCTATAACATCTGTGAGCTGATCTTTGTTGAAAAACTCTTTTTTCAGATCGGTGAGTAATTCATCGTTTCCAAAAACAACTGCTATATTATCTGCAACATATCCTTCTTTTTCAAAAACGGTATTTATAATATTTTGGATATGGGTTTGATTCAACCCGCTGTAAGCGGGGTCAACTTCAACTGAAATTGACATTAAGCTTCAGCTACTGTTTCAGTCTGCTCTTCAGGATATTCAATACGAATATGATAAATCCCCCTCAAAACCGGCAGCATTCCCGTTTGTCCATCAACAGTCCCTTTTATCCTGCGCAAGTCGTCGATAGTTAATGGACATTCATCCAATTCTCCTTCTTCAAGGCGTTTTTTAATAATTTTATCAATCATGTCTTCCACTTTGAAAATATCAGGATTTTTAATGGAACGGACGGCTGCTTCAATCGCTTCGCAGAGCATAAGAATACCGGTTTCCTTTGAATCGGGTTTCGGCCCGGGATATCGAAATGCATTTTCGTCAATCGTTTCTCCATCGGCTTTTTCCAATGCTTTACGATAGAAATATTCAACGCGAGTTGTACCATGATGCATGGGGATAAAATCGCTGACGATCTTTGGGACACTATATTCAGATGCAAGTTTTAAACCTTCGCTCACATGATTTCGGATAATCTTGGCACTCATGGATTCTGTAAGACCATCGTGTTTGTTTTCACCGCTGTATTGATTTTCTATAAAATATTCCGGGCGGACCATTTTGCCAATATCGTGATAATAGGCACCCACTCTGCATAAAAGGGCTCGAGCTTCAATAGCATCGGCGCTGGCTTCAGCCAGGTTTCCTACCACGATACTATGATTGAATGTGCCGTTGGCATCACGCTGCATACGCTTCAACAAGGGATGGTTGAAATCCAATAGTTCTAATAATGTCAAATCAGTTGTAAGGCCAAACGATACTTCAACTATCCCGATTAAGCCATAAGTGATAATCGGCGTGAGCAGACTGGTGACCATAAGATAAATCAAGTCAATTTGCATATCCTGCCATGCATGCCCTTTATAAAGACCGTGGGCAATGACGACCAATAAACTCGCAACCATCATGGCCAGAATTGTTGTCAAAAACTGGCTTCGTGTTCTTAAACGCCGCACCATATACATGGCGACAGATGAGATGAAAATGATCGTTACAATGAATTCCAGATTATTACCGATTAAAATACCGCTTAATAATGTTATGGACACTGTACCCATAAATCCGATCCTGGCATCAAAGAGAATTGTAAGGAGCATGGCTGCAACGCTGATGGGAATCAGATATTCTGAAAACTCAAATCGGAATACAAACAGATCTGTCAATCCAATCATAATGGCAAAAATCACTGCAATGAGCAGAACCAGTTTCCATTCGCTAAAAATGTGACTGCGGTAGGTAAGTAAAAATGTAAAGAAAAATGAAATAACCACAGCTACAACCATTAATCGTCCAAGGTATGATATAACCTTATCCCATCCTTTTTCGCGTTTTTCCACTTTACTTATTGCAATCGCCAGTGATGACAGCTTTTGATAAATGTCTGGTGTAATGCGCTGGTTTGCATCAATGATCATTTCATCTTTCAGCATAATTCCCTGATTTCGTGGAACGCGATCTAATCGAGTATTTTGGCGGCGTTCTGTTATGTCCTTCCCATAAATAATATTGGGCTTCATGAATTCTACAAGAATAATATACCCTAATTCCCGACGAATGTCCGTCTCATCGCTGTAGAGTGAATTAATCTCTTTTTTGGAACGTGTCCAGGCAATATTGAGATCGCTCAATTCCCCCGGTTTTAGTAAAATAGGTATATCGCCCTGATCAATGGATACTTCGTCACTTATGATTGCGGTTGCATCAATATCTATAATTCCCTCTGCCCACCTGTTTTTACATATCTGCAATAAATCCCCGTAGAACTGGTCCAACGCTTGATTTGACTCGAAAGGATCTTGGGGATTTAAAATTGAAAAGCGTTCATTTTCAGCCATGAGAGCCGGATAATCCTGCTGATATTGATCTTGAAGAACGATCAGAGTTGTACTATCGGCCCGATACAATGAGCGTACTTCTTCATATTTTTCATCGTGGCGATAGCGATAGAGAAGTTCTTTTGTTTTTTCCAATTGTTCCGTAGCTGATCGAATCTCTCCAGCCAAAAGGAAATATTCATTCAAAGCATTCGTTTGTTCACGTACTGCATCCTGGTTACGTTGAAAAAGATAGGGTTCAGAACGGAGCGCTTCATCCAAATCAGCTTCCAGTTTCTCTTCTGTTTTCAGGATGGGGAAATTGAAAGGAGCAATAACCGGATCACGGGCAATATCATCCACTTGATAACTATATTGGAGGCCTCTTCCTTGGCGAAAAAACAATGATACAATAATAACCAGAACAATGAGTATGCCTATTTGTATTGCATTTTTTAGTAATAATTCTTTGCCGGACGTAATGGTGTCTTGGATTTGCTTTGATGTTATCATGTTGCTTTATTAAATGTTTTTACTAATTCCTTGGAAATGATCATGCGTTGCACTTCACTGGTGCCTTCCCCAATTTCCAGTACTTTTGCGTCCCGGAAAAAGCGTTCAACATCATATTCTTTTACATATCCATAACCGCCGAGGATCTGTATGGCTTCCGTTGTAATTCGCATGGCTGCTTCGCTGGCAAATAGTTTTGCCTGAGCTGCTTGTTTCAGTACATCTTTGCCTTGGTCTTTCATCCAGGCAGCGTGAAAAGTCAGCAATTTTGCTGCTTCAATATCTGTTGCCATGTCAGCTAATTTAAAGCCCACCGCTTGAAATTTGTTGATTTCCTTGCCAAATGCATTCCGTTCAGTTGAATATTGGAGTGCTTTTTGAAATGCGCCTTCTGCCGTACCACAGGATAATGCTGAGACAGAAATCCGACCACCTATGAGCGTTTTCAAGAATGTTTTAAACCCATCCGTCGGTTGACCTAAAACGTTTTCTTTTGGAACACGCATATTTTCAAAAAACAATTGTCGGGTATCGCTGGCTCGCCAACCCATTTTCTTTTCCTTGGGGCCAATTTTCAACCCGGGATTATCCGTTTCAACTATGAGTGCGCCAATACCTTTATTTTCACCATTTTCAATTATGTTCGTTGTCAATGTAAGGATACCGGCTAAACTTGAATTTGTAATAAATATTTTTCCACCATTAACAACATATTCATCGCCATCCAGTTCTGCCGTTGTTTTTGTTGAACCGGCATCGCTGCCTGCTCCCGGCTCAGTTAGGCCAAAAGCACCTATTATTTTTCCTGAAGCCAAATTAGGCAAATATTTTTGTTTTTGTTCTTCTGTACCGGCAATGGCGATAGGCATTGAACCTAAAGATGTATGAGCAGCCATGGTAATAGCAACTGATGCATCTACTTTTGCCAGTTCCATAACTGCTGCGGCGTAGGCCACAGTATCCATCCCGGCTCCGCCGTATTTTTCAGGTACGGGAATTCCCATCAGTCCTAAATCTGCCATTTGAGAAATGATCTCTTTTGGAATTTTTCCATTATTATCCATGTCTTGAGCAATAGGTGCAATTTCTGTTTTGGCAAAATCACGTACCATATCAATCAGCATGAAATGTTCTTCGTTAAAAAATAAATTATCCATTCAATCTTTTACCATTTTATAGCTGCAGAAGCCCAGGTAAACCCTGAACCAAAAGCTGCCAATATTATGTGATCCCCTGATGAAAATTTTCCTTCCTTGAATGCTTCACACATAGCAATGGGAATCGTAGCTGCTGTCGTGTTTCCATAGCGGTGAATATTGCTGTATATTAAATCTGTTCCCACACCCATGCGCTTGGCAACAGCTTCTGTTATCCTGCGGTTTGCTTGATGAGGAATAATCTGGGCGATATCATTTAATGTGAAATTATTTGCATCCAACGCTTCCTGTATCACTTCAGGAAATCGCCGTACGGCATGTCTGAAAACTTCACGTCCATTCATAAAAAGGCGATGGCGTTTTTGATCCATCAATTCATCTGTCAACCCGCGTTCATTAAATTTTGATCCGGGTAATTCCACCCATAATTCTTTCATATATTTTCCATCGGAATGCATGTGGGTTGACAACACACCGCTATCATTTTTAGACGGCTGTAAAATAACCGCGCCGGCACCATCCCCAAAAAGAACGCCTACATCCCTGCCTTCGGGATTTTTTTCCAAGATAGATGATAAAACATCTGTGCCTACTAACAGGATTGTTTTGCATTGACCGGCTTTGATGAATTGATCTGCAACAGAAAGTCCATAAATAAAAGCGGAACACCCAACGCGCATATCAAATGCTCCAATGGTATCCATGCCCATCTTTTCTTGCAGTTGGACGGCAAGGCCGGGGAAATAATAGTCGGAAGAAACGGTAGCAGCAATAACCATATCAATATCACTCGATTTTACACCGGCATTTTCCATGGCTGATTCACTGGCAATTATGGATAAATCTGATGCGCCTTCTCCATCTTTAACCCAACGCCGTTCATGTATGCCGCTGCGGGAGCGAATCCATTCATCGCTTGTATTCATCATTTCTTCAAGATCTGCATTGGTTACAACCTGTTCCGGTACGTGAAAGCCCATTCCTGTTATAGCAGTTTTAATCATGTGTTAGCTCTTTTTTATGGTTTGTCACAATATTACACCTAAATATAGACTGTCATTTTAAACAACCTTTGTTCTGTACATATCCACCTATCTCCCATCTCCAAGAAACAAAATCTTTGATTTCAATGCTCCGCATTATTTCACCGTATAAGTGGAGAACAAACTGATAAGCTTTTTTCACTTACCCCATCCTTTAGGATGGGGGGTATTCAGGTGAAAAAGAGCTGGGGCTTTAGCCCTATTTTTCATGAAACCCATATTTCCTCATAAATTCTTCATACTCTTCTGTAAAAGATTTTCTTTTATGATGTTCTTCCTGATTACGAATATATTTTCTTACTCTTGGTATTACAGACTGACTCACTGAAACTGCAAAATATTCATCTTGCCATCCAAATTTCTTTTTTATCAAATTTTCAGAGTTAAACCAAAAAGATGATTCTCCTTTTAATAGTTGTGCAATTTCAGAGACTGTTTGTTTTGAACCGAGTGAAATCAAAACATGTAAATGCTCTTTTCCTCCATCGATAGAATCAATATAAATGTCTTTTTCAATCGCATTTTCTTTGATATGCTTAATCATCTGTCTCTTTGCATTTTTTGTCATGAATGGTTTTCTTTTCTTTGTTGTCCAAACAAAATGTATCCAGATTTTTACAAAAGCCATTATAATACCTTTCTTTGGGCTAAAGCCCAGGTTGGGGTTGTACTTTTACCCCCACCCTAAAGGATGGGGTAAGTGTTCTAGCTGTACTATCATAAAAAATCCAGAGTAAGTGTTTTAGCTGATTCTTCACATTTAACGCAAGATATATTATACCAGTTATCAATGCGTTCCTTCCTCCTTCTGAATTTAATTACTTTTATCATTTGGGTGTACATTATAGTGATGAGCCTTTTTTATATCTCTTACATTTAGTTGAATTGTTGTATTTCCTTGCCACTCATTTGTTTCCACAACACAGGCAATATCGACTAGTTGGCCTGTGATTAACATCTCGTATTTGCCGGATAATCCAAAACCAATCGCCGCCATGGTTTTTAAACCTTGTTTTATTTTGAACCTTAAGTGTTCACCTGTTTTACCGATTACTTTAGGAACACCGGAAATTTCTACATTTCTAATTGCAAACTTCGGACGCATATTCCCCGGACCATAGGGGCTTAATTTATCCAAAAATTCCATAAAGCGGGGTTTAATATCCTGCAATGTCATTTCACAATCGAGAGTCAATGTTGCGTGCAAATTTTCTTCCGTTAATTGTTCATTAGCAACATCGATAAATGATTTTTTAAACTGGCTTAACTTGTCGGTTGAAACAGTCAACCCCGCTGCCATTGGGTGGCCACCATAGCCATCCAAGTGATCCTTGCACTCGGAGAGTGCTTTGTACAAATCAAATCCTGCAATGCTTCTGGCGGACCCTTTCCCCGTTCCATTTTCCAAGGCAATGATTACGGTGGGACGATTGAACTCCTCTTTAATTTTTGAGGCAACAATACCAACAACACCCTGATGCCAACCTTCATTGGCTAAAACCAAAGCATATTCATTTTTCAAATCCGCTTCAGCGTTTACTTTATATAATGCCTCGTCTACCACAGCCTGTTGAATCAATTGACGGCGTTTGTTTTCATCATCCAACTCTTTTGCTAATACCCGTGCCCGATCCACATCGTCTGTTACGAGTAATTCGACTGCCCGATTTGCATCGCCTAACCGACCGGCGGCATTGATTTTTGGCGCAACGCTAAACACCAATTGGCCCACAGACATTTTCCCGTTTAACCCGGCCAGTTCCAGCAGTGTTTTTAAACCAGGTTTTTTAACGTTCTCCAACATGTTTAATCCATAATGGACGATGGCCCTGTTTTCATCTTTTATGGGTACTATGTCTGCAGCTGTCCCCAGTGTAATAAGTGGAAGAATTTCGTCATATTCAGACAGAGGAATATTTAATTCCATGCCAAGTGCCGTGATCAACTTGAACGCAACTCCGCCGCCGCAAAGTCCCTTAAATGGATATTGGCAATCATTTCTTTTCGGATTCAAAACTGCGTATGCTTGGGGGAGTTTTATATCTGTAGTATGATGGTCTGTGATAATAATATCCACATTTTTTTCATTGGCAAAATCAACTTGTGCAAAGGCGTTGATACCACAGTCGCAAGTGATAATAAGATCGATACCATTGTCCTGTGCAACCTCGATTCCCTGATAGGATAATCCATATCCTTCCTCTTCACGATGGGGGATATAATAGGTTACGTCCGCACCAAATTTCTGGAACGCAGAATAAAGAGAGGCGGCTCCGGTTGTACCATCCACGTCATAATCACCAAACACCATAATCGGTTTGCCTGATTTAATATTTTTTAATACACGCTCGACTGCTTTATCCATATCCTGCATAAGAAATGGATCGTGAAGCATATCCAAACTTGGATTAAAAAAACGGTTGGCGGAATCCAATTTCTGGATTTTTCGATTGGCTAATACTTTAGAAATGACCTCCGACGTACGGAATGTTTTTTGGATGGAGTTGAC
>JACKQG010000632.1_pt1 | contig 50904 bp, 48 predicted proteins | sample 8237621 | NCBI WGS metagenome assembly JACKQG01 (sample SAMN15677084, study PRJNA649215) | marine metagenome | biome: marine; feature: Black Sea; material: saline water; isolation source: suspended particulate matter (SPM) from the Black Sea western gyre | collected 2013-06-09/2013-06-10 | depth... | reverse complement strand
GCTCCATAGTAGTCTTCTAATCTGTTTTTTGAATAACCTCTATTTTCATAAGCTTTAACATCATTATGGTCAATCTCTATAGCTTTAGTAAAGTCTGCTATAGCTCCATTATAGTCTTTTAAATTCATTTTTGAATAACCTCTATTGACATAAGCTATAGCAAAATTAGGGTTAAGCTCTATAGCTTTGTTATAGCCTGCTATAGCTCCGTAGTAGTCCCCATTAGTAATCTTGGCTAAAGCACTATAAAAATATTCTTCAGCTATTTCTGATTTAGTAGGGGTATAAACAACAGATTCCTTTCCTAAAGCTTTATTAAATCCTTTACTAAAAGCAGCAAATCTTTTTGACCTTGAAGGGTGTGTTGAATAGGTATCGTCCTTATCTGATGAAATTAATCCAATAGCTTCAAAACCTTGTGTTAATGTTGCCCCTAATTTAGCTAATACAAATCCAGCAAATTCATCAGCCTCAAGTTCTTGGATTCTTTGTTTAGCTAATGATTTTGGTATATGTTGATTCTTATTAAGAAGTGCATCTACTGTGTGTTGATTAATATGATGTCCAATTTCGTGGGCAAGTATTGACATATTTGACCAATAATTAGTATGTGAATTTATCTTATTCATAAAATTTCTATTATAAAAGATATATCTAATACCACCAACTAAAATTGCGGCAGCCATAGAAATATTATCACAAGATTGTACCACAAACCTATTAGAAGCCCCTATAGTAGATAAAATTTCTTGTACAGCATTATCGGCTTCAGTTTCAGAAGAAAAGTTCATAGTATATGATTCACAAAGCTTTCTGCCTAACTCTTGTTCAAGAAAACTTGCTTGTTGTTGAGCATTTCCATAGAAAGAAATAAAGAATAAAAGAAATAATAACTTTTTCATACCTACAATTTACAATAATTTTAAAAGAAGAAAATATATGGTTTAGTTGAAGGCTATCTTACATTAGTTATAGTAAATTATTTTAGTTAAAAAATCCTATTTCATACAAATTGTTTCCAAATTGTAATTGATAATGCACCAAGAACAAACATTACATAGCCTAAAATTTTTGTCTTTTTGTCATATTTTTCGCCTAACCATCCTGCATAATGCGCACCCATAATTGCCCCAAGTGCACCTCCCAATGCTATAAGCATAAATCCAACAAAAACCCATTCGAGATCAGCTGTTTTTTCTTTTTTCATACCTACAATTTACAATAATTTTAAAATAATATGATTTCTAAATAGTCTTTTCCTAAACAACTGTCCGCAGGGCATACTCTTAAATAATAACCCTTTTTTTGTTGAACATAGCTATCCTGTATTCAAGCTTATAAATATTTTATTCTGTCTGATTATATATATGCGCCTTTGGGGCGCTTTTATTAATAAAATATCGAAATTGATAATAAAGATTATTAAGAAAGAAACTTCTTACAATAGCCAAGTTACAAGCTATATTTTTTAGAATCAAGTTTAGTTTTCAACGAAACGTAGAAGTTATTAAATTGATTAATCAATCTTTTTTCAATCTTTAAGAATTAATTAATTAATCTTTTATTAATGTTTGATTAATCAAAGTTTTTCAATCTTGAATAATCAAGTTTGTTCAATTGCCATATAGTTGCCAAGAATTTTATACTTTTAAGCAAGATCTTTGTTTATCTATCTAAACAAAAAGCCCCTCAACAAGAAGGGCTTTAAGGGTGGTCCCACCTGGGCTCGAACCAGGGACCAAATGATTATGAGTCATCTACTCTAACCAACTGAGCTATAGGACCAAATAGTTTGCAATATTAATGAATGTTTTTATAATCACAAAGTGTTATTTTATCTCTTGACAAAGCTCTACAAGAACGCCGTTGGTTGTTTTTGGATGTAAAAAAACTATCATTTTATTGTCTGCTCCTTTTGTTGGGGTTTTTGAAACAAAAGAAAACCCTTCGTTTTCAAGCCTTTGAATTTCTTTATGAATGTCTTCAACGTGTAATGCTAGGTGGTGCATTCCTTCTCCTCTTTTGTTAAGAAATTTTGAAACAGGGCTGTTGCTCGACAGCGCCTGTAAAAGTTCAATTTTTTGATCTCCAAGTTTAAAAAAAGACGTTGCTACTGCTTCGCTCTCAACTGTTTCAGTTTTATAACTTGCTTCTCCTAAAAGTTTCTTGAAAAGGCTGTTTGATTTATTTAAGTCTTTTACTGCTATTCCAACATGTTCTATTTTCTTTATCATACAGCAAAGTTAGTTTAAAATATTTTTTCTTTTATTTAAACTTTCAAATATCCTACTTTTACTATATGGAAAATCCTCGCCAAAAAAAGATTTCTAAAGTTCTACAAAAAGATGTCGCTGAAATTATACAAGAAAGCCTGAAAAAGCAGGGAACCAGGGGTGTTCTTGTTTCAGTTACAAAGGTTGATGTTTCTGCTGATTTTTCTTCCGCCAAGGTTTTTCTAAGCGTCTTTCCTTCAGCCATGGCTCAGCAAATATTAAAAGAAGTCTCTTCCGCTGCAGGAAGCATAAAACATCGCGTCTCTCAAAAAGCAAAAAATCAGCTTCGAAAAGTTCCTGGTTTTGTTTTTTATATTGATGATTCCTTAGACTATATTGATCGTGTTGAGTCTTCTTTAAAAGGCTTGGATAATCCTATAAAAAACCAGCCCAAGTGAACACTCCTTATTACATAGCGCGTCGTTACCTTATTTCTAAAAGCTCCAATAATGCTATTAATTTTATGTCTTTTCTTGCTGCCTTTGGCGTTTTTGTAAGCGCTGCCTCTCTTTTTGTTGTGCTTTCTGGTTTTAGTGGATTAAAAGAGTTTAGTCTTGGGTTTATTTCATATACTTCTCCTGACTTAAAAGTCTATGCAAATAGCGGAAAATCCTTCATTCTTAATGAGGCGGAGCTCATCAGCCTGTCTAGCCTTTCTCTTTTTTCTGATATCACCTCAGCTGTTGAAGAAAGGGTGTTGATTCGCTCCAACAAAAACAGTCAAATTGTTCAGCTCAACGGTGTTGATGGGTTTTTTCCAACAAGTGTTGTTGATTCTGTTTTGGTGGAGGGTAGCTGGATTAGTCAAGGCGCAAAAGAGCTTGTTGTGGGATGGGGGGCTGCTAATAATCTTGGGTTAGAGGTTTTAGATAACATAAACGCTCCTGTGATTTATGCTCCTAAGCCAGGCTCTGGGCAAGTGCTTTCTGTTGATGATGCTTTTGCAAGCTCTGTGTTTCTCACTACGGGGGTTTTTCAAATTAATGAGGACTCAAATAATACTGTTGTTTATACTTCCTTGGGTGCTGCACAAGAGCTGCTAGGGTATGCTCCTTCTCAAATAAGCTCTCTTAATTTTTATCTGCACAATCCCGCAAATGAGGCGCAGGCTATAGCAGAAATTAGAGAAGTTTTAGGAGATTCTTTTCTTATTAAAACCCGTCTTGCACAAAATGACACTCTTTATAAAATGTTAAATACCGAGCAGGCAGCCGTCTATTTAATTTTCACTCTTATTGTGATTATTGCCCTTTTTAATGTCGTTGGTGCTTTGATTATGATGATTTTAGAAAAACGAAAAGACCTTCGTGTTCTTCTTAGCCTAGGGCTTGTAAAAAAAGAAGTTGGGCAAGTCTTTTTCTTTCAGGGCGTGTTAATCTCTATTGTAGGCTCCTTCTTTGGTGTTTTTATTGGCTTTTGTTTAGTTCTGCTCCAAAAAAACTTTTCTTTGTTTATGATAACCCCCTCACTTGCTTATCCGGTTTCTGTTTCTGTAATGACTTTTGTTGTTGTCCTTCTTACAGTTGTCGTTTTGGGCGGTTTGGCTTCAAAAATTGCTTCTTCTCAGGCGCTTAAGTCTCTTGAAGGTGAATTTTAAAAAACCTCTAAAACCTTACTAAGGGTTAAATAAACCTCTTTTGGTTCATCGCTTGTTACTAGTTTTTGTCTGTAGGGCTTAAAGTCTGGTATTCCTTTAAAATAGTTGGCGTAATGTCTTCTTGTCTCGTAAATTCCCAGTCTTTCGCCCTTCCATTCTATTGCCATTTCTAAATGTCTTTTTGCCATTGCTACTCGCTCAGAAATAGTTGCTGAGGGAAGATACTTTTGCGTTTTTAAAAAGTGCTTAACCTCTTTAAAAAACCAGGGGTTTCCTATGCTTGCTCTTCCTATCATTGCTCCATCAAGACCAAGGGTCTTAATTTGCTGTACTTTTTCTGGTGTGTTTATGTCTCCATTGGCAAAAACAGGAATATGCATTCTTGGATTGTTCTTAACTTTTTCAATATAAGTCCAGTCTGCATCGCCTTTATACATTTGAGCCCTGGTTCTTCCGTGAATTGCGATTGCTCTACACCCCACGTCCTGTAGCCTTTCTGCAACCTCAACAATTTTTATAGACTCCTGGTCCCAGCCAAGACGCGTCTTAACGGTTACGGGAAGTTTTGTTCTTTTAACAATTGCTTTAGTTAGGCTTTCCATTAAATCAAGGTCTTTTAATATGCCTGCTCCTGCTCCTTTTGAAACAACTTTCTTGACAGGACATCCAAAGTTTATGTCTATTATGTCGGGTTTTGTTTTTTCTACTATGTCTACTGCTTTCAGCATTGAATCAAGTTTTGCTCCAAATATTTGTATTCCAACAGGTCTTTCCTTCTCATAAATGTCTAGTTTGATTTTGCTTTTTGCCGCATCTCTTATAAGCCCTTCGCTTGAAATAAATTCTGTATATACTACGTCTGCTCCGTTCTCCTTACAAAGGGCTCTAAACGGGGGGTCGCTTACGTCCTCCATAGGGGCTAAAAGTAAAGGAAAGCTTCCGATCTCTATGTCTGCAATTTTTGCCACTTTCTTTTTTTGTTGTGGATTAGTGCAAAGATAGAGAACTCTTTGCTTTTCACATTATCTCTTTCATTTGTTAGGGGTTTTTTGCTATATTTTTGCTTACTTTTGTTCACTGTTATTTTCTTGTATGAACCATATTCGAAATTTTTGTATTATTGCGCACATTGACCATGGAAAAAGCACCTTGGCTGATAGGCTTTTGGAGCATACTGGTTCTGTTTCCGAGCGCGAAAAACAAGATCAACTTCTTGACAATATGGATCTTGAAAGAGAAAGAGGCATTACTATTAAGTCTCATGCAGTCCAAATGGTTTTTCCTTATAATGGCAGTGATTTTGTGCTCAACCTTATTGACACCCCGGGTCATGTTGATTTTTCTTACGAGGTTTCCCGATCAATTGCTGCTTGTGAGGGAGCTCTGCTGGTTGTGGATGCTGCACAAAATATTCAGGCTCAAACTATTTCAAATCTTTATTTAGCTCTTGACAATGGCTTGGAGATTATTCCTGTTTTAAACAAAATTGATTTGCCTAGTGCTAGTCCTCAAGAAGTTACAGAGGACATTGTTGATTTGTTGGGGTGTCAGGCTGCCGATGTAATTCCTGCAAGCGCAAAAACCGGAGAAGGGGTTGAAAAAATATTACAAGCAATTGTAGACAAAATTCCTTTTCCTTCTGGAGACAAAAAAAAGCCTCTTCAGGCTTTGGTTTTTGATTCTGTTTACAACCCTTTCAGAGGGATTGAAACTTATTTCAGGATTATTAATGGCTCTATAAAAAAACATCAAAAAATCAAGTTTGTTGCAACAAACAAAACATATGCTGCGGATGAGGTTGGCACACTTAATTTAAAGCAGACAGAAAAGCCAGAGGTTTTTGCTGGTGATGTTGGCTACTTAATTACAGGAATTAAAGACGCTAAAGAAGTAAAAGTTGGAGACACTATTGCTGACGCTCACAACAACACAGCTATTGCAATCGAGGGTTTTGAGGATGTAAAGCCAATGGTTTTTGCGGGAATATATCCTGTAGACACTGAAGATTATGAAGAGCTTAGAAACGCTATGGAAAAACTTCAACTTAACGATGCTTCCCTTGTTTTTATTCCTGAAAGCTCTGCGGCGCTTGGTTTTGGTTTTCGTTGTGGTTTTCTAGGAATGCTTCACATGGAAATTGTTCAAGAAAGGCTAGAAAGAGAGTTTGGGATGACTGTAATAACAACGGTTCCAAACGTATCATACGTGGCTTTTACAAAAAAGGATCCTGAAAAAAGGCTTCTTGTGAACAACCCTTCTGATTTACCTGAGCCCTCAAAACTCGACAAGGTTGAAGAGCCTTACATAACTGCATCTATTATTACAAAAGCTGATTTTGTTGGAAACGTTATGTCTTTGTGTATTGAAAAAAGAGGAATAGTAAAAAATCAAACCTATCTAACAACATCTCGAGTTGAGCTTGTCTTTGAGATGCCGTTGGCAGAAATTGTTTTTGATTTTTATGACCGCCTTAAAACTGTCTCTAAAGGCTATGCTTCTTTTGACTACTCGCCTATTGGAATGAGGCCTTCAAAGCTAGTTCGAGTTGACATCTTGCTTAATTCTCGCCCTGTAGACGCTCTTTCTGCTCTGCTCCATGCAGATAGTGCTTATTCTGTTGGGAAAAAGATGTGTGAAAAACTAAAAGAGCTTATTCCTAGGCAGCAATTCGACGTTCCTATTCAGGCCGCTATAAGCGCTAAAATTATTGCCCGTGAAACCATCAAGGCTCTTAGAAAAGATGTTACTGCAAAGTGTTATGGCGGCGATATCACCAGAAAAAGAAAGCTTTTAGAAAAGCAGAAAAAAGGAAAGAAAAGAATGCGCCAGGTTGGAAATGTTGAAATTCCTCAAGAAGCTTTTATGGCTGTGTTAAAGCTTAACGATTAGTCTTTTATTGTTAGCCTTAAAACTGAACAGGCCGCTGTTTCTGTAAACTTGTCTTTTCCTCCTCCAAACAGAACATTGATCCAGTTGTCCTTTTCTGGGGTTCCCAATATTAGAAGGTCATATGATGCTGACATGTCTGAAATCGTTTGCACAGGGTTGCTGCTTCTTACCACCATTATCTTTGCCTTTGCGTTTACTTCCTTGAGTTTTTCCTGAGAACGGCTTCTAACCGTTTCTATGGTTCTGTCTGGAGTTTCTTCTGAGACAACATGCAAAAGAGATAGTGTTGCGCCATAATAGAGGCAAACGTTTCTGGCAATCCCTATAAAGTTTTTGTCTTTTCTTCCAGGCCTTAGTGCTAGCAAAATTTTACCAACATATCTTGCTCCATTGTCTTTGTATAGGGCAAGATTTGAATTAATATTTGCAAGAAGCCATCCTATTGGGTTGCTTATGAATATCCCGCTGTGAGATCTTCCATCCCAACCCATAACAAGCCATTCACAGCTGCTTTGTGAGCTTAGCTGATTTATAGTGTCTGAAAGCTCATGTGTCACCACCGCCTCAAAATCTACCGCAAGGCTTTTTGATGCAGATAGCCTTGAAAGCCTTCTTCTTAACGAGCTTGCTACAGGAGGCTCCTCTAAGAACGCGTCTAAGTCTGTCTGGCCTGGGACTTCGGTTATGTTCAGCGCTTGTATTTTCTTTTTGCTTTGAATTGCTGCAGCTATTTCAACTAGCATTTCTGGTGAGTTTTCATTTCCTAATAGCGGCACTATTGCTCCTGCGTCTGAGGCAATTTTTGGGTCTAGACTGCTTAGCTCTATTGAAGTAGCTTCTTCAGCAGGCTGTTCTTTTGTGTTTTTATTAAAAAGATAGAGGGCCGGTCTATGTCCATAGTTTTTTAGAACTCCTGTTCTCATAACCTCTTTTCCGTAGGAGTAATATATTATTGTTCCCAGTAAAAATATTCCAAGGATTGATAGCAGAGGAACGGCTCCTAAAAACCATAGAAAAAACAGGCCGGTCACTATTCCAAAAATTTGCGCGTAAGGATATAGCGGGGACATATATTTTGGTTGATACCACTGTGCTGAGGTTTCTCTTAAAACAATTACGGCAAGGTTTACCGAAACAAACATCATTACTTTAAAGGCGCTCGCTAGCTTGGCAATTTCAAAAACATCTAAAAAAAGGACGGTTGCAGCAATTGCGATGCATGTAATTGCAATAGTGTTTGCTGGTGTTAGAAACTTTTTGTGGACGCGGCTCATAAACTCTGGGAGCAAGCCGTCTCTTGACATTGCAAAAGGAAATCTTGACGACGCTAAAACTCCCGCATTTACCGTAGAGATAAGTGTTAAAACCGCAACTATTGCTATTCCGACGCCCAAGACATTTATTCCGTTTATTTCATATCCTGGCCCTGACAGATCTACTGCAAGCGTGTGTATTGGGCTATAGTTCTCATTTAAGTCTTGAAGCCCTACATTTCCCGTTAAAACAAAAGAAATTGCAACATATACCGCGGTAACAATTACTAGCGAAAGAATCATCCCTAGAGGAAGGTTTTTGCTTGGGTTTTTAATTTCCTCGGCTATTGCAGCAACTTTTGTTACCCCTGAATAAGACAAATAAACAAAGGCTATTGTGAATATTAGATCCATTCGTCCTCCGGCTTCAACAATGTCGTTTTGAAGTTTTGCAAAAAAGGGTGTTGTCTGATCTGCCGCCTGTAGTCCAAAAAAGAAAACGCCCGTAAGAACAACAAGAGCTACCAAAACAGCATACGACTGAAAGCTTCCCGCTTTTTTTGCCCCAACTATATTTAGCAAAAAGACTGCTGACAAAAAAACAAGGGCAACTGTTTTTGTTATAACAGCGTTGTCCATTCCCAAAACAACCAGTACATAGGCTCCTATTCCTACTAGAGCAAACGCGCTCTTCAGTACTAAAGCAAGCCAAAGCCCTATTCCTGAAATAGTTCCAAAAAGCGGCCCAAAAGCTCTTTCAATATAAACATATGTTCCTCCTGAGCTTGGCATTGCGGTTGCTAGCTCTGACTTTGAATATGCCGCAGGCATAATACATATTGCAGCAATTAAATAGGCAAGCCACAGCGAGGCTCCTGTTTTGGTGGCTGCTAGCCCAGGTAAAACAAAAACTCCTGTTCCTAGCATTCCCCCCAGGCTTATTGCAATAACTGCCGGCAACGCCAAACTTCTTTCTAACTTCTTCAAAATATTGTTTTATATTTATAAAAATACTAAATAAACTTTCTTTAATGAATTTATATCCAATAATTGCTGGGAACTTCATGCTTGATGGCGGCGCTATGTTTGGAGTGGTTCCAAAGTCTCTTTGGGCAAAAACTAGTCCGGCCAATTCAAACAACATGATTCAGATGGCCGCTCGTTGCCTGCTTATTGAAGACGGCAAAAGGCTGATGTTGATTGATACGGGGATGGGAGACAAGCAAAGCGAGAAGTTTTTTAGTTATTATTGCCGGTGGGGAGAAGACACTTTGGGCTCTTCCTTAAAAAAACACGGATTTCATCCTGATGATATTACAGATGTTTTTCTAACGCACCTGCACTTTGATCACTGCGGGGGCGGAGTTGTAAAGACTGGGCAAAATTCTTTTGAAACAACTTTTAAAAACGCCAAGTATTGGAGCAACAAAGAGCATTGGGATTGGGCAACAAAGCCCAATAAAAGAGAGGGGGCTTCTTTTTTAAAAGAAAACTTTTCGCCTATTCTTGAGTCTGGGCAGCTCAATTATCTTGAGAAAGATTTGGGCGGTGATTTTACTAGCTGTCCGCTGGGCTTTGAGGTTTTGTTTGTGGATGGCCATACGGAAAAACAAATGATTCCTGTTGTTAGTTGTGGCGGTGTTAAAATTGCTTTTGCTGCAGACCTGGTGCCCACTCACGGCCATATTCCTGTTCCCTATATTATGGGCTATGATGTAAGGCCGTTAATAACGTTAAAAGAAAAAGCGTGGTTTTTGAATTATGCCTGTGAAAACAATGTCTTTTTGTTTTTTGAGCATGACCCTTTTATAGAGCTTGGTTCTTTAACGCATACTGATCGGGGGGTTCGGTTAGATAAAAAATTTACTCTGAATGAAATTATATGAAAAATATTAGACACCTTCTTCTCGCTGTTTTATTTTTTGTCTTTTCCTGCTCTTTTTCGCAAAATGGCTATTGGCAACAGCATGTTGATTATACGATGTCTATTGATGTGGATGTTGAAACCTTTGCCTATTCTGGAGAGCAGTCTTTAATATATACGAACAATTCTCCTGACACGCTTCAGAGAGTTTTTTATCATCTGTATTATAATGCTTTTAAGCCCGGCTCTGGGCTTGAGGCTGCATCGCGCAACGCATATAGCGATAAACGAAATATGTCTAGAAATCTTCTTTCTTTAGACAAGGATGACTGGGGAGATGTTAAAATTCTTTCTCTAAAACAAGACGGGGTTTTAATAGCGCACACAACAAAAGAAACGATTTTAGAGGTTGCTCTGGCGTCCCCTTTGCTTCCTGGAGAAAGCACTGTGCTTGATATGTCCTTTTTTGTTAAAGTTCCTGCCGTGGTTAGGCGTGCAGGCAAAAACAATTCCGACGGTGTTGCTTTTTCTATGGCACAATGGTATCCTAAGCTTTGTGAATATGACGATCAGGGCTGGCATGCAAACCCTTATCTTGGACGAGAGTTTTATGGGGTTTGGGGAGACTTTGATGTCACCATTAATATAGACAAGGATTATACGGTTGCCGCTTCTGGTTATTTACAAACTCCTGAAAAAATTGGTCATGGATATGCTGATCTTGACCCTGAGGTGGTGCATGAAGAAAAAATTTCTTGGCGCTTTATTGCTCCTGATGTGCATGATTTTAGCTGGGCTGCTGATCCTGAATATATTCATGATGTGGTTCCTATAAAGGACGGCCCTGTAATGCACTTCTTCTATAAAAACCAGGCACCCTATTTAAAAAGCTGGAAAGAGTTTCAGCCTTATGCCGTCGAATTTCTTACTTTTTTCAGCGACAACATCGGCAAATATCCTTACAAACAATACTCTGTAATTATGGCTGGTGATGGAGGAATGGAATATGCTATGTGTACTTTTATAACCGGTTCTGGCTATTCAGACTACAGAAGATTGCTCGGGGTTACTTCACACGAAATTGCTCACACATGGTTTCAGTTTTTGTTGGCAACCAACGAATCTAAGCACGCCTGGATGGATGAAGGTTTTACAAGCTATATAGACGATGCGGCTTTGAACGAAGCGCTTGGCCTTAACAATGTAGTGCCCAACAAGGGCGCTTATGAAGCATATTTCGGCTGGGTAGCAACTGGCTTGGAAGAGCCTCTTACAACACATGCTGACCGATACAGGTTTCGACGTGGCTATGGTGCTTCCTCTTATAGCAAGGGCTCTGTCTTTTTGTCTCAACTTGGGTATATTATTGGAGAGGAAAACCTTTATAAAACATTGAGGCTTTATTTTAATGAGTGGTCTTTTAAACATCCTCGACCATATGACTTTATTCGTTGTGCTGAGCGGGTTTCAGGGCTTGAGCTTGATTGGTATCTAATGGACTGGGCTCAAACAACAAAACAGCTTGACTATCAGGTAAACTCAATTGTTGGCGAAGGGAAAAAAACAAGGATTGTTCTTAAAAGAGAAAAACAAATGCCTATGCCTATTGATATAGAGGTTGTTCTAAACGATGGAACTTCTGTTGTCTACAACATTCCTCTTACAATGATGAGGGGGCACAGACCTCTTGCTGGGGCTCAGCTTCTTGAATCCTGGTCTTGGGCCCAGCCTTATTATGTTTTTGAGGTTGACTTTGCTAAAGAATCCATTATTGAAGTTGTTATAGACCCCCTTAATTTTACAGCAGATATTAACAAAAAAAACAACCGCCTGTAATGTCTTTTTCTTTTTCCTCGCAAAATAAACTTAAATCTAAGGCCGACATTGATCTCGTTTTTTCTGAAGGGAGCTTCCTAAAAGTCCCTGGGTTTAGTCTCGTTTATAGGGCCCAAGACGCCAAAGGCTCTTGTGGAGTTCGTGTTGGTTTTTCTATAGGAAAAAAGGTGCAGCCAAGAGCTGTTGACAGAAACAAAACAAAGCGGATTATGAGAGAGTCCTTTCGTTTGTTGTTCCCAAAAAACCTTTCTCTCTCCTCTGTTAGTTATGATTTTATGATTGTTTGTAACGAAAAGGCCGTTCCTTCTTTTGCGTTGGTATCTGATAAAATAAAATCCTTACTTTTGTCTTTTTCAGAAATTATTAAAAATGGCTAGAGCTTTTTTTCTTTTTTTTCTTGTTTTCCCTTTTGTTTGTTCCTCCCAGTTTAATGTAGAGCATTCTATTTATTTTGATACTGATGAATATTTTATGGGTCAAACAGAAAAGGCTCGCCTTTATGATTTTGTAAAAACTCTGTCAAAAGAAAACCTTTTAAAAATAGAGATTTCAGGGTTTTGCGACGATGTTGGGGCAGAAAAATATAATCTTGTTTTGTCTCAAAACCGAGCTGATGCTATAAAAAAAGTTTTTTCTTTGCTTTCTTTTTTTCCTGAGAAGATTGTTTCAGTTGACGGAAAAGGAGAGGTTCTTTTAAGTTTTTATCCTTCTGAAAACCCTGAGATTGTCCGCTCTCTTAACAGGCGCGTTGATGTTGTTGTTAGCTATCTTGATCCTGCTGCTGTCGCTAAGGCTCGGGCCTCCCTTCCTGGACTTATTGTTCTTGAAAATGTTCATTTCATAACAGGCTATAGCTATTTAACTCGCGGCTCTAAAGAAACCCTGAACAGGTTGGTTGAAGATCTTAAAAAAGAAAGCTTCTCTTTTATAATTCAGGGCCATGTGTGTTGTACTGATGGAAACATCGACGCTATAGACAAAAGAACTAGGGAAAGAAATCTTTCTGTTGCTCGTGCTAAATTTGTTTATGATTATTTCTTGGATCGCGGCATAGAAAAAAACAGAATGTCTTATGAAGGTCTTGCTCACCGTTTTCCTTTAGGCGGTTCTGTTGACAAAGATAGGCGAGTTGAAATATCTGTTTCCTCTAACTAAGTTTTTAATTTCATTTTTTGGTGCGGTATTTCGTCTTCTAAATACTCTTCTCCTTCTGCTATAAATCCTAAATCCCTATAAAATTTTTCTAAGTATTTTTGAGCGGCTAAAACAATTGTTTTCTCTTTTAGCTCTTCTACAATATACTTTATAGACTCCTTCATTATTTCCTTTCCTCTTTCTTCTCCTCTGTTTTTTTTCTTTACCACTACTCTTGAGATACTTGGAAAATCATAGCAATCTCCACGGTCTAAGATTCTCGTATATGCAATTATTTCGTTGTTGTTTTTCCCCATCACATGCATAGCTTTTTTGTCATTTCCATCTATGTCTTGATATATGCATCTTTGTTCTATTATAAAAACTTCAGATCTTATCTTTAAAATCTGATACATTTCTTCAACTGAAAGCTCTTTAAACTTCTTAACAACTATTTTCATTTTAGGTTTATTTTGTCTGTTCTTTTCTTGTGCCTCCCTCCTTCAAATTCTGTATTTAAAAAAACTTCCACTATTTCTTTTGTCTCATTTATTGAAATGACCCTTGCTGGAATACTTATAATATTTGCATTGTTGTGCTCTCTTGCTAATCTTGCCATTTCCTTGTTCCAACATATTGCCGCCCTTACGTCTTTGTGTTTATTCGCCGTCATTGCAACTCCATTTCCACTTCCACATATTACTATTCCTAATTCCGTCCTTTTAGTTTTTACATCTTCTGCTACTGGGTGTGCCAAGTCTGGATAATCAACGCTCTCTTCGCTGTCTGTTCCGTGGTTTATTGTTTCTATTCCTCTTTTCTCAATATATTTTATTAGCTCTTTTTTGTGTTGAGTTCCTGCATGGTCGTTGCCTATAGAAATTTTCATTTTTTTATTTTTTTGTTAATAACCTTTCTTATATGTTTTTATAACCTTTTATAATTATGCCCTTTATTTTATACTGTTCTTTTTTTGTTTTTTCAAAACTTTCTTTTCTAAAATAATAAAAACCTTATTAATATAATTATGTGTTTTATTAAAATATTATGGTCTTTTTTTTATTAAAATATCTGGTTTATATAGCTTTTATTATTCCTGTTAATATCTTGTCTAAATTGTTGATTATAAAGTATTTATATAATAACATACTGTTTATTTCCTTGTTAATAATTGTTTAATATCTATAAAACCAATATTTAACTATTAAGTTATTAAATTCATTAACAAACCATTATATATATTATATATATTTTTAAAAATTAATTATTATGATAATAGGATGTGTATAAACACTTTATTTAAAAAATGATACAATTATATTAAAGTGTAGTTTTGTGTAAACAGAATTTAAGTAGATAAAAGGTTGAATAAAAAGAAAATATTTAAAGGAAAATTAGAAATTAATTCTAGAGGGGAATTTAACATAGTTTCTGAGAATATAAACCATACAATTTTTATTAATGAACCATCTCCATTAAAATATTTTAATGGAGATGAAGTAGAGTTTTTTATAAGTAAAAGAAAAAGAAAAGGAAAATATTTAGCTACAATTGAAAAATTAATAAACAGGGAAAAGAATAGCTATGTTGGGATAATTCAGATAAATGAAAATTTTGCATTTGCAATATTAGATGACAAAAAAATGCATGTAGATATATTTATCCCAGGAGATAATATAAAAACTGCACAAGATGGGGATAAGGTAGTTATAGAAATTTTAAAATGGAGAAAAAATGATTTATCACCGACAGGAAAGGTGGTAGAAGTTTTAGGAAAACCGGGAGATCACGAAACAGAAATAAGCACCATTATAAAACAAAACGAGCTTCCTTTAAAGTTTCCAAATCAAGTAGAGGAATATGCAAAAAACATAAACAAAGAAATAAGCAGAGAAGAAATAGAAAAAAGAAGAGACATAAGGGAAACACTAACCTTTACAATAGATCCTGAGGATGCAAAGGATTTTGATGATGCAATTTCTTTTAGGATAAAAGAGAAAAACACATATGAAATAGGAATTCATATTGCAGATGTAGGACATTATGTAGAAAAAGAATCAATTTTAGACAAGGAAGCCTTTAATAGAGCAACCTCTATATACCTAGTAGATAGAGTAGTTCCAATGTTACCAGAAATTTTATCAAACAATGTATGTTCTTTAAGACCACAAGAAGAAAAATACACATTTTCGGCAATATTTAATATTAATAAGAAAGGAGAAATTTTAAAAGAGTGGTTTGGGAAAAGTGTTATAAAAAGCGACATAAGATTTTCTTATGCAGAAGCACAAGAAATAATAGAAACGAAAAAGGGGAAAATAAAAAAGGAAACATCATTAAAAAACAAGGAATATAAAGTAAGCGAAAAAACAGTAAATGCAATTTTAATTTTAAATGAAATAGCCACAACATTAAGAGAGGAAAGAAAAAAACAGGGATCTATTAATTTTAATAAAAAGGAAATAAAGTTTAAGCTAGACTCCAAAAAGAACCCCATTGAAGTAATTTTTAAGGAAAACAAAGAGGCTAATAAATTAATAGAGGAATTTATGCTGCTGGCCAACAAAAAAGTAGCAGAACTTTTTAAGAACCTAAAAAAAGAACCAAGCGTTTATAGAATACACGACGTGCCGGACAAGGAAAAACTAAAAGCATTAAAAACAATTGTTAAGGAATTTGGATATAATTTAGACATAACATCAAGAGAGGGAACATCAAGAACCTTAAACAAGCTATTAAACGAGGCAAAAGGAACAAGAGAACAAAACTTAATAGAAACCTTGGCCATAAGAAGCATGAGCAAGGCAGAATATTCAACACAAAACATTGGGCATTATGGACTCGGATTTAAGCACTATACACATTTTACTTCACCCATAAGAAGATATCCAGATATTTTAGTGCACAGGCTTTTAAATGAATGTTTAAATAAAGGAAAAGCACAAAAACAAAAAGGACTTTCGGACAGAAGCAAACACTGTTCAGAAAGGGAGACAGCCGCAGTAAAAGCAGAAAGAGAATCAATAAAGTACATGCAGATAAAATATATGCAAGACAAAAAAGAAATTAAATTTAAAGGAACTATTTCAGGCATAACAGACTGGGGGCTATATGTAGAATTAGAAGAAAACAAGTGTGAAGGAATGGTATACATAAGAGACCTAAAAGAAGACAGGTTTGTTTTTAAAGAATCGGAACAGGCCCTTATAGGAAGAGAAACAGAAAAAAAATATAGACTAGGAGACGAGGTTTTTGTTATGGTTAAAAAGACAGATCTTGTAAAAAAACACTTAGATTTTATAATTATTTAATAATTTTATATACATGAAAACAAAAATACTTTTAGCAATACTGCTTATAACACAAGGAATGTTTTCTCAAAACGAGAACAACAGAAAAATAGGAGACTTTAAGATTCTCAAGGCCTATGACCTGATAAACATAGAGCTAATAAAGGCAGAAGAAAACTATGCAGAGGTAACAGGAGAACACTCAAACAACATAGTAATAAAAAATAAAAACGGAGAATTAAAAGTCAGAATGGGATTAGAGAGGCGATTTAGAGGAGCCAACACCAAGGTAAAAATTTTTTACAACAACATTGATAAAATATATGTACACGAAGGGGTTTTTATTTTTTCAAAAGACACAATAGCTCAGGCAGACATATACGTAAAAGCAGACGAAGGAGCAAGAGTTGCGTTTATATTAAACACAGCAACCCTTTCAACAAACACAAGCTCAGGAGCGATAATGGATTTACAAGGAAAAACACAACACCATAGAGCAAAAGTAAATACAGGAGGAGAGCTTAAAGCCTCAAGACTAGAAACTGACGAAACAGAGGTTTTTTTAACAACAGGCGCCGTTGCGGACGTCTTTGCTAAAAACACGCTTGGAGCAAATGTGCGAGCAGGAGGAACGATAAATGTTCATTCAAAAACCAAAAAAATCACAGAAAACATTCTAGTAGGGGGAATCGTAAACTATCTATACGAGGACTAGTGGATTTTAACTATATAACGCCAATATCAGTAGGGTTCTTTACAGCTTTTATAATGGGGCCGGTTTTTTGGGTGCTTTTAGAAACAAGCATAACAAAAGGAGTAAGAGCTGCGATTGCGTTTGATTTTGGGGTAATCGTAGCAGACGTGTTTTTTATAGTAGCAACATATTACGGAAGCGTTAAGCTGTTTTTAAGCGAAAGCAATAAAGAGGGGATGTTTGTCCTTGGGGGAACAATAATTTTGTTTTTTGGCGCATACTCATGGTTGACAAGAATGAAGCAAGAAGAAAAAATAGAAGTTACAGAATCAAAACACAACTATTTAGGCCTAGCAGCAAAAGGGTTTGCAATAAACATTTTTAATGTAGGGGTTCTAATTTTTTGGGGGGGCGTAACAATCGTTGCAGGCCCAACAACAGGAAGCAACCCACTAAGTTTTGTGCTTTTTTTCGCAATAGTTCTCCTCTCCTATTTTATAACAGATTTAGGAAAAATTTTAATTGCAAAACAGCTAAAAGTTTTTATTAACGAGAAAACAATAGTTTTTGTAAAATCGCTTTTGGCGCTTATTTTGGTAATAAGCGGAATAGTGCTGATAATAGGAGGAATAAAAGGAGGCTAAAAAAGAAGAGGCGCCTGGCGGATTCGAACCGCCGTAGGAGGTTTTGCAGACCTCAGCCTAGCCACTCGGCCAAGACGCCATATTGTTGGAGGGCAAATTTAGAAAAAATTTTTAAAAACAGAGCCTAACCCCTTTTCCCTTCAAGAAGAACGGAGACAGACTCAACATCAGCATTAATAGGCGGGTTGATCTTGGCGATTTCAACAACAACACGCTCTACAACAGAAACCTCTTTTAAACAAGAATCAATTATTCTTTTAGCAACAGATTCAAGCAGCTTAGATTTTACAGACATTTCTCTCAAAATAAGCTTTGCCAAAAGAGAGTAATTGGCTGTGTTTTCTAGACGGTCAGTTTTAGTGGCAGAAGACAGGTTGCAGTACGCCCTAAGGTTTACCAAGTAGTCCCCACCAATTTTTGACTCCTCCTTAAGACAGCCGTGAAAAGCATACACCCTCATGTTTTTTATTTTAACAACACCCTTCATTTACGAATAAAAGTAGAAATAATCACTCTATTTTGATAACTTTGTAAACTTATTAAAACAAATTAAGCTTGGAAAGAAATCCCACAAATTTTATTGAACAAATAATTAAAGAGGATCTTGCGAAAGGCTTTAACAAAAAAAACCTTCGTTTTAGGTTTCCTCCTGAACCAAACGGATATTTACACATAGGGCACGCAAAAGCTATTGGGATTAATTTTGGGTTGGGAGAAAAATACGAAGCACCAGTAAATTTGAGGTTTGACGACACTAACCCTACAAAGGAGGAGCAGGAGTATGTGGATGCAATTATTGAGGACATTGACTGGCTTAATTACACGTGGGACAAAATCACATATTCCTCAGACCATTTTGAAAAACTATATTTTTGGGCAGAACACCTAATAAACACAGGAAAGGCCTATATAGACTCGCAAACATCTGATCAAATTGCAGAACAAAAAGGAACGCCAACAAAGGCAGGCTCAAACAGCCCCTATAGAGAAAGAGACGAGCAGGAAAACATGAAAATTTTTAGAGAAATGAAGGAAGGTGAGCACAAAGAAGGAGCACACGTGCTAAGAGCAAAGATAGACATGGCAAATCCAAACATGCTTTTAAGAGACCCTGTCATGTACAGAATAATGAACAAACCCCACCACAGAACAGGAAACAAATGGTGTATATATCCAATGTATGACTGGGCTCATGGACAAAGCGATTACTGTGAACAGGTGTCGCACTCCCTTTGTTCGCTAGAGTTCGAGCCACACCGCAAGCTTTATGACTGGTTTGTTGCAAACCTAATGTCTCTAAAGGATGAAGGCCTTGATTTTGTTCCCAAGCAGAGAGAATTTGCGAGACTAAATTTGAGCTACACAGTAATGAGCAAAAGGAAAATGGTTTTTCTTGTTGAACAAGGCCATGTCTCTGGCTGGGATGATCCAAGGATGCCGACAATATCAGGGCTTAGAAGAAGAGGCTACACCCCCGAATCAATTAGGGCGTTTGTAGAAAAAGTTGGAGTAGCAAAAAGAGAAAACCTTATAGAGGCCTCTTTGCTGGAGTTTTGTGTTAGAGACGATCTAAATAAAAAAGCAGACAGAAAAATGGTTGTCGTTAACCCCCTGAAGCTTACTATAACAAACTATCCTGAAGAAAAAGAGGAGCTTGTTAGCACAGAGAACAACCCAGAGAAAGAGGAGTCAGGAAAAAGAGAAGTCCCTTTTTCAAAACACTTGTATATCGAAAAAGAAGATTTTTTGGAGCAAGCCGGAAGAAAGTTTTTCAGATTAACCCTTGACAAAGAAGTAAGACTAAAAAGCGCATATATTATTAAAGGAGAAAGCGTAGTTAAAAACGCAAAGGGAGATGTTACAGAGGTCTTATGCACCTATGATCCAAAGAGTAAAAGCGGAAGTGGCTCTGAAGAAAGCTTAAGAAAAGTCAAAGGAACGCTTCACTGGGTGTCCAAAAACCACGCTGTGCCAGTAGAAATTAGAGAATACGACAGGCTTTTTATGACCCCTGTTCCAGGAGGAGAAGACGGAGATTTTTTAAAAGACCTAAATCCGAAATCGCTTAACACTACAACAGGCTATGCAGAGCCTTCTTTAGCAAGAGCAACCCCGGGCCAGAGATATCAGTTTCAAAGAAAAGGATACTTTGTGGTTGACAGCGAAAGCACAGAAGAAAAAACAATTTTCAACAAAACAGTCGCCCTAAGAGACACCTGGAAGAAGCGCTAGCTTTTCTTTTCAGCACTCTTTAGCTTTTCTTTTTCAGATGCTTTTTTCATTTCCTCACCAATTTGATTGCTTGCCGTAAATGAAGCAACCATGTTGTTTAACATTTCTGACCCAGCTTGAGGAGAGTTTGGCATTAATATAAGGTTACTATTACTAGCAGACCCAACTGACTGAAGAGTATCATAATGTTGAGTTACAACAATTAACGCAGATGCTTCTTGTGAATTAATATCTACATTGTTTAATACCTTAACAGAGTCTTCAAGGCCCCTTGCAATTTCTCTTCTCTGATCAGCAATACCCTGCCCTTGTAATCTTTTGCTTTCCGCCTCTGCCTTTGCTCTCTCAACTATTAAAATTCTTTGAGCATCACCTTCAAATTGCGCTGCAACCTTTTCTCTTTCAGAAGCGTTAATTCTGTTCATAGACTCTTTTACTTGAGCATCAGGGTCAATGTCCGTTACCAGGGTTTTTATTATATCATAACCATACTCTGTCATCGCGTCGTTTAGCTCTGCTTTTACGGCAACAGCAACGTCGTCTTTCTTTTCAAAAACATCGTCTAGAATCATTTTAGGCACTTCAGCCCTAACAACATCAAAGACATATGACGTTATTTGGTCATGAGGATAATCAAGCTTATAGAAAGCGTCGTAAACCTTATCTTTTATTACTTTAAACTGGACAGAAACCTTAAGCTTTACAAACACATCATCTTTTGTTTTTGTTTCCACAACGACATCTAGCTGCTGTATTTTAAGACTTACTCTTCCGGAAACCCGGTCTATAACAGGAATTTTTATATGAAGACCAGACTGTCTGACGCTAGTAAATTTTCCAAATCTTTCTATAATAGCTGCTGTTTGCTGCTTTACAATAAAAAATGTTCCCATCAGCAAAAGCAGCACTAAAGGAAACAACACGAGATATAAGAGCATTTTTTAGGTTTTAGTGAATAAAACTAGGCACTATGCCCAGCCTAATAAAGATAGGTGTTTTTGTCTGCAGTTAAAAAAACACAATATTAAGAATTTGTTAAATTATAGGGTTTTTATAAACAAGCGTATTCTTTTCTTGGTTTCTTCCAAGCCTATTTCGGAGATTATAAAACTTATGTCTAAGCCTGAAAGAGCTCCAACCAAAGAAAGACGCAAGGGCATCATTATTTCTCGTATTTTAATGTTTTCTTGAGCTATAGTAGTATTGGAGCAAAAATCTCCCAACAATTTTTTAACCCCCTCGCTCTTTGCGGATGCCAGGCCATCAAATACGTCCAAAAGCCTTTCTAAAAGCTCTTTTGTGTTTTTTGTTATTGCTTTTTTTCGTGCAGATTCAACGTATTTTGTGGGCGCTTCATAAAAACATTGACAAACACCCCAGAGCTCTCCTAGAGTATTCGCGCGCTCTTTCGCAACATTTAATATTTTTACGCTTTTCTCTTTTGAAAGCCCCCCAGCATTATACCCAGAGCTAGCAAGCAGAGCGAGAAGTTCTTCCGCAGACTTTTTCTGTAAATGCCTGAGGTTGAACCATTTAAGCTTTTCGTAATCAAACTGAGCGCCAGCAGAGGATATGTTTTTAAGATCAAAATCACTAACAAGCTCGCGCATACTATAAAATTCTTTTTCAGTCCCTGGCCCCCAACCCAACAGCGCCATAAAGTTTATAAGAGCCTCAGGGATTATCCCCTCCTCTTTGTATCCTTTTGTTTTGTTTTCTGCACCCCATTCTGTTGGATACACAGGAACACCGGATTTTTCGCCAGACCTTTTACTGAGCTTCCCTTTTCCTGAAGGACTAAGAATTAAAGGAATATGAGCAAACTCTGGTTTTGGCCACCCAAACGCCTCATATAATAAGCAGTGTAGCGCTAAGGACGGCAACCATTCCTCTCCTCTTATAACATGAGAAATTTTCATTAGATGGTCGTCTACAACATTTGCTAAGTGATACGTGGGAGAGCCGTCTGATTTATATAGGATTTTGTCGTCAAGCAGTTTGGACTCTGTTTTCGTAACCCCTCTTATTATGTCTGTTGTTTTTATCACCTGGTTTTCAGGACATTTAAAGCGAACCACATACGGGATCTTTGTCTTTAGAAGCTTTTCAGTTTCCTTATCAGAAAGCGCAAGCGAGTTTTTTAGCTTAAGTCGATTATGCCAGTTGTAGATAAAAGTCTTTCCTTTTTTTTTGTGGTTTTCTCGATGGACCTCAAGAGAGCTTTCTGAGTCAAAAGCATAATAAGCAAGCCCTTTTTCGAGCAATATTTTTACGTGCTTTTTATAATGGCTGTTTCTTTGACTCTGTCTATAAGGCCCAAACTCTCCTCCCTTAACTATAGACTCATCTGCAGTCAAACCACACCAGTCTAGCGCGTTAACAATATATTCTTCAGCGCCAACAACTTTTCTTTTTTTATCCGTGTCTTCTATTCTTAAAACAAAAACCCCTTTGTTTTGCTTAGCAAAAAGGTAGTTAAACAGGGCTGTGCGAAGGCCGCCAACATGTAAGGGGCCTGTTGGGCTTGGGGCAAATCTAACACGAACTTTTTGAGACACTTGTCTTTTTTTGTCAAATATAAAACAATAATTCTTCAAATGATTATTGTAGTTTTGTTAATATGAGAACGATAAAGTTTTTTTATCACACTGACTTTTTTCTTTCAAACGAAGCACAAGTTGCCGACTGGCTTTTGTCTGTCCTCACCAACGAAGGCGTAGAGGTTTTGTCAGTTGACTATAGTTTTGTTGACAAAAAACAAATGATAAAAATTAACAAGAAACACCTCAAGCACAATTATTTAACGGATGTTTTAGCGTTTGACTATTCAGAGAACAGCAAAATACAAGCAGATGTTTTTGTTTCGGAGGAAAAGGTGAGAGCCAATGCTCAGGAATACAGCCAAGGATTTTCAACGGAACTTATGCGTGTAATGCTCCACGGACTCCTTCATCTTTGCGGCCACAAAGACAAAACACTAGAAGAACAAAACAAGATTAGAGGTCTTGAGGAAAAATATCTAAACCAGCTTTAATACAATCTTTTTTTAATCGTTGTATATTTGCCTTTAATAAACCACGTTTCACGTGAAACATAAACTATGTTTAAAAATCGATATGATGTTATAGTTGTTGGAGGAGGACACGCAGGCAGTGAGGCAGCAGCAGCAGCAGCAAACCTAGGCGCCTCCACCCTACTGGTTACAATGAATCTACAAACAATCGGACAAATGTCTTGTAACCCAGCAATGGGAGGAATAGCTAAAGGGCAGATTGTTAGAGAAATTGATGCCGTTGGTGGTTACAGCGGAATAGTTAGCGACAAAACAGCCATACAGTTTAAAATGCTAAACAGATCAAAAGGCCCAGCAATGTGGAGCCCGAGAGTTCAAAGCGACAGAGCTCTTTTTAGTCAGTGTTGGAGAAAAATGCTTGAGGACACGCCTGGACTAGACTTTTATCAGGAGATGGTTGCCGGCCTTGTTATAAAAGACAATAAAATAGAGGGCGTTAAAACAGGCCTTGGGGTTGAGATTAAGTCTAAATCAGTTGTGTTAACAAACGGAACGTTTTTAAACGGCCTTATACACGTAGGCGATAAAAATTTTGGAGGAGGACGGGCAGGAGAGCGAGCAGCAACTGGGCTAACCGAGGAGCTTGTTAAGCTTGGGTTTTCATCGGGAAGAATGAAGACAGGAACCCCGCCCCGCGTAGACGGAAGATCTCTTGACTATAAAAAAATGACAAAACAGCCAGGCGACGAGAAACCCCAAAAATTTTCTTTTCTTAACTCAACAAGTCCAGTTGAAAACCAGCTGCCATGCCACATGACATATACAAGCCCTAAAGTTCACGACCTTCTAAGGGCAGGCTTTGACAGGTCGCCCATGTTTAACGGAAGAATAAAAAGCATAGGGCCAAGATATTGCCCGTCAATTGAGGATAAAATACATCGTTTTTCAGAGAGAGAAAGGCATCAGCTTTTTGTTGAACCAGAAGGAAGAAACACAAACGAGGTCTATGTAAACGGGTTTTCCACTTCTTTACCAGAAGACATACAATACAAAGCACTAAAATCAGTTCCTGGCTTTGAAAAAGTAAAGTTTTTCAGACCAGGCTATGCAATTGAATACGACTTTTTTCACCCCACACAATTAAAATACTCTTTAGAAACAAAAATTGTTAAAGGGCTATATTTTGCAGGCCAAATCAACGGCACCACCGGCTATGAGGAGGCGGGAGCACAAGGCCTTATGGCAGGAATTAATGCTGCCCGCGAATCGAGAGGCCAAGAGCCTTTTATTTTAAAAAGGAATGAAGCGTACATCGGTGTTTTAATTGACGACCTAATTACAAAAGGGACAGAAGAGCCTTACAGAATGTTTACCTCTAGAGCTGAATATAGAATGTTGTTGCGCCAAGACAACGCCGACAAAAGACTAACAGAAAAAAGCCACAAAATAGGACTTGCAACAAACGACCGCTTAACTAAAATGACATCAAAGTATTCCAATGCGGACAAACTCATAAGACTTTTAAAAACACAGAGCATAAGCCCCAAAAGCATTAATCCTGTTTTAAAAGAAAAGAAATCAGCAACAGTAAAACAATCTGGAAAGGCGGACAGAATTCTTTCTAGGCCAAACATTAGTCTTTCAGACCTAATGAAGAGCAAGGAGCTAAAACTAGCCGTTGACGAGCTTTCTCTGAGCCAGGAGGAAAAAGATCAAGCTGAAATCCAAATCAAATATAGTGGCTACATTGACAAGGAAAAAAACAACGCAGACAAGCTTACCAGGCTTGAGGCGTTAAGGATCCCAGAAAAATTTGACTACTCAAAAATCAAGTCCATGAGCGCAGAAGCAAAGGAAAAGCTAATAAAAATAAAACCCGAAACAATTTCGCAAGCCTCAAGAATAAGCGGAGTATCTCCCAATGACATTTCTGTTCTTTTGGTATATATGGGAAGATAAAGACGTTTCACGTGGAACACACCTAAATGACAGATGAAAAACACATAATGACTCAGGACTTTTTGATAACCAACGAGAAGTTTAAAATAACAGAAGACAAGGAGACCAGGGTTTTAAAAACCACCCCAACACCAAAAGAAGAAGACCTCCCGTCTTATTATAGCTCAGAGGCTTATGCCTCTCATCAAGAAAGAGCAAACACCTCCGTGTTATGGGCATATATGAGGGTTAGAAAAATAGCCATGAAATCAAAAATAAAACTGATTTCTACCTTTAGCACAAAGACAGGAGATTTGTTAGATTTTGGATGCGGGCTGGGAGGCTTTTTGTCAGCCACACACGCCAAGGGGTGGAGCAGCTATGGAATAGAGCCACACCAAAAAGCTAAAACAAAAGCAAAAAAAATCTCCGGAAGAGAAGTTTATTCTACAATAGAGGAAGCGCAAAAAACAAACAAAAAATACGACGTAATTACTCTGTGGCACTCCCTAGAGCATGTTGTAGGCCTAGGCAAGACGATAAGGTTTTTATATAATTCAACAAAAAAGGAAGGAAAAGTCGTTGTTGCTGTCCCGAACCACCAATCTTTTGATGCAAAACATTACAAAAATTTTTGGGCAGCATATGACACCCCAAGACATATTTGGCATTTTGATCAAAAATCAATAACTAATGTATTTAAAAAACAAGGCTTTTTCCTTGAAAGGAAGCGCCTAATGATGTGGGACGCATTTTATATATCTATTCTTTCAGAAAAAAACAAGAGGAGTCGAGCAATTTATTTTAAAGCAGCGGTTATAGGTGCTATTTCAAATTTTTTATCTCTGTTTACAGGCGAAAGCTCCTCAATAACATATGTTTTTTCTAAGAGGAACAATACCTAAATCCCTCAGGAACAATAGAATAATTTAAAACCCCTTTTTCTAGTATTTCACCATCAGCCTGGGACAAAACATCTCCACTCCCTGACCTAACTTGTATTTTTTTAGACCGATAAGTAAAGACTTTTCGGTCTTTAAAAAGTTCTCCGTTAAATAGGCGAGGCAGGTTTCTAAGCATGTCAAATTTTGTAAAATCCTTAGCAATTGTTATATCGAAGAGCCCGTCAAAAGGGTCTGCATTTTTGGTTAGCTGCATTCCTCCCCCAGTAAACGAACAAAGACCAATTCCAAGCAAAAAAACATTTGCCTTTACGGTTGTGCTGTCCAAAACAACAGCAACTTCAAGGTTTTTAAATCGCATAAAATTAACAATCGCACATAAAAAATAAGAAAGGGCCCCAAAACGCTTATACAGGTAAAGCTTAGACAGCACAAAACAATCAAACCCTGCCCCAGCGTAATTTATAAAATACAGTGTTTTGTTTTTTTTCCCGGAGACTTGAATTTTTCCCAAATCCTGAGCCTTTACTTTTTTATTTACAACAACCTGAACGGCTTTTTTATAATCAAGAGGGATGTTGTGTGTTTTTATCCAATCATTTCCTGTGCCGCAAGCAACAACACCTATAACAATTAGTTTTGGCGAGATCTTTTCCTGAGAATAAATTCCGGCAACAACTTTTTGAATTGTCCCATCTCCGCCAACAGAGATTATTTGAGTATATCCACTAAGCACAGCTGCTCGTGACAATACAGTCTCGTGCCCAGCATATTCGCTAAGCGTATAGTCAAAAATAAGATCAGCAGCCTCAAGAGCATTTTTTATTTTGCCCCACAATGCTTTGGCTTTTCCTGACCCAGCTTTAGGGTTCACAACAACAAACCAGCTATTAGTTTTTGTTTGCATCTGAAGGCTTTATATGAAGAAGACGCGTTAGCTTTATGGATGCGTCAAGAAAAACAATTTTAGAATTACCATTTCTTTCAATATTATCATATGCTGACTGAACCTCGTCGTATATTTCAACGATATTGTTTTCATGAACAAAAGGGGCGAATTTTTCAAGACTAAACCCATTCCCAAAACCCAAACCACCTCTTTCAACAGCATAATTAAATAAAAGGCCTTTTCTGAAAACTGAAAGTGAGTTTTTAAGAAAAGCCTTTTGATCTTCTCTACTCTTTTTTGCCATCGTTTCGCTAAAAGAGACTAGCTCTCCAACTGCTTTTTTCGAAGTTTTTACGCGAAACGCAAGTCGAACCCAATTCACAAAATCCTCAGCATTTTCTTCAGCAGCGCTTTGGTTTTCAACAAGCAGGCAGGCAGCTCTATAGTTTCCTCTGGCGTTTTTGGCAATATCTTCAGCCAAAAGCTCTTCTGTTTCAAAACCAGCCTTTAGTCCTAAAGCTATGTCTTCTGAGGCAATAGGGTCAACTTTGATTTTTTGACAGCGAGAGCGAATTGTTTTCAGAACTGCAGCCTCATTTTCACAGAGCAACAAGAAAACAGTTTTTTTAGGAGGCTCCTCCAAAAGCTTCAGGAGTTTGTTAGCGGCGCTAGGATTCATTTTTTCTGCCATCCAAATAACCATAAACTTATAGCCGCCTTCATAGGATTTTAAGGACATTTTTTTAGATATTTTTTCAGCCTCTTTAGCAGAAATAATCCCCTGCTTATTGCCGATACGAATTTTCTTATACCAATCGTGGAGACTAAAATAAGTAGAGCTAAAAAGCATTTCTCTCCAAGCTTCAAGAAAGTCATTAGAAACAGGATCTTTTTTTATTTTATCATTTGTATTTACTGGAAAAGAAAAATGCAAATCTGGATGGGAAAGAGAATTTACTTTGTTTGTAGCTATCCTGGCAGCGTCAGGCTCGTTCCCAAGAGTAGACTGCAGAATACTGTTTATAAATGCCAGCGCTATAGAAATTTTCCCTACACCTTCCTGCCCAAGAAGCATATAGGTGTTTGCAATTCTGCTATTTTTAGCCAAACTATCTAAACGTTGAAGAAGCTGTTTTTGACCTATTGGATTAGAGGGAATCATTTAACAAAGATAAAGTAATTATATAGTTTTATACCCATATAAAAACTATATTTGTTTAAGGCTTTAAGCAGATGAAATTCGTAACAGACATTAGTTTTAAAAATAAAAAAGCTTTAATAAGAGTTGATTTCAATGTTCCCCTAGATAGCCAAAAGAAGGTTGTCGATAGCGCTAGAATCTTGGCTGCAAAACCAACAATTGATTACATAATTAATAACGGAGGAGCCTGTGTATTGATGTCACACCTTGGTAGACCTAAAGGAAGAGACCAAGCCTTATCGCTAAAACACATACTAAAACAAACACAACAATGTTTATCTAGGGAAGTCACTTTCATTAATGATTGTGTTGGGCCTGAAGTAGAAAAGGCAGTAAGCTCCATAAAACCAGGAGGAATTTTGATGTTAGAAAACCTGAGATTTTATGATGAGGAAATAAAAGGAGAAGAAAGATTTTCAGAGAAACTGGCAAAAGCAGGAGACGTTTATGTTAACGACGCTTTTGGAACAACTCATAGAGCACACGCTTCTACATCGACTGTAGCAAAATTTTTTACTGAAAAATGTGCAGGACTATTGTTAAAAAAAGAAATAGAGTCAATTGACAAGATTTTAGTTTCAAAAAAACAGCCCGTCACTGCAATTATTGGAGGGGCAAAAGTTTCTTCTAAAATTACTATAATTAAAAACCTGCTGTCGGTGGTAGACAATTTGTTGATTGGCGGAGGAATGGCCTATACCTTTATTAAAGCACAAGGAGGAGAGGTGGGCAGCTCAATTTTAGAGCCAAACAAAACCGCAGGCTGCCTTGAGCTAATTAGTGAAGCAGAAAAACAAGGAGTGTCAATTTTATTACCTAAAGACGTTGTTGCAGCAGAGGAATTTAAAAATAATTCAAAAACAAAAATTGTCGAATCAAACAGCATTGACGAAGGATGGATGGGGCTTGATATAGGCCCGGAAACCGAAAAAGCATTTAACAAAGCAATACAGGAAAGCCAAACAATTTTGTGGAATGGGCCAATGGGGGTTTTTGAAATGAAGAGCTTTGCTAAAGGGACAAGGGCAGTAGCAAGTTCTGTAGTAGAAGCAACAAAAAATGGGGCTTTTTCTTTAGTTGGAGGAGGAGACTCAGTAGCTGCATTAAAGAAATTTAACATATACAATAAGGTAAGCTGTGTAAGCACAGGAGGAGGAGCAATGCTAGAGAGCTTGGAAGGAAAAACCCTTCCAGGGATTAAAGCTTTAAACACATAACACCAAACCCACATGAAAATCTTTGTCACAATCTTTATTGCCGTGTTGTTCTTTGGAGAGAGTTCAAGCCTAGAGCCAACACAGAAAAAAAACAACTTAAAAGACAGCATTTCAAGCCTTAACACGGACACTATAAAATCAAGACTTATTGAGCTTAACAAAAAAACACCTATTGATATTTCATATACGCCAGATCTAGAAGAGCTAATTAAAAAATATTTAAATAGCAGAAAAAAGTTTTTTAACGAAAACTCAGAATTAATAAAGTATTATTTTCCAATTTTTGAAAAAGCTTTACAAAACAACAAAGCCCCACTTGAATTAAAGTACTTGCCAATTGTTGAATCAAGGCTAAACCCTAGAGCCGTTTCTAAGGTAGGAGCAACTGGTTTATGGCAATTTATGTATGCAGCAGCAAAGGAAAACGGTCTAGAGCTTAATAGCTATATAGATGAAAGAATGGATCCTGAAAAATCCTCAGAGGCAGCAGCAAAGTATTTGTTAAAACTGAAGGAAAATTATAATGACTGGACTTTAGCCATTGCTGCATATAATGCAGGACCACGAACAATTTCTAAGGCAATTGTTAGATCGGGAGGCCATAAGAACTTCTGGAACATAAGAGGATTTTTGCCTTACGAAACAGCTAGATATGTTCCTTCCTTTATTGCAACCATGTATGTTTTTGAATATGCAAATGAACACGGAATCACTCCTTATAAGGAAGGGTTTTCAAAAAATAAAACAGACACGATTCATGTAAAAGAGCAAATAGCTTTTTCTCATATAGCAAGATTTTTAGAAATACCTCTTGACACAATAGAGTTTTTAAACCCATCGTATATTCACAAAATAATTCCAAAAATTAACAACAAAATACAGGCTATTACACTTCCTGAAAAATATACTTTATTATATGTGGCAAGGGAGAAAGAGCTTTATGATTATGCAGAAAAGGAATTCGAGTCAATAGAAAAGCCTCTTCCAGACCTTTATAGCATTAATTCTAAAATAATATATAAGATAAAGTATGGAGATTATTTAGGAAGCATTAGCAAAAAATTTGGAGTAAAAATATCAGACATAATGCGATGGAATAACTTGTCAAGCGATAAAATAAAAGAAAACCAAAGAGTAATAATTTTTCCAAAAAGAATTCCCAAAAATTAATAGTATTTTTAATCTGAAGTAATTATGAGGAAATGTGTTTTAATAATAGTGCTGTTTTTTGTCAGCTGTAATGATGATACCAAAATAGTCTTAGCATCGTCAGGAAACTTAAATGAAATATCAATAGTTGTTCAAGACCAGCTGTGGGAGGGAAGCGTAGGAAAAGCACTAACAAGCATATTGTCAAAACCAATATACGGACTTCCTCAGCAAGAGCCGTTATTTAAGCTAAGGCAAATTCCACCAAGAGTCTTTTCAGGCTTTGTAACAAAATCAAGAACAATAATTATAATAGAAAACAATAAACAAAAAAACACAAGACTTTTATTAAACAAATATGCCTCACCCCAAACAGTCATAGTTGTGTCAGGGACGACAAGCAGGGAAATTATAGACGAACTTAAAAAACATTCTAAGAAAATAATAAATAAGATAAAAGAGGCGGAGATTAAAGAAAAACAAAGAAGGATAAGAAAATCACTTAGCAACTCCCATGCCTTAGACAGCATATTTAAAATTAAATTAGACTATCCGTCTATTTATAGGGTTGCGGCAGTAGACAGAAACTTTGTATGGCTAAGAAAGGACACAAAGAGTGGTTCAGTAAATTTATCAGTGTTTCAAATACCTCTTAAAAAAAACAAACTAAATACAAAAAAAATAATCACCATAAGAGACTCTGTTTCTAAACAAAAAATACCAGGGCCAACCAAAGAAACCTATATGTCAACAGAAATGCAGTACAAATCTGTTTTAGCCCCAACAAAAATAAGAAAACACAAAGGGCTAGAGGTAAGAGGGCTTTGGGAGGTAAAAAAACAATTTATGGGCGGGCCTTTTATTAATTTTTCAGTGGAGGATTCAATTAATAATCGAATATTGTTTTTTGATGGATTTGTGTATTCCCCAGGAACTGAAAAAGCAAGCTACATTTTTGAGATAGAAGCAATAATTAAGAGCCTAAAAATTCTAAAATAAAAGAAAGCAACTATTCTTCGCCTTCTTTGCCTTCTTTGTTTTCCGCATTTTCTTTATCTTCCTCGTTAAGTGCTTTTTTAAACTCTTTAACACCTTTTCCAGTGCCCTTTATTAGGTTGCCAAGTTTTTTCCCAATCCCAACAGGCCCAAAAATAATAAAAGCAACAATAACTATAATCACAATTTGTGGCCAACCAATCGCCAGAGGTAAAATAGATAAAATCATAGCATTAAATTTTGTGTAAAGTTAGTAATTTAAAGTTTAATTTTAAATCATTCCGCATTATAATGAAATCCAGAATTGTAATTATATTTCAGTATTTTTGAAAATTATGAAGGGAAAACAAAAAAACAACAGTTTTTTACAAAGCCTATATAGGGAATATAAGGTGGTAATCTCAAATGATAAAACCTTTGAGGAAAGGCTTGCTTTCAAAGCCTCGAAAGCAGGTGTTTTTTTTGTTTCAGTTATATACACAGCAGTATTAATAGCTTTAACTGTAGTGCTAATTTTTTTCACACAGCTAAAAGAGTATGTCCCCGGATATTCTTCGCTGGAATTGTTAAAAAGTACAACAGAACAAAGCTTTAAACTAGACTCAATGGAGAACGTAATTGCCATTAACAACCAGTACTATAATTCTATCAAAAAAGTACTAAGTGGAGAGCTTGATACAATTGCCTTCAACAGGGATTCTATATTAAATGAAATAAACAAAGACAAGCTTACGTCAGAATTAAGTCGCTCTAGCGAGGATTCTTTATTAAGAAAATACATTGAGGAGGAAGACAGGTTTAATTTAACAAAAAACCAACTTTTAATTGAGAACAAAAACCTTTTTCAGCCTGTTTTAGGAGAGATAACACAAAAGTTTAATTATAAAGAAAATCATTTTGCCATTGATATAGCTGTTGACACAGGAACACCAGTAAAGGCTGTCTCTGACGGAAGAGTTATTTTTTCAGAATGGACTATGGAAACAGGCCATGTGATTATTATTGACCATGGAGACATGCTTTTGTCAGCATACAAACACAACTCTTCTTTACTTAAAAGCCAGAACGAGCTTGTCACTGCAGGAGAGGCAATTGCTTTGTCCGGAAACCAAGGAACTTTAACAACAGGACCACATTTGCATTTCGAATTGTGGAAAAATGGAGTGCCAATTGATCCTGAAGAATTTTTTAACTTTAAATAATCTCCAATGCTTAAAGAGACCGCAATAAGTTTTTTAGCAAAAAAACGAAAAAAAGCTATTGTAAAATGGTCAACACATCCGGTTAGTAATCAAAAAAAAACATTAAAAAAACTAATAGCTTTTGGAAAAAAGACTGTTTTTGGAAACAACCATAATTTCAGCAATATAAAGTCTTACAAGGACTTTAAAAAAAACGTTCCAATAGTAGATTATGAAGGGATAAAGAAATATATAAGTGAAATAAAAGAAGGAAGAAAAAATGTTTTATGGCCAGGCCTGCCAAAATATTTTGCAGTAACCTCTGGCACAACTTCAGGAGAAAAACACATTCCAATAACAAAAGAAAGTTTGCCAAACCTTTTGCAGGGAGCCACAGACGCAATATTAATGTATGTTGCAAATTCTAGAAAAACAGACATTTTTAATGGGAAGTTTATCTTTTTACAAGGAAGCCCAGTCTTGGATGAAATAGCTGGCATAAAAACAGGCAGGCTTTCAGGAATTTCTGCGCATCACGTCCCCTTTTTTTTAAAACAAGCACGACTGCCCTCTTATAAAACAAATTGTATTAAGGACTGGGAGCAAAAAGTTGATGCAATTGTTCAGGAGACAATAAGTCAAGATATGAGGATTCTAAGCGGCATTCCCTCATGGCTTCAAATGTATTTTGAAAAACTACAGAAAGCTACGGGAAAACCTGTTGGAAAAATTTTCAAAAACTTTAACCTGCTAGTGTATGGCGGCGTAAGCTATGCGCCATATAAGAACAAGTTTGAAAAACTAATTGGAAGAAAGGTTGACAGCATAGAAGTATACCCAGCAAGTGAAGGGTTTTTTGCTTTTCAAGATGAACTAGGGTCAAACGATTTGCTGCTAATTTTAAATGCGGGCATTTTTTATGAATTTATTTCTGAGTCAGATTTTTTAAAATTAAAATATAACAGAATTTCCATTGAGGACGTAAAAACAGGGGTTAACTATGTTTTAATTGTGTCAACTAGCGCAGGCTTATGGGCCTATAACACTGGAGACACAGTTATGTTTACTTCAACGACCCCGTTCAAAATTATTGTTACAGGCAGAATCAATCAATTTCTTTCAGCTTTTGGAGAGCACGTCATAGTTAAAGAAGTTGAAAACGCAATTGAGCAAACATGCGCTAGTACAGGAATTGTTGTAAACGAATTTACTGTTGCCCCAAAATTTAGCATTGACAATACAGCGTCCTATCACGAATGGTTTGTAGATTTTGACTCAGGCACTGAAGACTTAAAGGGGTTTGAACAGGACTTAGATTTAAACATGCAGAGCCAAAACAAATATTACCGAGACCTTATACAAGGAAAGGTAATTAAGGGCTTAAAAATAAGAATAATTTCTAAAAAAGGATTCAATACTTATATGGATTCCATAGGAAAACTGGGGGGACAAAACAAAATACCCAAAATTTCAAATGATCGTAAAATCGCGGACCAACTCTACAAATTAGATTTAGTTATAAAGAGATAAAATCGTTTTTCATGAAATAAACCTGAAGAAGTTTCGTTTAAATATGACAAAATAAATTGTCATGACTAAAAAAAACAATATCGAAACAAATGAAGAAATGGACATTGTCCAGCTTTTTCAAAAAATATCAAATCTTTTTTTAAACCTTATACTAATAGTTTTTAGGGCTCTTAAGAAGCTTTTTGTTAGTTGGAAAACAATAAGTTTAATAATAGTTTTAGGAGCAGCTCTAGGATTTATAACTGAAAATATAATTGAAGATGACTCGACGAAAGAGGCCTCAGTATTATTAAAAATTAATTTTGACGCAGGAAACTATGTCTATGATGCAATTGGCCTTATAAATCAGAAAATAGAATCTGAAGATGAAGATTTTTTTAGCAATGACATGGGGCTTAGTAATGACGAACAGATTGCCGAGATTAGCATAAAACCTATTATTGATTTAAAGGATATTTTAAAATCAGAAATCAATGCTAGTGAGATCAGAGCTCTTTTTGAGAATTTAGAGTTTGAAGACAATATAGCAATGACAGAGGGCTTTAAGTCAGATTATGAATACCATGTTTTAAGCCTAGACATCTCTTCAAGCGCAAGCACTTCTTCACTAAAAAAAATAATACAATATTTTAACGAAAATCCATTGTTTTTAGGCCTGAAAGAAAGAAGGCTTCAAAGCATAGCAAGCAGCATTTTCAACAATGAGAACACCATCAAACAAATTGATAAGCTCATAGAAAAATATAGCTCAACAAATAATTTTGAAAAAAGTTCAGCACAGCTCTATATTGACAACAAAACCTATCTACCAAACGAACTTATTAAGATAAAAATTCAACTTGAGGAGCAAAATGAGGAACTAAAAAACGAACGAATCTTGTCTAAAGAAACAGTAATGGTTATAAATGAGACAAACCTTCTAATAAACCAAGATGGACTCAGCGACAACAAAATAGTATATTACCCAATTTTATTAGTGCTCATATTTATAATAGCCTCGGTTGTTCTAAAACTGTATAAGTATTTAGACAAATTAGATAGAGGCATATAATATGACAAAAAACGGATTAATTCAAAACAGCATCAAGGTCCTTTTTCTAAGGGGATCAGGCGTTGTTTTGCTGTTTTTATTCACGATGTTTTTAACAAACTATTATTCGGCAGAATTAGTTGGAAAATACGACTTTGTCAGGTCAACAATAATGATCCTTAGTGGAGTGTCTTTAATTGGAACAAACCAGGCCATTATATACTATTCAGGATTTTTAAAATCAAAAAATTCTTTAGAATCTATTAAAAACATATATGTTAAAATGTTAATGATGACTACCGCTCTATGTTTGCTGTTTATCTTAGTATATGCAATGCTCCCAGAGGAATTTATAAATGAGCTTTTTAATAAACAAGAAGCACATTCTTTGATTTTAAAATCAATAGCGGCCTTGTTTTTTTATACCACAACAATGTTAAACATAGATACTTTAAGAGCGTTAAACAAAACAATCTCTTCAGAGCTTTACAGAAACATTTTTAGATATACGCCAATTTTTATCTTCTCAATAATTTTATATTATACGCAAAATCAAGAGTGGCTAATAGAGGCTTTTTTAGCCAGTTTTTTGTTGCTTTCGCTAACGACTCTAATTCAGGTAGGGCTATTATTTAAAAAATTAAACTTGCCCAAAAACAATGATTACAATTTTTCTTATCATCAAATTTTTGCGCGCTCATATCCAATGGCCTTAAGCGCAATAGCATATTTTATTATGCAAAGCGTTGATATAATAATTTTAACCGCCTATGAAGGGTTTGAAAGCATAGCCTATTATTCTGTTGCAGTAAAATTAGCAACAGTTACGGCCCTAGCCCTTATGTCAGTTAACATTGTTGTTGCTCCAAAAATAGCTGAAATTTACAGCACTAATGATTTTGAAAAACTAAACAAGTTAATTAACGATTCAGCGAGAATTATTTTTGTTATAAGCATTCCTGTTTTGATAATCTTGTTTGTTTTTTCAGACTTTATGTTAGGCCTTTTTGGCGAAAACTATGTTTTAGCAAGAGAGGCGCTATTGCTTCTTCTTGGCGGTCAGTTTTTCAGCTCCTTGTGTGGTCCCGGAGCAGTATATCTCAATATGACGGGAAAGCAGAAAAAGCTAAACACTATATTAATCTTAGGGCTCGGTATTAATGTAATTTTAAATTTAGCGTTAATTCCAGCATACGGAATAGAAGGGGCAGCAGTAGCTACACTAATTAGCATGATTTTTTGGAACAGTTTAATTGTAGCAGTTATTTACAGCACAGACAGAATTAAAATTTTTATATCATAATTTATGACTTTGCCAAATTTTATAATCTCAGGCTTTCCAAAATGCGGAACAACATCGCTCCATTACTATTTGTCAGAGCATCCAGAAATACATATGGCAAAACAAAAAGAACTACATTTTTTTACTAATAAGATTTTATCTAATCAAAACGAAGGAGCAGGAGATAGATTGGCAGCCGAGACACATGTAACAAGCTTAAATCAGTATTATAGGTTTTTTGCAAACGGAGAAAAATACAAGAGCGTAGGAGAGACCTCCCCGTCATACATAAACTACCCAGAACTTTTCAGAGAAATAAAAACAAAACTGTCTGACCCCAAAATTATAGTGGTGATTAGAGATCCAATAAAAAGAGCGTATTCTAACTATTTGCACCTAGTAAGAGAAGGAAGAGAAAAAGAGCTTTTCGAGGAGGCCTTAAAATTAGAAAAGAAAAGAAAGGAATTAAAATATTCAGATTTTTGGTATTATAAATTTAACTCCACATATTACAATAAAATAAAGAAAGCTATAGAAGTTTTTTCTGAAGTTTTAATCTTAACTCAGGAAGAACTAATGTTAAGTCCAGAAAAAACAATAAAGAAAACATATAAATTTTTAGAGGTAGACGAGGGGTTTTGCCCTAACAACTTAAACAAGAAATATAACCCAGGCGGAACATATAAGAATAATCTAACCACAAGAACAATTTTCAAACCATCGAAAATTAAAAATTACATTAAAAGAATTGTGCCGGCTTACCCCTGGATGAAAGACATATTAAATAGTATTGCTGAAAAACACAAAACTCCTTCTGAAAAAATAAAGGAAAGTACAAAAAAAGAGTTAATCAGTTTTTTTAAAAATGACGTTAATTTAATTAAGAAGCTTGGAGTGGACGTGACACACTGGACCAGCTACAACCAACAACTAAAATGAATAAAACAAGTGTTGTAAATATTGCATTTTATATGATTTTGTTGGGAATATTTTTTATTCCTTTTAATTCATGGGATGGGCTTGAGTTTTTGGGGGAGTTTTATAGAGACTCGTGTTTTTTATTTTTTTCAGCAGGAGCTATTTTTCTTTTGTTTAAAAAAAGAATAGATATACCACATCAAAACATAATATTTCAGTTTTTATTACTTCTATTGGCTTGGTGTCTTATTGCAACACTCTTAAACAGCCTAAATGTCACAAACTACTTTTTTAAGCAAACAACAGGAATAGAAAGATTTATTAATCAGTATGGAGCCTTAATTATTTGCTCAATTATATTGCCAATTGTTTTTTTTAACGCTTTTTCCTTAAAAGACATTAACAAGCTTTTCTTTACAATTAGAAAGGTTTTTCTTGCCTCATTTATAATCGTGACAATTTATGCTTTTTTTGAAGTATTAATTGTAAAATTTGAAATGCAGGCCCTAAAAATCAGCATATTAAACCTGTTTGATTATTTTCCTTTTACTGAGGCCAAAACAGATAATTTATTAAGAAGAATTTCCTCGGTTACTTTTGAGCCGCCAGCCCTTGGCACATATTTGCTATCAATATCTGGATGGATGTTTAGCTATATTTTAACAGACAAGACAAACTGGAGGTTTTTTCCAGCAATAGCTATTGTAGCCTTGGCTTTTATTTCAGGCTCTAGAGCTGCTTTTTTTATTGTTATTGTGCAATCATGCGCCTTTTTGCTTATACTATCGAGAAACACAAAACATTCTAGAATTTTTTTAAAAATCACGCTTGCACTTGCTCTAACAATTTCTGCCTTTTCAATAGTATTTTCAAATCAGATTTCAGAATATGTCAGCAAAGAGCTTCAGTCTTTTAAATTAGACGACAGTGATCATTCTAGGTCAAATAGATCAAGATTTGGAATACAGCTAGCAATGTACAAAGTGTTTTTAGAAAATCCTTTTTCAGGAACAGGCTATGGCCTTCAGGCCTTTGAATCAAGAAAAAAATACCCAAATTGGGCTAAAAAAAACAACTGGGAGTTTCGACTAAGATATTTAAATCAACAAGAAAAACGTTTTCCTCCAGGATATAACATATATTTAAGGTTTCTAAGTGAGACAGGTTTTGTCGGATTTTTAATATTTGTCGGCCTGTTGCTTCAAATATTTTTTTGGTGCTACAACAATTTTAGCAAACACAATATTTATTCAATAATCATATTTATTTCAATGATAGGGTTTAGTATGAACTGGTTAAAAATGGATTCTCTAAGAATTTATTGTTTTTGGCTGTGTTTAGCAATTATATTTGCGCTCGATTCTAAAAAACTAGAGAATGCATAAGGAGATAATAATAATAATACCTCACTATAATAATCCGAAAGGACTATATAAGTCAGTTACATCAATTAAGGAAAAAATAAAAATAGACATAATTATTATTGATGACGGAAGCCAACAAGAGATCAATATAGCAAATTTTAGAAAAGACTATAAATTGGGCAGAATTTATTATAAAAAACAACAAACAAATAAAGGAATAGCACAAGCTTTAAATGTTGGGATTGACTTTGCAAGAAAAAATGAATATAAATATATTGCTAGACTAGACGCAGGAGATATTTGTTGCGCTAATAAACACAGCAAGCAATACAGATATCTTAAAAAAAACAGTGAGGTTAAATTACTCGGAACTTGGGCGAGGGTTGTTGATTCAAAGGGGACAGAGCTTTTTAACCTAAAACACCCTATAGGCTATGAGCAAATAAAAAAAATGATGTATTTAAATTCTGCTTTTGTTCACCCATCAGTAATGTTCTCTTCAGAAATTTTAAAAGAGATCAAAGGGTATCCACTAAATTATTTTGCAGCAGAAGATTATGCCTTTTTTTTCGATATAATCAATAATTTTAAAGCAGAAAATTATCCAGAAATATTATTAGATTATTTAGTTGACGAAGACTCAATATCATCAAAATACAGGAAACAACAAGTTAAAAATAGAATTAAGATAATGTTAAAAAACTTTTATTTTGGATTTCATCCAATTTATGGAATACTTAGAAGCTTAATACTTTTATTGTTTTCAAGACAGGCAACAAATTTTATAAAAACAAGAACTTCATAAACACGAAATATGAGAGACATTTTAACTAAATCTTATTTATGGTTATGCATGTTTTTATGCTTTTACATACCTTTTATTCCTGTTGTACATGCGTTATCGAGTATTGTTATGGGACTACTTGTGGTAATAGCGTTTTTTATTGTAGAGAAACCCAAAGCAAAGATGATTTTTGTTAATAGAACGACCACAGCATTTATAATACTATTTTTAATAATTGCCTTACAATCCTTGTTTGGAAATCATTTTGTTAACGATTTTGCAGAATTGAGAAAAATTGGACAAACTGTGCTTTTGATAATTTTGTTTTCTATAATCAAAAGCCCTCAATTATTAAAGGATTCATTTATAGCGGGGACTGTTTTAAGCTCTGCTATCTCTTTAGCAAGAATTATAATTTACATGACTGCTACAGGAAGCACAGCCTTTTACACTGGAGAAATTGTTGAAGAATTAATGATGACTCAAAGATTATATTTAGGGTTTTTTAGTGTTATTGCGCTTATATTTTGCGCAGAGGGATACTTTTCTTTAAAAAACAAAAAACGAAAAACCATTTATTTATGTTTAACAGTTTTTTTATTATCAACCATATTTTTCATTGCCTCAAGAACGGCGGTAATGTTATCTTTAATGGTTTTAATAAGCATTACGGCGTATAAATTAAAACCAAAAGCTAGGATAGTCGCCTTACTGGTAATTATGCTTCTTAGTATTGGCGGATTTTTAGGGAACAACAATTTATCTCAAAGAGCTCTATATAAAGCGGATGACTATAGAGAAAGTTTTGTAGAAAAAATTAAGACACATGAACCGCGATATTTAATTTGGAAATACTCTTTTGCCATATTTAATGAGAATCCCCATAAAGTTTTTGGAGTGGGATTTGGAGAAACACAACAGCTTTTAAGAAGGAAATATCAAGAAATTCAGACTGTAGACAAAAGAAACTGGTTTTTAACCAGAGACTTTAACACGCACAACCAATATCTTGATTTTCTTGTAAGCTATGGCGTCTTTGGCTTAGTGCTATTTTTAGTGTTTTTGTCGTTTTTGTTTTTTAATGCGAAGCATTCAATTTATAGCTTAAACCTGTTTTTCACATTAACAATTTTTATGCTGTTTGAAAACACTTTCCACAGGACTTTTGGGGTTTTTATTATTGCATTAATTAGCTGCTGTATACTAGGAAAAGCATTTATAAAACACTCTGAAAAATGAACAATGCTTTAATAATAGATTGGCTAGAAAAGTATGGCGGCGCAGAAAGAGTGATTGCTTCTATTACCAGTGTTTTAAACTTTAAAAAGTGCTATACTCTTATTAACATTATGGACCCCCAGGATGTCTCAAAGGTTCTGTCTTATAATAATATACCGATAATTCAAACTAGCCTAAAGGCTCTTGGAAAAAATTTTAGGGCCCTGTTTTTCTTATTTCCATATTTTATCAAAAAACTTAAAGTTGATAAGGACACTAGGCTTATTATTTCTTCTTCTTTTTCTGTTGCAAAAGGAATAAAAAAAACAAGGAAGAATCAAATACATATTTGCTATTGTCAGGCGAGAAACCAAAGATATCTTTGGGATAGCAAAGGCATATACTTTAATGTCTTTGAAAAAACAGTTTTGTCCCCGATTTTATTTGTTTTAAGAAGACTTGATATTCAACAAGCTAAAAATCCTGACTATATTATAGCAAATTCAAGATTTGTCCAAAAATGGATAAAAAAGAAATACAAGAGAGACTCCTTTGTAATATACCCGCCTGTAGATACTAAGAAATTTGTTTTAAATAACAACAAGGAAGAGTATTATGTAACAGCAGTAAGACTAGAGCCATATAAAAGAGTCGATTTACTAGTAAGTGCGTTCAACCAAATAAACGACAAACTAATTATTGTTGGATCGGGCAGTCAGAGAAATAGATTAATGAAGCGTGCAAATGATAACATAGAATTTGTTGAATATTCCAAACCTCACAAAGTATACTCTATTATTAGCAAGGCAAAAGCATTTTTACACGCAGGAACAGAGGACTTTGGTATTGCTCCAGTTGAAGCACAAGCCTGTGGGACACCTGTGATTGCATATGCAGATGGAGGAGCTTTGGAAACTGTAATTAATGGGAAAACAGGAATTCTGTTTAATGACCAAACGCCTGAGGCAATTTTAGAAGCAATAAAACGTTTTAATCAAACAAAATTTGATTATTCTCAAATAAGAAAAAATTCAGAACGTTTCAGTGTAGAGAATTTTGAGCGAAATTTTAAACGACATATTCTTAATAAAATAAAAGAATGGCAAAAAAGAAACAAGGAAGATTCTCAAGATATATTAGACCAACAACCTATCTAATAGACTTGTCCATAATTAATTTTCTTGTAATACGTGAAACCTTAAACAACACGCCTGATGAATGGCTGTGCCTTTTAATTTCTGCTATATGGATTATAATCTCAATATTTTCTAGATTTTATAATATATATAGATATACTCCTGAGATAAAAATATTAAACCTTTTGCTTGTTCAGTTTTCTTTGTTTTTGCTTGCAATGTTTTCTGTTTCCGGGATTTTTCCTTTATTAGAAATTGCTCCAAAGACAATCCTGCTATTTACACTATATGTTGCACTTGCAATAGGTCTGATAAAGTTTTCCATCTATTATTTTATGCTAAAATTTAGAGCAGATTTTGGAGGAAATTATAGGAGAACGGTTATAATAGGAAATGGCACAGAGAGCCAGAGCTTAGAGAGATTTTTTGATGAAAAAACAGGAACAGGATACAGGCATATAAAAACAATAACACCAACTAAAAATGAAGATTTAAGCAAATATTTCAAATTTATCCTTGAAGAGAAGATAGATGAAATCTATTGTTCATTACCATCTTTAAGTCAATCTCAAATAAAAAAAATTATAGATTTTGCAGAAAACAACTTGAAAGTAATCAAGTTTGTTCCAAGATTTGAAAATTTATATTCCAAAAAACTAAAACACGAAACATATGATTATGTTCCAGTGCTTTCTTTAAGAAAAATATTGTTAGAAGATCCTTTTAATAGTTTTGTTAAAAGGATTTTCGACATTTTATTCTCTCTAATTGTTGTTTGCTGTGTATTATCATGGCTAATACCTTTGCTTGCAATAATCATAAAAGCAGAATCTAGAGGTCCTGTTTTTTTTAAACAAGCAAGAAATGGATATAATTTCAAACAGTTTTACTGCTATAAATTTAGATCAATGAAAATTAATTCTAAAGCAGACTCTATGCAGGCAACCAAAAATGATACAAGATTGACTCAAGTAGGGGCGTTTTTAAGAAAAACCAGTATAGATGAATTCCCACAATTTTTTAATGTATTAGCTGGGAACATGTCAGTTGTTGGCCCTAGACCACATATGATAAAAGAGAATGAGAAATATCTTAAAACAATTGATAAGTTTATGGTAAGGCATTTTATTAAGCCAGGAATAACAGGCCTTGCTCAGGTAAATGGGTATAGAGGGGAAATTGAAACAAATTTAGATATTGTTAATAGAATCAAATTTGATGTTAATTATATTGAAAACTGGTCATTATTGCTAGATGTTAAAATAATAATATTAACAGTATTCAATTTGTTTAGAGGGGAGAAAAAAGCGTATTAAACAGTTTTAATTTTTGTGATAGGATAAGTTTTTTTATTTCCAGACATCTAGTATTTTTACCAAGAGACAATACAACCATGAATATACTTATTTTAGGATCTGGAGGAAGAGAGCATGCTTTTGCTGAGAAGATAAAATTAAGTAAGCTATCTAACAATCTTTTTATTGCCCCTGGAAACTCTGGAACAGAAAAAACAGGAAAAAATTTAAACATAAATTATAATGATTTTCCGTCTATAAAAAAAGCTGTATTGCAAAATGAGATCAAGATGGTCGTTGTCGGACCAGAAGAGCCTTTGGTAAATGGAATTCATGACTATTTCTTAGGAGACTCAGAATTAAAGGATGTTATAGTAATTGGGCCACAAGCTATGGCTGCCCAATTAGAAGGAAGCAAGAATTTTGCAAAGGAATTTTTAAACCGACACAATATTCCAACAGCAGCCCATAAAACATTTAACAAGAGTCAAATATCCAAAGCCAATAACTTTTTAGAGTCACTATCACCCCCGTATGTGCTAAAAGCAGACGGTCTTGCAGCAGGCAAGGGTGTTTTAATAATTGACAATTTAGAAGAAGCTAAAAGCGAGGTTTACAAGATGTTGTGTGAACAAAAATTTGGAGAAGCAAGCAATCGGGTAGTTGTTGAGGAGTTTTTGAAAGGAATTGAGCTTAGCTGCTTTGTTATAACTGACGGAGAGAGCTATAAAATACTACCAACAGCAAAGGATTATAAGAGGATAGGGGAAGGAGATCAAGGATTAAATACAGGAGGTATGGGAGCAATATCCCCCCCACCTTTTGTAGATAGAATTTTTATGGAAAAAGTAGAAACAAAAATTATTAAGCCAACAATTGAAGGATTAAAAAAAGACAATATCCCCTATCAAGGGTTTATTTTTATAGGGCTGATTAAGGTTAATGAAGATCCTTTTGTGATTGAATATAATGTTAGAATGGGAGATCCAGAAACAGAGGTTGTTTTTCCGAGAATTCAAAACGACATAGTAGAAGTTTTTATATCTCTTCACAACAAAACTTTATCAGACCAAAACGTATTAATTGACAATAAGGCAGCCGTTACAGTTGTATTAGTTTCAGGAGGCTATCCAGAAAAATATGAAAAAGGACATGAAATTATTGGACTTGAGCAGGTTGAAAGATCTACAGTTTTTCATGCAGGAGCACTCACAAAAAACAAAAAAGTAGTCACTTCAGGAGGAAGAGTCTTGGCCGTTACGTCTTTATCTGAAAGCTATAAGGATGCGCTATCGATATCTTATAAAAATATATCAAAAATACATTTTCAAAACATGTATTACAGAAAAGATATTGGGTTTGATTTATAAATAAGAATGAGCAGTGACGCTTTTATCTTCTTCATTATTGTCATTGGCAGACTTTAATTGTAGCATCCAATAAATAAATGCTCCAAATACAATCAGAAAAAAGAACCACCCTACTATATTTGATAACCACCAGTCATTCTCACCAATGCTTCTTAAGAAATCAAAAGGCAGAAAAAGATAGTTTACAAAGATGTCTTCTATTCCATAAAAAAAGCCTCTCATTGTCAATTAAATTAATTTACCCTGCAAATATACAAATCTTTCCATGATTACAAGGGTTTTTGATTGATCTAGATTAGAGGCTTATTCTTCAAGGGCTTATAGGCCCAGCGCTTATAATTTATTTTAAATAAGGTATATTTGATATTTAAATAAGAGCTATGTTTTCAAAAAAAGCAATCGAAATTTTTAATCAAGCAACGAGAGATTATAAAAAAACAGAAATCATTGCCCAGACTTTTATAAACAAGTATAAAATAGATGAGGAATATATAGAAAGCGTGCTGTATAAAAAGGCTTGGATAGACACAGTCCAATGGGCCTATGAAGACATAATTCGAGATCCAGAAATTGATCCGGCAGAGGCATTAAGCATAAAAAGAAAAATTGACGCATCCAATCAGGAGCGAACAGACACTGTAGAATTGCTGGATGATTATTTTTTGAAAAAATATTCTAATGTTAAAATATCACAGGATGCTTCAATCAATACAGAAAGTCCAGCATGGGCATTAGATAGGCTTTCAATTTTAGAGCTAAAAATATACCACATGAGAATTGAAGCAAACAGGATTGATGCCTCAGAGAATCATAAAGAAAAATGCAGCTTAAAGTTAGAGGTATTGATTCAACAGAGAGAAGATTTGTCATTGGCAATAGATGAGCTTTTACAGGAGATATCCAAAGGAAAAAAATACATGAAAACCTATAAGCAGATGAAAATGTATAATGACGAAGAGCTCAACCCTATACTTAGAAAAAACAAATAATATTTCTTTAACATTATATTGGAAGCAATTAAACATATTTTAATTATCAGACTTTCTTCAATGGGAGACGTGGCAATGACTGTGCCTATAATTAGGCTTGTAAAAAGGCGTTCTCCATCAACCAAGATATCTATTTTAACAAAGCCAAGCTATATAGAAATATTTAGAGAATTTAAAGAAGCAAATATTATTTCTATAGATTTAAAAGGAAAGCATAAAGGACTATTCGGCTTAGTTAAATTATATTATGAACTGAAACAATTAGGAGTTGATGTGGTAATCGATTTACATGGAGTTTTAAGAACAAATTTTTTAAAATTGTTATGGGGAAAGAATTTTTATCAGATTGAAAAGGGGAGGAAAGAAAAAGAAAATTTGATAAATGGCAAACACTTTCAGCAACTCAAGACAACACATCAAAGATATTTAGACGTGTTTAATAACATTAATTATAATTTAAGTTTTTCCAAAATCGAATTTCCTAAAAAATCAAATTTATCTAGGCACGCAATAACAAGTAAAATAGATTTTAGTAAAAAGCTAATAGGAATAGCACCATTTGCTAAGCATAAGGCCAAGGCTTATTCATTAGAACAAATGAAGGAAGTAATAGGAAGTATTTCTAAAGAATACACAGTCTTGTTGTTTGGCGGAGGAGAGAACGAGAGCAAACAACTAAAAACAATATCAAAGGAAAACAAAAAGGTTTTCAGCCTAGCTGAAGAGTTTTCGCTTTCGGACCAGCTTGATTTTATTTCAAATTTAGACTTAATGATTTCAATGGACTCTGCAAATGGCCATTTAGCGGCAATGTATGGTGTTAAAGTTTTAACAATTTGGGGCGTAACACATCCATATACAGGTTTTGCCCCTTTTAATCAAAGCTCAAAATATTCCATACTTGTTGATAAAAACACGTATCCTAAAATCCCTACTTCTATATACGGCAATAAATATCCTAAGGGATATGAAAAGGCAATTAATAGTATTAGTGCAGAAGAAATTGTTAAAAAAGTTGAAGAGATCAGCTAAACATCATCATAATCTATATAAATTGAATTGCTAAGAGGAAGGGCTTGACATGTTAGAATTAAGCCATCATCTATTTCCTCATCTGTGAGAATATGGTTCTGTTCCATTGCTGCACTACCAGATATTAGCTTGCCGACACATGTTGCACAAGCTCCGCCTTGACATGAATATGGAGCGTCTACATCATTTTCAAGAGCCGCATCTAGAATGGTTTGATCTTTTGAGCCTTTAATTGTGGTCTCAAAAGAATCTACTTTAATTGTAATTGAAACTTCTTCTTTCAAAATTTAATCTTTTACAGCAAATGTATAAAAAGTTGAGTATTTTTGGTTTTATAGGCAATATCTGTAGATTATTTCTGTTAATATTTTACTTATGTTTAATAAAATTAGTTTTAAATATATTTTTATAGGATTTATAACCGCTTTTGTTATTGTTGGTTGTTCTAGAAAAAAAGACAAATTTTTAAATAAAAAATTTCATTCTATAACTACTAAATACAATTACTTATACAATGGAAATAATTTGTTGAGCCAAGCGTTGGAATCACTAAATGAAGAGGAAAAAGACAACTTTTGGGAATTATTGTCATTAGAAAAGTATAGCTCAGAAGAAATAACCAAGAATTTTCAAAACGATATTCAAACTCCTTTTTCTCAAGCAGAGGAGAAAGCCGTTTTATCCATACAAAAACATTCAATGAACATAAATGGCAAGGAGGAAAATCCAATTATGGACGAAGCCTATCTATTGCTTGGAAAGTCTAGATATTATGATCAAAGATTTATACCTTCTCTAGAGGCATTTAACTACATATTATATAAGTATCCGACCAGTCAATATATAAATCACGTTAAAATATGGAAGGAGAAAATCAATATAAGATTAGGCCAAAGTGAGACAGCTATAGTAAATTTAAAAGAATTAATCCTTGACAATAAATTAGAGAATCAAGATTTGGCTGAAGCTAACATATATTTAGCACAAGGATACATTAACACCAAAAGCCAAGACAGCGCTATATCATGTCTAAAAACAGCAAGAAATTTAATTAACGAAAAACCGATTAAAGCTAGATACAACTATATATTGGGACAGCTATACGATAGTTTTAACTATAAGGATAGCGCAAATACTCTTTATAATGAAAATATAAGTTATAAAAGGAAAATCCCAAGAGAGTTTTTAATTCACTCTTATATTAGAAGAACAACTAATTCAGACTCTATTAATAATTCAATTATTGAGCTACAGGAGCTTGCTGAAAATATTGAAAACAGACCATTTTTAGGATCACTTTTTCATCAAATGGCATTATTAACATTAAGACAACAAAAAGACAGCATTTCAACTAATTTTTTTAATAGATCATTAGAGTCCATTGTTAATGATGAATATTTAGAAAGAGTAAATTATCAAAAATTAGCAGATATAAATTTTAACAATAATGAGTATTTAACAGCTGGACTTTATTACGACAGCACACTTACCAAATTGCAGAAAAAAACAAAATTGTATAGGCAGATTAAAAAGAAGAGAGACAATCTTAAAGGTGTAATATTGTATGAGAATATTACCAAACATAATGACAGTATATTAGCGTTAATTAATATGAATAATGCCGACAGAAAAGAATATTTTAAGCTATACATTGATAAATTAAAAAGAAAAGAAGAAAAGCGCAAAGAATTAGAAAAGGAAACAGATTTTGGTTCACAAAATGTTTTTGATCTGCAATCAAAAGCATATGATGAAGCAATCTTTTATTTTTACAACCCCAGCGCAGTTGCATATGGAAAAAGCGCCTTTACTAAGAAATGGGGAAAAAGAAAACTGGTTAATAATTGGAGATGGTCTATTGAGTTTGATGACTTAAAAAACAAAGACGAGGAAATTGTAAGATTAGAAATTCCACAAGATAGTATTTATAGCGTTGACTATTATTTAAACAGAATTCCTAAATCTTCAATAATAATTGACAGTCTTAAAATAGTTACAAACGATGCGTATTATAAATTAGGAGCAATTTATAAAGACCAATTCAAGGAGTTTGAAATATCAAATCAAAAACTAACAACTTTATTAAGCAATAATCCAGAAATATCTTTAATCCCCCCTGCAAAATATTCGATGTATAAAAATTATATAAGTCTTAACGAAGAAATGAAAGCGACACAAATTAAGGAAGACATTATAATTAATTATCCTACATCAAAATATGCCGAATTTTTATTAAATCCTGAAATAGCATTGTTAGATACAGAAAACAATCCAACAGAAATCTATACTACTATATATGAAGAATATGATAATCAAAATTATATAAATGCTATTAAACTCTGTGATGACAATATCAAGAAGCTATATGATAGCCCAATACTTCCAAAAATAGAAATGTTAAAAGCAGTATCAATTGCAAAAGAATTTGGATACAACAGATACAAGGATCAATTAAATTTCATAAAATTAAATTATTCAAACTCTATTGAAGGAAAGGAGGCAGAATTCATTATAAAAAACGTATTGTCTTTGCTGAGTAGCACAGTTTTTATAGACAACGAAGAGGCTAATAATTTTAAAATATTATATCCTTTTTCTAAAGCGAGTGATGCTGAGACAGAGAGTTTTGTTGGAATAATAAATGAGGCAGTAAATGAAATAGAATATTTGGATTTGGAAACCTCAAGAGACTATTACAATAATATTATTACATTTGTAGTTCTGCATGGTCTAAAGAGCTATGATGGTGCCATGGGGCTATCTGAAATGTTAAATGAAAAAGCAGACATAAGCAACAAAAGAAGTTTTGTTGCTTCTTCTGAAAATTATAAGACAATTCAAATACATAAAAATTTAGAAGAATATTTAAAACAATAAACTATGAGCAATAATAGTCAACAAAACATGATTACCCAAGGGACTACTCTAGTGGGAGATGTACTTAGTGAAGGAGATTTTAGAGTTGAGGGAAACATTAAAGGAAACATTAAAACTACAGGAAGAATTGTAGTAGGTAAAACAGGAGTTGTAAATGGAAGTCTTGAGGGAGAAGACGCAGATTTTGAGGGTGGATTTATAGGAAAACTAAAACTTTCAGGAAAACTAACTCTAAGATCTTCAGCATATATTGAGGGAGAGGTAGAAATTGAAAAATTAGCTGTGGAGCCAGGAGCAACTTTTAATGCAACATGCAGTATGAAGGGCGGAGTCAAAGAATTAAAGAAAGGTGAAAATAAAGAAACAGCTGAAAAACAAGAAAAAACAGCATAATCTAATTATATTTTCACAAATTGGACTTCAAATGCTGATGATTATATTAGCAGGTGTCTTTGTAGGATTTAAATTAGATCAAATCTACCCAAACCAGTATAAAGCCTTTACAATTCTATTCTCTTTGTTGTCTGTTGGATTTTCAATTTATTTTGTAATCAAGCAAGTATCAGAGACTACAAACCAACACTTTGAAAAAAACAAAAAGAAGTAATGAAATTTTATTTTAGGATTGCCGCATGTTCTTTAATTATATTATTAGTTCATTATTTAATAATTGATCTTACATTTTCTGCTAAAGTTATAATTCCATTATGGAAGATTTATGTATTTAATTTTATATCATTATCATTAATTTATTTTGGACTATTAATTAATTTCAACTACAATCTACTCAATCACCTGTACTTATTTGTTTTTGCAACAACATTAAAAATGATTGCTGCAATAATCATTTTAAGGCCGCTTTTTAGTATTGACAATTCTGATTTAACTTTTGAAGTCTTAAACTTCTTTTTTCTGTATTTTATTTTTCTTTTTATAGAAATAATTAGCCTAAGAAACATACTAAGTAAACTTTAATTTTTGTTGTGAGTTTTTATTTGAAATTTAATTTTATGTGTGTACATTTGCAACCAGAATATTAGAGCAAAAATAAAGCTATAATGACAAGAAATTTTTATACACTCTTCCTTTTTATTTTTTGTTGTTCGTTTACTGCATTAGCCTACTCTAACAATAAGATTGAAAATTCTAAAGAAGATGATTTTGATGTTAATGAGACAATCATGCATCATATAAAGGACTCTCACGATTTTCACATATTAGACTGGAATGGGCATCCTGTATCAGTTCCATTACCTGTAATTTTATGGACTAATGAAGGATTGGTTGCCTTTATGTCTTCAGAATTTCATCATGATGATTCAGGCGCAACAGTTGTTAAGAGAAAAAACCAAGCATTTGTTAAATTTCATGAAGAAATATATTATGCTGGCAACGATAAAGAAGGTAAATATATTCAGCTTGATTCTTCAAATCATCCAATTAATGATAAGCCTTTAGATTTATCAATTACAAAACTAGTGTTTTCAATGTTTTTGTCTATAATCATAATATTTATAATATTTATACTATCAGCAAAATCATATGCTAGGTCAAAGAAAGGAGAGCCATCAGGGTTAGGAAAATTTACTGAACCTATTATTATTTATATCAGGGATGAGGTTGCTTTGCCGTTAATTGGAGAGGAAAAACATGAAAAGTATCTTCCTTTTCTTTTGACTATATTTTTCTTTATTTGGATTAACAATCTTATGGGAATGATTCCCTTTTTCCCCTTTAGTGCTAATTTAAGCGGCAATATTGCTTTTACCGGAGTATTGGCTTTAATTACTTTTGTTATAACTACACTGGTTAGCAACAAACATTACTGGAAGCATATTTTTTGGATGCCGGGAATACCAGTCCCAATGAAATTATTTATGGCACCAA
>JACKQG010000631.1_pt1 | contig 50964 bp, 46 predicted proteins | sample 8237621 | NCBI WGS metagenome assembly JACKQG01 (sample SAMN15677084, study PRJNA649215) | marine metagenome | biome: marine; feature: Black Sea; material: saline water; isolation source: suspended particulate matter (SPM) from the Black Sea western gyre | collected 2013-06-09/2013-06-10 | depth... | reverse complement strand
AGCGTGACAACCTTTGTGTCCGAAATGACAACCTTTATGTCAAATACCAAACGGTTGGTAGATGACATAAAGCTTGTCCCGTCGATCACCAGAGCATAACGAGTTACAACCAGCTTGGACACAAACCTTGTCACGTTTGAGACACAAAGGTTGGCCATCGGACGCATTCCGGACACAAAGGTTGGCACGTGTGCGTCGCGACCGCTACGTGAACGTCAGCTCTCAGATGCCACCTGGGCTCGAAGTTCTTCGGCGACTAGCTCAGGGTGCTCAAGGCGTTTAACAGCGAGTTCGTGACGTCGCCTCTCCGTGGCGCAGTGTTCGCGAAACTTCTCGCGTTCAAACTCAAGCTGCTGTTGTTCCTGGTAAAGCGACATCAGCTGAAGAGCCTCAGCTGAATTCGTAAGTGGAATGTCGCCAGCTTCCATCAGCTTTTGATGTATCTTTCGGTTCGCATCGAGTATTCGGTCTGCCTCCTCAGCGGGCATCCTTACGTCAGATTCGATAACTGCCTCAGCTGCAGAAGCGCCTCCCACTAACGCTACCTTGAGCCGAGCGGCAAAGGTTGTTCGACCTGCCTCTTCAAGCGGATGAATAATCTTCGCTCTGATCCACGCGAATCGACTCCGACATTCTCGGACATCGAAGTACAAACCTTCCCAGGTCCGAATCTCGTCCTGTGCAATACCGGACGTCTCAGCCATATCCGCGACATCCACATCGCCGACGGCCAATATCTGTAGGGTCTCTCGAACTCCCCCATCAGCATCGATGATTTCGGCTGCTTCGACCAGGCGAAAGCTCAGCTGCGCTGCGCGTTGACGTCGGCCTACGCGTCCACGCAGATAATCAATCGCCAATTTGGTGAGCGCATCGTGCCTCCCGACGACCTTACCAGGCTGTGATGCGGCCTGTTGCGCGGTCAACCAGCGCCAGCTCGGGCCGTTTCGCCAACGCGCCCGGGTCACAGAATAGGTTGTCGGATCATGATCACTCATGACGTCCTTCCCGCGTTCGATTGCCCTGTGCTAGCAACAAGGAGTCAGTGGGTATCAAAATCCAAGTTCTCCGCTTTGCTACCTGGGTCAGGAAGGTGCGACCGTGTCACTTGTTGAGTTTCGCTAAAACGCTGGTCAAGACTCGCAAGGCGATCAGCTTGGCGTGACACGCGAAGAAGGAGCTCGATCGATGGTGATACACGATCGAAATCCGATACCCCCATCTGCCCGCCGATGTTGGCAACAATGGTTCGCTTCATCTGTAGCCCGATGTACAGCAGATCGCCAGCAGCACTCCTCAACCCACCCTGAAGCGGATTTGGCGATTCAAGCGCGTTCAATTGAAGCTCGTCGAGCTTCTCGACTCGTCGCTGATCGATATCGATTTCGGCCGCCGGTGGCTTCGCGGGCAGATCTTGCCCCTTGGCTCGAACTTTCTTCTTGCGTACCTGTTTCGGTGCACTATCGGGTTCTTGTGGCGCTTCTGGCACTGTTCGGGCCTCCCTTATTCAGAATGACTTGACGCGCTGCGTAACCGCTCGTCACATGACGTCGAGCGTTGCCGCCGGATCTCTAGCCCATGAAAATGAAATCCGCTTTCCAATAGCAGATGCTCCAGGCGCCTTTTCGTCTCTCTTAACACGCGGCGAGCGCGTTGTTCCATGCGGCGTAGGTCTCTGCGAAGTTGTTTGTCCTGTTGGAGTAGTTTCAGTTCTGCGCCTACAGCGTCGGCGAGTTCTTGATTGGTGCCGATGTATCGCACACACTGTCGCTTTGTCTCTCGGCAACGAAACCTGAGCTTGAAGATGATCATGGCGCCTCTGGGCTCCGCTCTCACAAATCCGTTCTCTCGCAACGAAGCAAAGTCACCATCGGATAGCCGAAGATTACTAAGATGCGAGTCACCCGATTCAATCATCGAGACAGCTCCCGGCTCACGCCCATCAACCTATCTACAAGAGCAAGCAGACACTTCATATTCGGCAGCTCCGCTGGAGCAGTGTGATTCTCCACCGCAGTTGCTACAGCGCGCTGCATGCACTGATCAACGGCTGCCGCCTCGCGGTGCAGCATTCGTCCTAGTTCGGCTGCCACCAACAGGTTCGACTTCCTGACAGGGTCGCTCGCCGTCGCGGCTTCATTCAACATCGGAACAACAACATCTAGGTCCAAGTGCCTCTCAAACCAGACCATCGCTTCTTTTACCCGTTCTTCGTAGGGCGCGAGTTGAGAACCTTCGCCTCGGAACACTTCGCGCAATCGCGCGACGGCTTCTGCGAAATTCGATGGCGGCCTACGCGGGGGATGGCCATATCTTTGGAGCGACCAACCTTCTTGCTCATAGCTGTCCCGTACAGCGTCGACTGCGCCGGGAATGACGCCGTGCTCCAAGCGTTTTTCGATAAGCCGAATACTCGCCGCCTTTGGAGTCCAGATTCCGACTTCCAAGTCGATTCCAAGATACTGATCCACATCGCGCAGATAGTCGATCAACGGCATCAGTTCCGCTGGTTCTTCTGTACTCATCGCCGGAAATCGCCAGCCGAGGATGGTCAGTTCATGTATTGGGCTATCATTCTCCTTCTTCACACTGCTGGGCGCTGCTCGTTTATCGGCAGCGCTATCATCAGATACATCTTGAACGGCCGCGGCCGCAGAGTCTCCTACTTCCAGACCTTCTACCTCGCTCGACTGTGCGCCGCTACATTCCTGTTGGTCTTCGACATCATCTTGGGGCGGTTCATCGAGCGCCCTGGCAGCGGCGTCGGCCGCCGCCATCGAGTCAGCAAGTCGAGCTTCCAAAGCCTCGTACCTAGCTTCTTCCGCCTCCAACTGCTCATCAGTCAGTCTGTTGAGATAATAATCCCGATCGCGCGTGTTCCAGCCACACAACAACGCTAGCTCGTCGAGCAAATCCAGGCTCTCATCATCAAGGCCTACAGCCAGACTTGCGGGGAGTCCGATGCTGCGGCACACAACAAGTTCCAGCATGTCAAAACAAACCAAAAGTCGGTTATCAGAATCCGCCAAAGCAGCCCGAATCGACAGATCTTCCAAACTCGCAATCGCAGGCCAGCGCGTTTGCGACAAGCACCCCTCGGCCGTGAGGACATCAAACGGCGCGGCCCCTTCCTTCTTTCTCAGCGCGACAACATACTCCGCCGGGTCACGCAGACTGCGACGAAGCCGAACTCCATTGTCTCTTGTTCGAACTGCGACGTGAGATCGTAAGAGATCACGACGATCAAATTGCTCCTGTAGTTCAGCGAATGCCGCATCCGGGTCTGTCGGGCAAAGAAAGCAGTCAGAGTGCGGCGTCAAGCCATCCCACGGCGGCGGGAGTTCGGCGGGCCTGCACAAAGACAGAAAGGCAGCGTAGATTCTGCTAAACCCGGTCTGATCAGATTTCTTCGCCATGATTTTCCATCGACTGAGTGCTGTGCGTCTGGATAGTTGTATTAGTTTTCTATTCCAATTGTCAACATCAGTTGCGAACCTTGATTGGACCGCAAATGGCGAACGCTCAGAAGCAGGCAACTCGTTTTGTATTAGCGACTTAACGACGAACGACCATCAAGCAAACGCCCAAGATCTGCGAACTTCGAATGGTTCTGGTGCGCGGCAGGGGTGGGGCGGGCTCTCGCACCTTGGTTTCCGTGGATCCGTCCGCACGGAGGCGAACGATGACCAGCCTGTCTCCCGTTTCTTGCTCGTAGGGCATCTCAACATAGAGGTGCTCATTCGGATCGTCAGGGTCGCCCTCGTGATGATGCACAAAGGCAAGTTCGGCCACACCCTGCTGTTCAACCACGCAGATGCGATCTTGAACCAGATGGATCTGACTCCAGTAGCTCTTATCAGTCTCGATCAGGAGAAGATCCTTGGCAGCAATCCTCAAGTGCCGTAGGCGAAGGAGCGGATCTCTTGGTTGCACTTCGATCCAGTAACGGCTCTCCCTGTAAAAAGCACCGGCAGTTGGAAACGATTCGCCGCTAAGCAAGCCCGGGCAATCGGCTGGCGCGCCAAGCAGTGGTTGGCGGGTAATTTCCAGCGGCCAACCTGCGGCTGGCACTTCTGGACTATCTGCAAGTAGCGGTTCTCCTATTCCGCTTAGCAACCATGTGGGATTTATTTTTGGGTGATTGGCGATCGCCGTTAGCAGCCGCCGCCCAGCTGACTGACTTCCGGCTGCAACCTTGGTGATGACCGACGGCGAACAGCCAACGTCGCGCGACATCGCCGAGCGATTTCCATCCCATACATGATCTAGCAACCAAGTAATACGCTCTCCGAGCGCCGAGGCAGCCGGGCGATTGGACTTCGTCGCGAGCTTTTTCTTTCCCATGACGTCACATTGTACCGACGCATGCATATGACTCAACAACTATTCCATTTGGAATACCTATTCGGACGGCAATCTCGCTGCGGCTGAACCGTCTGATAGCTAAGAGAGAGCACACCCCCGGCCGCGCAATCGCGCGGCCGGGAGCTTCTACTGTGAATCAGTCAGCTTCCAGTGGTGACTTCGACAGGGCGTCCCGTTTGAGTTTGGTTGACGCGGCGTAGATGGCAGCGATCTTCCGATCGATCCGCATCGACATTCGGTCCTTCCAATGTGCTTTCTCGGTGACCGTCAGTCCCAGGAGTACTGCGGCGTTGGAACGGGTGATGGAATGGATAGTTCGCTGGCGAGCAGATTGAGGGTCAGGTCAGAATCAGTTGGGATCTCGCGAAGCCAGCGCGAGAATTGATGGGTCATCATTCCAGCAGCAATGCAGGCTGCGTAGATCGTAGTGCGACTTGTGCAATTCCCGACTTGGGCCTCGGATTGTGAGAAGAGCGTCGTCGAGTAGAACTCATCAATGCTTGGATGGCTTGCAGTTAAAACTCGGATGACTTCTCCAAGCATTCTTGCATCACACCAGAAACCGCAGCGATTCTTGACAGTGCGCCAGATTGCTGCTCGCGCCGAGATCGAATCGACGCAACCGAACAAGACATTTCCGACGGCTTGCTTGGACCGATAGCGATCTTGAATTGTCTCAACAGCGAGAGAAGGATCGAGTCGCTGGATCGCGCCTCGGACGGCCTCGACCTTGGCCATGCCGACTTCATCAGCCGAAAAACCCTGCGTGGTCGTGTTTGATAGATCAACGCGATCAAAGTCGATCAGTTGAATGTTGGGCACCCCAACGGCGGCAAGCTGAAGCGCCAAGTTCCTGCCCACAGCACCCACACCGACGATGGTGGCCCGACATTCGGATAGCCTGTCGCCTGGCACCAAGTCGCGTTGCCGAACGAAGCGATCGTCTAAACCGTCATTCATGCTCTACCACTTTCACACTTGGACGATCGGAATCGTCATCTGCGTACTGAAACCACTCGTCGTACCATTCCTCATCGAACGGATCTCGATAGCCGAGGGGTGCGGAGACATCAACCGTCGAACTGACGATGGTGGTGTCGTGCACCGCCTTGGTGAACTCCTGCTCCCACGCTGTTCGATCCGACGCCGGGAAGTCCGCTCTATAGTCGATCGTGGTGGCAAGCTCGATTTCACCGCCAGGGCCGGTGTTGAATCGCAGTCGTGCGTAGGTGTCGCCGCTGCGGGCGATGATGAACATGACAGCCCAGTCCGCGCGACCAAATACTCGATCGAAGGTCTCCTCGTCTGTAGCGCTAGGCAATGGACAATCACCAGGATGCGTATGCAGCCAACATCTCCCAAATGATTCAGGTGTGCGGCCCGCATCAACCTGCTCATCAAAGAAGTCCGCAACTGCGTGGTCCCTGAAGGAGACCGTCACCGCCGTACAGTCTTGTTCAACGAGGCGGATGTCCTCAATCAGAGACAAGTCGTTTGGACCAGACAACCCGAAGCCGCCAATCTCGGTCTCACCGCGATCACGCAGGAACAGCAACTTTCCCCAGGCGGTCGGCGTGAATCGCAATGTCGGCGTTCGTCGCTCTGGCTCCGACAGAATCACCCGCGGTTCGTTCGCTCGCTGGTAACGCGGCCGCTTCCGTCGATTCTTGCTGGCAGTTATCACAGAGGTTCTCCTCCAGGCAACCTGGACAAAAGGTATCTCGGCACGACTTACAAGACTGCTGACAACAATGACATACGTCTTCCTCACATCCCTCGCAGCGAGCGACGCACTCGCAACAGAAGTAGCAACTGCACGCTTCGCAGTAGCGATAACAAGACTCACACAAGCAGTGTTCGCATTTCTCGCACGTGTAACGGCCGTCGGAGTCGACGGAATCACCGCAGTCCGAGCAGGACACGCCATTCCAATCCGCGAGCGACACGTAGGGGCTGCCGCTGTTGTACGTTAGCAGAACACTATTGATGATTTGGAAGAAGTCAGCGATCCGACCTTGCTCCAGCGCGCGTTGAATTGGCAGCCTGGCGTCGCCGACACAAAGCGAATCATGCTCAACGTGAGGATGCGTGACGTCTTCATTACTGGCCGCTGGATTGGGATCGAGTGCAATGACGCGAAAACATGTAGCAGGAAGTTCACGCCAATCGAGCTGGATCTGAAATCGCCCAAGAGCGACACCTTCCAGGACGATGTCCTCGGTCGTCACACAGAGCGTACCTTGAAGTTTGCTCCAAGCCACATCATCGAATTCTGCGTGCAGCGATAAGATGTCTTCGTAAACGCCGCGCGCAGTCGCGATGCCCGCTGTTGCACCATGAGCTAAGCCGCTGGTGAGTCGAGCCATCTGATCGGCAAACGCCTGCAGTTGACTCCGATAGTCTCGATCCAATCGTCGGGCCGCAAGTCGCCACTCGCGACTATGAGCGAGGTGTAATTGTCGGCGCAGTGATTGACACTTAGACCAAGCTGCGTCGGGTAGTTCCTGGCATTGGATCGTACTGGGCTGCGGCGTTAGATGCTCGTGGATAACGAGCGCGATACGATATGCGGGAGTCGGTGCCATGGTGTTTCCTTGGTAAAGACGCACGGGAACGTCACGAACAAGCCGCGGCGTCCCCATGTGTGCGATTAGCGACGTGCTCCTTCAATCTTGACGGGAGTACAGGAAACGCGGTCACCTGCTTGGAGGACGTACTCCCGAGACGTCGGCTGGCGATTCACCCGTATCAGGTAATCGCTGGCCTTCGCATTTGGAATCTTGTTCTCGAAGAGTTCTGCGATAGTTGTCGCTTCGTTGATGTCGATGTCATTGGCGTAACCGCCGCCGTCATTATTGATCCATAGGATCTTCATTCGCGTTCTCGATAGTTGGTTGTTGCAGTTTGGTAACGACAGCCTTGTCACGACACGCGAAGGTCACTTCGCGCAGGGGTGCAGGATCATGCGTTCCTGTTCCAGTTCTTCCCAATCGACGACGAGCGGCTTGCGATCCCGCTCGTACGGAATGGGCTCCAGAGGGACGAATCCCATCTGGTTAATCGTTGCCACGGTTTCCCCCGTGGCGCGGGCAACTTCACGGTCCAAATCACGTTGGTTCATGCATTCACTCAGGCAATTGCGGGGACAAGAAACAGAAACGGCTCTCGGACGAGAGCCACGACAAGTGCTGTCAGGTTGTGAAGAGTGGCGACTCAGCGCTCACATGAATCGAGTAGCCGATGTTGAATCAGCCACTCCTTCTCCGCATCGAGCGCTTCGCTACGAACAGAGAAAGGGCCTAGCCGAGGGCCGGCAACCGGCGCTAGATCCGCATACCACGTTCCCGAAGAGTCAGGTTCGACGTGCGATGCGCGACTGATGCGGAGAGGGCCCAGGCTGACCAACGCGATTGTCTCTTCATACAGACAGCGAACGACACCGTTCGGACCCACCACCATCTCCATGCTGCTACTCCTCTGACCGAGGGCGACGCAGAATGTTGCGGCGTGGCCGATTGACGAGCAAGTCGTCTAGTGCGTTCTGAACCTCCGTAAGTTGTGTCGCCACAGACTGTCGCAATGTGTCGTTATCGCGAAGCTGTTGCGGGCTGCGTCCCTGCACGACGTCTTGAGCTTGTTCGACCAGTTCATCCAACTGGTCGTTGCTACGAATGTTCAAGTTGCGAAAGCGATCAAAGAACTGGGTGAGATTACCAACTGCTGAGTCTCTGAAGACCTTCGGATGACCATCGTCTGCAGATAGTCGTTCCGTGAGATGTTCCACCAGCTTAGCGAACTCTTCCACGAATGCTGCTTCCGTCAAACGAACCGCCTCATCAAATCGCGAGGCGACGCGAGCACATTCCTGCTCGAAGAGCTCGGGGTTGAGCTGGCGCAAGTAGGACGGTGCTTCAACCGACGGGTAGTCCCATTCGAGGAGAAACAGGCCTCGAAATTGCGGTGGATAGTCGGTCGCATTGAACAGACTGCCGAGCTGTTGCCGCGCCGCTTCTCTCAGCTCGTCATAGTGCTCATCCAAACTCTGGACCGCTTCTACCAGTTCTTCTCGGAAGACACTCATCTGACTCTCGAAGTCGATGATGCCGTTTTGCCGAATCAACCTCACTCCAGGTTCCGGGAACGGGACCGTCATCCCTTTCCAGTAACCGATGACACGGCCTTTGATCGTCGTAATGGCTCGGTAGGCCGGATGCCGTGTATCCAACAGTCTCTTGCCAGCAGACAGGCAGTTGTGTTGGGCATCGAACGCGACGGCAGCCTGTTGCTTCTGCTGCTCGGTGAGCGCCTTGCGGACACCAAACCACGACAACGACAGTCGAACTGCCGCCATCTCGGCGCGCAGCCGTTGCGCTGGGCACGTCGATGGACGAACGATCGGTTCTTCTAATGTAACACTCATAGGCGATTATTCCTTTCAGAGCCGCAGACGTCGTACCAAGGGAATACGATCAATTGGCCGAGATATCTCGGGCGGCGTTGCGAGATAATGAAGCACGCCGCGCGTAGATTCCCGGCGCATCAGCATCGAGGCATCTGCCATTGGCCCAGTTGCGTAGGCGTTCGATGGACTCGCTCGCCGTGACTGCAACTGGCACAACGTGCTTGGCAGCCTCCTTCAGCGAAATATCTAGCAGCGCAGCAAGTCGGCAGCAGCTCTTAATCTCCGCCCCAGTCCATTGGTCAGTCCGTGGCTTCGGCTGCTCCGGATCAAGTTCATACTGCTGAAGGTAGATATCCCAGATACTGCCTTTGTGCGACGCTCCGGGAAGGTCACAGAAGAAGACCCCGTCAAAGCGCTCGGCTCGCGCGAATTCTGGAGGCAACGCGCTGATGTTGTTGCAGGTGCAGATCACGAAAACATCGGATTGATGATCGGCCAGCCATGTGAGGAACGTGCCGAAGAGTCTTGCAGAGACACCACTGTCTGATTGGCCAGAGTTGGCAACGCCGCTTAAGGCTTTCTCGACTTCGTCGATCATCAGAATGGCGGGGCTCATGGCATCGACGATGCGTAGTGCTTGACGGACGTTGCGTTCCGTTTCGCCGACGATGCCTCCCATCAGAGCGCCAACATCCATGATCAGTGTCGGTCGCCCAACCTCGTGTCCAAGGCCCTTCGCGAAGGCGCTCTTCCCCGTTCCGGGCACGCCGAGTAACAACACGCCCCGTGCTTGCGGCGACGATTCTTCTGAATTGGTTCGGCGCAGAGCACGGATGCAGAAGGATTTCAATGCTCTCATTCCACCCAGGCAATCGAGCGAGTCACCGCCTTGATGGAGCGACAACAGCCCGCTCTTCTTGAGCGTCTGAGCCTTCGTATTCCACAGAACACTTGGCGTCAGGCGACCATGCTGGACAAGCGACAAAGAGAAGGCTACCTCAGCTTCATGTCGTGTCAGACCGACGGCCGAGTCGAGTACCTGTTGTAGCTGCTCGCCTTGAGGCAGCTCGTCTTCTTCCGTAGCGATTCCACGGGCAATCTGTTCGAGCTGCTCGCGGTCTGGTAGATCATGCTCCAAAACAACGAACAGTTTCTCGAGTTCGAGGGGAAGCTGCACAGTTGGTGACAACACGATCAGGAACGTGCGATTTCGCTTGCCAAGTGTGACTTGCTGCGCGACGGCCTGGATGACTTCCGCAGACTGGAGAAACCGATGGAAGTTGGTTAGCACCAAGAGGGCCGCGCCATCAGCCGTAGCTAAGGAGTTGATAGAACGAATCGCTGCTACAGGGTCACTCGCAGTGCCTGACTCCTCTGTCGCCTGTCCTGAGAACTGTAGCCCTTGTTCAATGTCCCACGTTGCGAGATGCCACTGCTGTTCGGCGCAGAGCCGGGAGATATCAGCAATCGCATCTTCATGCTCGTGGCTCTGGATCCAGATGCCGCTGCAGCAAGCGCGCACATGATCACTCAAGCTGGTGGCCAGCGTCATAGAATGCCTTTCGATTCAGTGTAGGGGGTCAGCGGGTCAGTTCCGTTGGCGAAGTTGACTCTGCTCGGTCACCGCCGGTTGGTGGTATTCCGCTGTGAGCCGTTCTTGCGCTGCAGTACCGAGAGCCGCTTCCAAGGAGCGGCTTGCCTCTTTGCAGTCAGATCCCGCGAAGCCCTTTGTCTCAAGCTGTGTCTCACCCTTGGGGGAGATGGTGATGACGATTCTCTTCATGCTGCACCCCCAACCGCGACGGTCATGCGAATCGAACCGTCCGGCAGTGACTCCTCGGTCATCGTGTGTCCCTGCCTTCGAACCTCGATGCGAGTCTTCTCGACGGCATAACTCTGCAGAAACTCATGCAGTCGAGACTCGTCTCCCCATCTTCCGTTGTAGTTGTCGTAGTGGAGCTGACCCGTGTCCGTGTTGCAGACAGCGGGCAACTTCCAATCAGGCAGCTGGACTGCCCAACCGGTCACTTCGCCTGCAAACAGCCGTGTTGGGCCGTGGACAGGCGGAGGTAACGTCAGCCGCTGGCAGGTAGCACGAATGGCGGCCGGATCTCTCACCTGTGTGGAGATTTCAACAATGTGTGACAATTGACAGTCTCCTTCAGTGCTTGACGACATGGGAACAACATGGACCTACAGCGTGACGGTCTCATCGTGGAAAGCTGCTGGATCATCAGGTTCCGGGAGCCGTTCCTGGTCACGGTGCTCAATCGATGGAGCGGTCGCACCCGGTGGCAATAATCTGGGCCGATCACTGGCGAATTCTTCGATCAGTAGCTCGCTGATCGCGAGGTCGTCCTGCGGTTCACTGCGCCAATCGTGCAACAAATACCACGCCAGCAACAACGGAAGTATACAGACGAGCAGCAAACCCGCATGGTGCAACACGGGAACCAGCAGCGAGTCGCGGTAGCGTTGCCTGGCGATTTCCTTTCGTTCACTCTCCAGCCGGTCACGTTGAACACCAACGTCTGCCTGCTGGCATTGAACCTCGCGCTGGAGCGAAGTCAGTTCCTTGCGAGACTCGTTCTCGCTTTCGACTAATCGCTTCACGCCTTCGGCGACTTCACGATTGAGTCGCGTCATCTCTTCGTTTTGCGAACGTTGTTGCTGGACCGACTCCTGCGCCAGGCGTGCCAGCCGCTCGTCTTCGCTACAACCGGTGATCACGATGGTCGCGATCGCGGTCAGCAGTATCCGTTGGTTCTTGTTCATGACGGTTCCAGTGAAGTAACAATCGACGTAAAAGCACTTGCAACGCCCGCCTCAACCGCGCCTCGCGCAATAGAGCGATCACCGCAAGCAGGATGGCCAGCGACATGCAGGCCACCACGATGTGAGTGTTCAAGGTGCAGTCCTCATTTCGGAAGTGTGGCGAGAGAGGCGCGCCAGCCGTTGATGTGTCCCTACGATTCGCCGCCTCCCGCACCTAGATACTGAGTCAGCTCGTCGTACGCTGTCGTCTGACGTTCGGAAAGCCCGAACTGCTTCAATGCGAGCAACTCGCGGATTACGGTGGCGCTCGCATTACGGCGATCGTTCTCTTCGACACCGGCTGGCAATAATGGCGCGGCGGGACAGACTGGTCCAACGGCAACGTCTCGCCAGTTCGCTACGGCCAGCGTGTCGGAGCCGTCGAGCCGGTAAATGCAATACGCCCCGGTAAAGGCGACGAGTGTCCCAGCCGGTTCCAAAGTGATATCGACAACACTCATTCCGGGCGCGATTGTAATCGGAAGTGGGCCATGATGGCGTTCGGCGCCAGAGTCGCACGAGACGTCTGGCGCTGGTTGAATAGTCAAATCTGATGCTCCTTTCACGGAAGCAGATATGTGACGGGATCAAAGACCGGGCGACATGCGGACATTTGGCGTGTCACGCTGCGCGGCGAAACTGTCCCGCATCGCGTTGTGCCTTTAGTTGCTCGATGTCGGGCCATCGATAGAGCGAGAACCCGGCTCCAGCCGTGACTCGTTTCCCGTAGACAGGACGGAGGCGGTCCTCAGTTTCCCAACGAGCCAAGGATGCACGGCTGATCTGGAGAAGTTCGCAGGCCTCCGCCGCGAGACAGTAAAGGTCTCGAAATCGCTGCACCTCATCGTGGGAACAAACGAGAGACCGACCGGACTGACGGACGTGCAGAATCCCCATCTCGATCCATTTCTTGAGGACTCGCTCTTTCGTTGGGCGTCCGGGAAGCAAGCTCTTCGCGAGTTTGTTGAGCGGGTATCCGCGCCCTTGGAAGTACTGTGCTTCGACTTCCGGAAGGATGCGCTCGATATCCGGTGTGGATACGACGAGACCCTTCAGGGTCGCCTGCCCCGTCAGTCTGCGGCCGCGGACTTGTTGAGATGCGATGCGCTGCCAAAGCTGAGCGAATCTCAAACCACATGCTCCGTGAACTCGCGTAGCCTGGCGAGCGGTAGACCATTGGGCTGTTACGCGCGTCGCAATTGGTAGTCGCTCGTACAGATCTTCCACGGCTCGAACGGAGTGATTCAGGATTCGCCAGCCTCTGTTCGTGCGAATACCGCAAAGCAGCTCAAGCCGAATCAGATCGAGTACTTGATGTGGGCCAATTCCGAGGCGAACCGATACTTCCCTTCGACTGAGCGAGTTGTGCAGTTCACCTCGTAACCTGACCATCGAACCGCGCCGCACGAGTCCAACCGTGCGGCTACCGGCATTACTCACCTCGCCCTCAAGTAGCCCACGTTCGATCAACGCTCGAACGCAGCCGTGTCGGAGGCCGATCGCTTTGGCCGCCTGCGTTTGAGTCATCCAATCACGCTGGGACAAGCGACTCCGGTAGGTGGCGGATTTGAACAGGCAGACCTTACGGTTCAGGTGGCCTTGCGTATACTGCCCCAGCAAGTACTCTCGAATTACCTCTGCTGGGGCCGAGTACCCTTTGGACTCCAGCTTCACAGCATCTCGCGGCAAATAGCCAAATCGGCGACCGATGCCAGAGTTGGCACTGTCGGGAGTTTGCTGAAGCGAGTCGAGGAAGGAAGTAAACGATTCGGGCCAGTCACGCAGCGTTGACGCCGCAGCGAGCCAACTCACGTCATCGGGCATCTGCAGCCCAAGCGCAAGTTCAATTCGAGTACGCTGCAAGCACGCAAGCTTCTTCTCGATGCACGCTCTGACGCGGTCCATCCACCAGAAACTGGCGGCCGTTGAGATTCCGTTGATCGCCAGCTTGTCACCGCGTATCCAGCCAAATAACTCTTTCACCAGATCCGCCGCTTCCCGGGATACGCTGCCTACCTTCCATTCACGAATGTCGCTTCCGCAACTGCACTGTTGAACCAACCTGCGGTGTGGCCACAGTTGCCGATGGCAGGTTGGACAACGATCAATCAAGAGACATTGATGATCGGCACAGACTGGAGCTGGCTTAAACGTCCACGTTAGACGTTCGTAGGGTATGGGGTCGTCGTTCAAGCAATGCGGACAGACGGGCGCGGACGCGGTGAAGTAACGTAGGATCGTCTTGCTGTCGGACAGCTGGGCTGGCGTTTCCTGGCGCGGAACAAGCACTAGCGGATTTGCATAAGCATGGACCGTTAGCTGCAGCAACTGCTCTGAGGTCGTCGCCAGTAGAGCGGCCAGGGGGTCGAGAATCGCGCTGTCACTAGAACGACTAGCATTCCATAGCGGCACCGACTTGTCCGATACGAAGCTGGCAATGTATCCAAGATCCTTATAGCCCATCGCTTCTGACGTGCGTCTCAAGAGACTGGCTAACGACTCGCCAGGTAGGGGCACTTCGCGAGCAGGAAGCCTTTCCATCATCCACCTCCCAATAGCTGGCCAGCGGTAAGTGGCTTCCGACGACTCTTTGCAGCGCGCGGCGTCAGTCCGACTCCGGCAGTTCTTCTTTCGTCAGCCGGTTGGGCTCGGTCCAGAGCACCTTTGTCGAGACTTCCAATGAACGGATTCTCCTGCTCGGCTAGTACCCGTTGCATCGCAAGCTTGGACTCATAAACGCGTGCGAGGTCAGCCATGTCGATATGCTCATGTCGTTGCGTCAAGGCTTCGGATGTCGCGCTGCGAACCAGGGTCATCAGGTAATCGGGTACGCCTCGAGTGGCCAGAAAGAAACGGCCTGCCATGTCCGGTGCGGCGAGTCCCGACATCTTGGCCAAGGGCAGCGTAGTATCCAGCTTTTTCAGCATGCCGCAGAACTCGCGGCGGCCAGGTGTCGTCCGCCAAGTGAAACAGGGCAGCGTCAAACGTTCCTTGAACCGCCGTTCTGTGTGTTCCGCTCTTAATACATGCTCAGCTTCCGGCATCCCGCAAACAACGATCGGGATCCCCGTGTTTACGATCAGCACCTTTAGCCACTGCGAGGCTTTGGTCATCACTCGAGCGCGGTCCATGTCGAACAGATGATGGAATTCGTCCATCACGATGAGCTCAACGCCACAACGGTTCAGCAACTTCACCGCGCGATTGGTCAACGTTTGCACTGTGCCACGACTCCACGCGGGATCGCCCAGGGCCAGCAGCAAGTCCGAGGCGATCCCTTTCGGTCGGGCGTCTGGCTGGAGAGTGACCTTCAGGACCGGTTGCCTTGTTGCGGTTTCAGTCTCCTCGGCTGGGTGGGATCTTCGATAATGATCCACGACGCTGGTCTTGCCGACGCCTGACGCTCCCAGGATTGCGCCACAGACAGGCTCCGTCGACTGACCACTGGCCTCGTGGCACCGCTTCAACAAGGCAACCGCGTCTCGGAAGCAAGGATGTAACACGATCAAGTGATTCACGTGCGCCAATCGTTCTTCAACAGGCACCCGCCGCCACCTGCTTCGGTCGGATTGCGAAGCGGAAGCTCGAGCCATAAGAGGCCTCCTTCAAACTCAAAAGGAATGACAGGCCGCACGTACCGAGGCCTACGTGTTGGGTGCAGCGATGTCCCAGTCATCGACATCAAGTTCGTCAGGGTCGATGTCAGCCGCCGTTTCATCGCCCGGCTCGTCGCCAGTAGTTTCGGGCGGAGCGGGCACTGCCGGTGTTGCGCTGTCATTGTCAGCGATCAGAGACGAAGCAACTGGATCGAGCTCGCTCATGCTGTTCCGTTCGCCTGGCGGATCCTGCAGAAACCTTGCTGCACGGACTCGACGCTTGCGAGACGGTGTTTTCATCGCCTGCTCGGCAACCTCCCGAATCGCGTTCCGACCGGCTGCCAGATTCATCAGATAGTCTGGTTCGTCGAACTTCTCGCGCACCGCACGTTTCAAGACGTTCCACTGATACTGCGTCATTCCCTTCATCGCCGTGTCGACGGCGGTGGCCTTGATATAGCCGTGAGTTAAGGGATTTAGCACCCACGCCTCGCCTAGATTCCATGGGTTGTAGCAAACCTGGAAGCGGTTGGTATGCACGTTGTTGGCGACCAGTTCGGATCGCAAGGCCATCAGTTCGTCACTCGTATAAAACATGCCACCGAGTTCAATCCCACGAGCCAACAGAGTGCGCTCGACCCGCTTGGACAGCAGAACGACGAGTTCGTCTGGAGATGCCGGCAGGGAGGGTGGGAACTCATCGGCGCCGTTTTGCCACATCGCGAGCCGCGTCTGGGTCGCTGTTGGGTGCTTACTCGCAGCATAGACATCAACTAAGTGGATATGGATGATCTCCAGCAGCGCGTCGTAGCTCATCAGTGGTCCGTCGTCCGGATCGTAGTCCGCTCGGCGTTCCCAGCTACGAAAGGTGCGACCGGGGAGCGATGCCGACAATTGATCATTCAAACCACCAAAGAACGCTTCGACCGCCCCTTTGAAGTTCGGCGTGCGAGGTGGGTTGAAGTCGAGCTCAATCCCCAACTGAAACGCCGCGTGTTCCAAGTCTTTGCTGGTGAGATCCGCGCCACGGTCACAGACAAGCTTTTCGGGTACGCCATAGCAAGGCCAGTTCCCATTGATTCTGGGATAGTGATCACCGACGTATGTCTTCGGCAGGATGCCGTGCCGGAGCGCCTCCATCAGCACAGCGTATGATGGTGGCTCGAAACTGAGGCAAAAGCCCGTGATCATGCGGCTGTAGTAGTCGATCAGGACCGTCAAGGTCGGTTGTCCGATCGGCCCGGCTTCTGTGCCAACAACAATCTTGAGAGGCGTATGGTCCACTTCAACTCTTTCGAGAATTCGTCGAGCAAGTCGCTGAGGTGTGGTCGGCGCGTGCCGCCGATCGGCGATCTGCCGGCCCCAGCGCTGGCGATCCACTTCCCACGGATCGAGTTGCGCAATTCGTCGCGCGATGGCTCGGCTTAGAGTCGCTTCCTTAGGTATGGGCAACGCCTGAGCCGCAGGCATCCGGGCGTTAAGTCGTTGCAAGTCTTCCAGCACGCGGCGAGTTACGGCAGAGACGGGTCTGCGAGCCTTGGTCAGATAGACGTTCTGAATCGCGTCGTCGACGAGCTGCTTCAAACGCGGATACCTCTCCAGCCAGCTGTGAGATCGCTGCTTTCCCCGGGCACCACTACGAGCCGTTCGAGGGAGCAACGCCAGCCGATTCTTGCCCGCCTGATGCCAGGCGCGCCACCAACGTCGCAAGGTGCGCGGTGAGATCCGCATTCCGCCAGCCGTCAGCTGATCCGATCGTTCTCGGAACTCGTCCTGGGTGGGTTGCCGATCTAAGTCCGCCAGCGGCGCGATCGCGATCCAACGGTTCTGTAGGACCGCCTGCTGCTCTTCCGTCAGATCATGGACGACCGAGACAGGTGCACTAAGCGACGCTTCATCACTGGCGGGGGCGACAACCGAAAACGACAACTTACCTTCGGCGTACGACGTGAGAATCTCCGATTTTGTGAACTCTCTCGGAACGCGAAACTTGATGTCTTCGGCGACGAACACCTCGTTAGAGATTTGGCGGACTACACGGAAAGTCCGCCCGTCGAGCAACCATTCGGTGCCCACACCGAGTCGAACGGGTTCCATGTGATAACACCTCCAGGAAAGATCTTTGTCGCTTTATCGAGTGGCCTTGAACGGGGGTCAAAGCTGAGCCTGTGCATCGCAAGCAGATGAAACAGGTGAACGCGCACCTGAGCGCCAGAAGTCTCGCCATCACACAAGTCCATCAGCGTTCGTCCCTGGGGTGGGACACGCGACTCCAGCGCGGCTAACTCCTGCGCTTCTGCCTGCAAGTGACGGTAACGAGCCAACAGCCGAAGGTTGCGAACCAATGAGCCGCCAACCAAGTGCTCTTCGGTGAGTACGTGGAACGACCAACCCTGGTCGTCGGCATATGTGCGCGATGCGCAGAGTTTTCGCTGCACAATCGGATCTTCCAGCCGTCGCGACGGTTTGACTTCGATCAAATGTACCCGCCGATTCGTTAGTCTCACCAGGAAGTCCGGAACGACGTAGCTAACGTGCCGTGTTGCGTTTCGCCCCCGCGCTATCTGCTGCGGAGCATCCAGAATCTGCACGTTGAGTTCGTCAGCGTTCTCGTGCCACGAGTACCAGATCTTCGCGGGCTGTTCGCGCACGGACTGCACTTCGGGGCAACCGGCAAGAATCACAGCCGTTGCCGCTTCCAACTGCCCCTGGCACTTGAGCGCCCTCCCGATCTGCGGACAGGAAACTAGTACAAAAGAGCCAGGCGTACGGCGACGGAGGCGATAGGTGCTCGGGGCGGGGAGTGACTCCACCGGTTCGCCAATCTCTGCTTGCCACTTCATGCGGCCTTCGCAGTTTTCGATGTTGCGCGGCGCCGGGGACGGCTCGGTGACTTTCTTTGTCCTGGACATTTCGACGGCTCCTTGGCGGGAGTGAAGCGACTTGCGCGAGCATTGATCAGTTCAACTAGCCGGCCTCCTGCGTCGTCTTCAAAGTCGTCCCAGTTGATTGGTCCCGAGTTGTGCTCGATTGTCTTGCAGATGCGCTTAACGGTTGGGTGAGATACACTGTCGGCCGTGTTCACGCTGTCAACCGGCGCGAAGAGCAAGCGCGGACTATGTAGCGTGTGCAGCACGAGGCGCGACGACTCCGGCCGGACAAGAATCAGGTTCCTTTTTCCCGAAAAGACGACTGTCCCGATTCCCCACTTGGTCGTTTTGGTTAGTGCGGCGACAATCGTTGCGTACAGTGGGCCTGCAACCGCGTGGCTTGGCGCAAGTTGCAAACTCCGGCCGGCGAGCAAGGTCAGATCGAGTGACGTCGCGCTGATGAATTGCCCAAGAACGATCTTCTTGTCGTCCACCGGACCGATACTCTGTAGGTCGGATGCGCTGAGTTCAACCATCTCGTCGGCCGAGTACGCAAACGCCTTGCCGACCTCGTGCGGTTCGAGCACTCCGTGCTTCGGACAACGCTTGGGCTGCTCAACTCTGCGTCCACATCCAGCATGTACTTGGCACAGTTGCGTGCCCGCAGAACTCTGGACAGCAGGAAACGCCTTGACGGGAACCATCAACCCATCCAACTGCAGCTGACCACACCAGCTCGCTCGGCCTGGGCGTAGTCGATCACAACGTCTCGCGGTGACTTCCGCGTCCTTGACTCGTTTTTTCACGTGTTCCCCTTTCGCGGATGAAATTGACTCGGAACGGCTAGCCGACTTCGAGAACACAGACGTGCGCGCACGCTGAGTACCTCGCGCCGAAACCGTGGATCGCGCCGAATGATGCGAATTCAGCCCCAGAAAAGGTCCCTCTGAGAGCTATCCCAGGACCACCATCGTATTCTGACGTCCTTTTCCCAGTTATTTAGGAATCGGTGGCCAGTCGTAGCGACGGCAGTCCTCATAAAGGCCGAATCAGATGCAGTGGGGTTGCGACGCGTCTGAACCTGCTGCCTCTTCATCGTGCCCGAATGCTCAAACTGTCGAATGTGGCACACGCCTTGGCGCCTTGCTCGACGCCGCTGGTGCTGTGTAGCTCGACGATGACGTCCAGCTCGGTCAACTCCTGCAGTTCGTCAGACGGCACGCCGGCTGGTCAGCATCAGGTCCAGAAAACCGGTGATCGTGGCATCGTTGATCCAGGTGAATCCGGAAAATGATTCCACGTAACGGCTTGGTTGCCCGGGATCGCCTCCAACTGGGATCGCGCGAACTGCGGCGGAGAAGTTGGCGGTGACCAGAGGCAAGTCACCTGGCTGCAAGGCTCGCATCTCGCGGCGTTTGCTTCGCAGTGCACCACGCAACAACCGCATGTCCGGAGTGTCGCTGCTAAGCCACGGGTTCATTGCTCCGGGGCCACCAACACAAAACGGCGCAGTCGAAACGTTGAATTCCAAGCAAGTGCGAAAGACCGTGTTTCAAGACAGCGTTGCCGCCTGCTGAACGATGATCCACGGTTGCCTCCACGCTCCTGTCAATTCCTTGTTGCCGGGCGTCTCCCGACTATCCCACCGCCTTGACTGCAAGGTCACCCATCACCTGCGGAGACCATTGGTCGGGTTTGTGAGTCTTCGTGCAACCCACATTGCTCAGTTCTTCGCGAAGCGAAATGAGTAGAGGTCCACGTCGTGCAGTACGAACCGCAAACGAATCGTCCGGCCGCTTAACCTGCCGACATCGCTGCCGGACTTCCAACGTACGGTCTGTTCAATGGCATCACCAACCTGGCGAACCGATTCGGCTAGGGAGAAGCCAGGAATCGGCGCACCTGACTCATCCTGAATCTCAACACGCACGCTCCCGGCACCGGAAGTCGAGTAGTTGATGACAAGTCGCTCGCCCGTGAACGTCAATGGCCTTGTTGTGACACTCCCGCCGGCGAGTGGTGCGCGTACGGACGCGAAGCCGTCGATCCGGAGCGTATAACGGCGCACGTGAGCATAAGAACCGCGTCCGTGTTTGGCCCAGAACGACATCTCGCTTTCGCTCGTCGGCACGAATCGCACGTGCGCGTAAGTGGACCGATTGCTCCAGTTGCGAATGTCGGGGCCAGGTCGCAGGAACGCCTCGGCAAACGGCTGACGGTACGACAGCTCGCCAGGTCGCGTCGTCATGAGAACGGAATCCGTATAGCCGACACTGGCTTCTTCCTGATGTTTTCGCATCTCAGGCGACATCTTCGCCAACTGCTCTTTCGAGAAAACGGTTCCTTCAAAGTACCTGGTCGGCGTCGCGATCAACAGGTCGCGGTTCCGGAAGTAAGGCTGCGTCTCATTGGTGTAATAGTGCATGCGCCGCCCCGCGACTTGGCCCGGATCGGGATCAGGTTTCAACGGCTTCATCGGTGTAACTTCCGACCAGTTGATGAAGTCAGCCGATGTCAGACGTCCAATCCAGCGGAGCCCCTGGACCTTCCCACGGGCCGGATTCTCAGGGTCGACTCGGATTCGGATGTAAGCGACATACTTCTGCTCGGATTCCGACCAGAAGGCGCATGCTGGCGTGGAATCTGTTCCAGTCGGCCAGTTGGATCGGTCGATCACCCACTCCTTTCGTAACTTGCGCCAGTGAATACCATCGCCACTGACGAGGCCCCAGAAGCCGGCCTTGGGACCATAAGAGTTGAAGCCGCCTCCAAGTGCCTTAAAGCGTTCCGATTCCGGCACATCCGGACGCGAATCAAGGAATGGCCGAAGGTTGTGAGAGATGCACGGAGTATGATCGGGATCATCATCACCCGGCTCCACCATGTTCTCTTCTGTGATGGCATTCCGCGCATCCAGACCCGGGATGGTAAACAGGTCAAGATTCGGTTTCGACCAGCGGACTCCATCGCGACTTTCGAGGTAACAGAAGAATTCATGACCATCGGGATCGTTGCCGGGACGGACCGTCCGATGATACATCCGGTACAGATCGCCATCCTTCAGCACCGACAAATAGCCGAACTCGCCAAGCCCTTGCATGACAACTTCACGTGGCACAGGCGTCTTTTGATCCAACCTCGCTCCGTCGATCGAATCAATCCATCGCGGATCGACCGCGAGTTCCAGGCGCGAACCCACGTCGAGCGGAGCATCGACCGACTCACGTTCATCGCACGCGCCCGGCCGCTCAACAAGCGTTGAGACCACCACCAGACTCGCGACTGTCAGGCAAATACGCCGTGCTGAGATAGGATCAGGATTCATAGCATGGCCAATCTACCCAATAGTGAGTGTGAACTGTCGGTGATTCTAAACTGACGGCGATTGGCAAAGGAAAGTCTCAATCTCGATCGCTCGCGCTTGGCAACCAAGCCGGGTGGTCGGCGCCTTGGTCCTTCAAGCCTCTGGTCAAGAGCTTTGCGTTCCTTCCGTCCGCATCCATCAACCAGAGCTCACGACCTCGGGTGCCGGATTTTACAAAGGCGAGCTGTCGGCCATCGGGGGACCATGCGAGTCGGCAGTGCCAGTCGCCGTCGACCGGTTCATTCAGCTCAGTCACATCACCAGTGAACGGATTGAGAAGGCAGATCTGTGTGCCGCCTTTGCCTGACGTGGTCGAACCGGGCAGCAAACGGCAGTAAGTGATGGTCTTGCCGTCGGGAGACCAGCTAGTCACGTTAGAACCGTAGCCCGTGCCAAACCAGTGACGACGACCGCTCGTCACGACACGATGTTCAGAACCGTCCGGGCGAGCAATGCACAGATCTGCTGAAAAGTGCCTGGGATCAATGTCCGCATGGCAGTCCAGGAATGCGAGCCACTTGCCGTCGGGAGACCATTGTGGACCGAAGTAGAGATGTCCCTTCGCTCCACTGACCAGCGACCGCCCGCGTGTCGCCAGATCGATGACGTTGATCGAGTAGTGCCCGGGATTGAATGGGCTCTCGCCGCCGCCGGTGACGTGCATCGCAACCCTTTTCCCGTCCGGGCTGAGCGAGACACCATAGCAGAAACCTTCGCCCGGCTTCGTCAGCGCAACCGGGTTTCCGCCATCCAGGTCCATTTCGTAAAGCCGCTGCTCGCCGTCGAGAAACACCAGCGCCAGCAAACGCCGTTCGCCAGGCAGCACAGTCTGAACGTAGATATTCTTCGAGAGCGGATCGCGCTCAAGCAGCTTCGTCAGCTTCCCGGATGCAAAACTGTAAAGCCACGAATGGCTGACGACCTTGCCCGCGCGAATCTCAGCCACATCGGCCGCTTCAAGGCTGGTCAGAATCACGCGGCCATCCGGCAGACGCGATCCCCATTGCCAGCCCTTCTGTTTCGGCCGCTTGAAGTCCAGGAACTTTTGACGCGATCCATCTGGATCGATCATACCCAGCACGCCAACTGGCCACGGGTTCTCGGCCCGAAAGGCGATCGTGTATCGGATGTGATCATCGTCGGCACGAAGCGTCGCGACAAACAGCGTCGTTACTATGCAAACGGCGAGAGCGATCGCTTGGCCGCAGCGAGTCATTTCGCGCTGTCTTATCATTGAATAACTACCACTCAGGCAGGCCGCCTTTCGCTCTTGAGACTCGAAGGGGAGAGGGCCCATCGTACGCATTATCCAATTCTTATACGGGCCAGCCAGATGTTGCTCTCACTACGGACATTGCCGTCGTGCCAGGACATAAGGGCACTGCTCTCGCCAGTCTTCACAAGGCCGACATAGGAACTGTCGCGATAGTGCTCCGACGGCAGCAGGGCCTGAAACTCCAGACGCATGGTCTCCAGGTTGAAAGTGTACAGAACCGTACGTTGGCTTGCCCGTTCCCCCGGTATGTCCCAGCGACCCGGACCTGTGCCTAGTTCCGCCCGGGAGGCCACCAGGATCGTGTCACCAAAACGCTCGACGGCATGGCCGGAGAATCGAACCGCCTTACCCAACGTAAGATCCCACGAGGTGTACGGCGGACTTGAGATCGCAAACCCAGGAAGCGTGCCACTGGGGCCAATGTTGTTCATCCGCAACAAGGCCAGACACCTGCCGTCCTCGAGGAAAACAATGGCGATCTCGGTGGGCTTGTATTTCGTGCCTTCGAGGATCGTTCCGGTATGCCGCCAGCTCAGACCGTCCGTTGATTTCAGCAGGTCCACTCGGTCGTTGTTGTAGTCGCTGGCGACATAGTACGAGCCGTTATAGAACTTCGGTTTCCAGAACTGATCGCCGCCGCTGCCCCGGTATGCGTCCACTGGGTCTGTCCAGCGGACTCCATCCTGAGTAGACATAACCTCGGAATCCCGCGGGTAGGGAACCGTGTACAGAAACAACCGGTCTGGCGTAGATAGCAACTTGGGGTCGCGGTCATCGATCGACGGGCGATTCAGCACAACCCGCTCTGTCCAATTCTCAAGGTCGGTCGATTCTATCAGTACCAACCTGCATTCCGATGGGGAATGCTTCACGCCTTGGCGAAAAGCAATGTAGTATTTGCCGTGCCAGAACTCCATGTTCGTAAAGGCATTGTATCTAAGCGTGCGTCCGTCCGGCGTCGAATACACTTTCTTCTCGTCCTCGATTGTGATTTGCACATTGTTACCACGTTCTGCTTGCTCTGCGGCCATCGCCTTGGTGACGTCAATCTCAGATGTCCACAAAAGACCGGCTGACGTAACAAGCCCCTTGTTAATGAACTGTCTTCTCGATTCAGTTCGAGTCATCTGTCCTTGGTCCTTCTAAGAGAACTGTTGTCACAAGAACGCTGGCAGGGAGCGGCTGACGGGCAGCCAGTCATTTCGCGTCGTCCTTTGATTCCTCGCCTTTGAGTGCCTCTGCCCGATCCGAAGTCGAGTCTTCGCGCCCGTAAAGCCCGATCCGTTCGAGTGCCAGCTTCTCAAAGCCGATATCCCAGGCTGGCGAGTCGGGAGTTGATTCGCTTTCTTCAACTGTCGAACAGCGTCGCGCGCGAGTTAACGTTGCAAATGGCCCATCGCTCTTCCCCTTGTTGGGAGTCTTTCGTGTTCCCGACCAGGCATCGTCACCGCCTGTCGCAACGTAAAACGTGACCTGTGCCGCCACCGTCGTGTCACTGTTGAGCATCATCCCCACGGTCAAAACAACCAGCACGGCAACGGGCAACGTTCGACAGCGTCGGCGATTCATGGTTACAACTCGCGAGACTTGTGGTGTCATCGCTCCGGTTCCAGAGTGTCTTATTGATGCCACGATCTTGTTTAGTTCCTCGCTACTACTTCGCAGAGCGCAAATACAGGGCGAATACGCGGGTCTTGCCTTTGATTTCACACCTAATTCTGAAGGGCCGTCCGCCTGGAAGAAGCGGTTGCTCTTTCCAGTCGACGGCAACATCCAGGCCCGATTCCTTGACCTGACCTCCCTCGGCGGCTCCGTAGCCCGGCAGGACGTCCAGTCCATGTTCGTCCATCAGAGAGATTTGCAACGATGAGCCGGCGGGAACGTCCGCATTCGCGTACAGCCTCACATCGTCGTCGTACTCCAGCGGACACGAAGTCACCTTGGCCGTGCGTGTTTCATCGATCGCGCTCAGGTAGCCGAACCGGTCGCGCGGCCAAGTGGCCAGCCCCATGTTCGCTGTGGGTTTCCCCGTGTTCCCGCCTGGTGTGCTGGCCGTGTAGTAGAGATGTGTCCGTACGTCGGTGTTGATGATCGGTCCCTGGACGAGCAGGATCTTGTCGTCATCTTTATTGTCCTTGTGATCCCTGTCCCACCTCAGTTCCTCGTCGCGGGCGATCATGGTGAAGCCGGGCGCGGGTTCCCGGAAGTGCATGCCGTCATTGCTCACCACCAGGCCCAGATCGGCAGAGACAAGGTGGTCGTCGTAGACCCACTTGCCGTTCTTGTCGCGATGCTGCGGATAGTGCCACTGGCCGTAGGCCCCGACGCAGACGTTCCTGTACGGCAACACCGACGCGCCCAGGTGCACCTGTTCGCCGTCCCAACCGTCGACATAGGGAGACGAGGAACGCATCGGCTTGAAGAAGGCAATGGTGTTGCCGTCCGGCCACCTGTCGATTGTCGGTGACCGCCACACCACGAACGTACGGGGCGTGAACATCAGGTTGGGAATGTCCTCCTGCATGGGAAGATGGAGGATCGGCGGGCTCTGATGGGCGGCGATGTGGTAGTTGCCCCGGAACTTGTAGAGGCAGATCATCTCGTCGACCCCAGGGACGATTCCGGGCTTATCCCGGACCGGCGTCCAGTTCAGACCGTCGGGGCTGACATCGATACGAGTCATGGGCTGTGCGTCACGAGCCCATTTCTTGAACCAGCTCATGTCGGTGCCGGCCATGACATAGCGGCGTTCGGGAGGAGCTTCCTCGTCGCGGATTACCGCGACGGTGGACAGGCCCCGGATGCTCTTGACGAGGTTGTTCTGGGTCGATCCCTTGTGCTCGCACAGCCCCAGCTCCGGCTTGCGCCACACGATCCCATCGTCGCTTTCCGCATAGCCGACCCTTGAGGTCATCCAGTTGTCGTAGACCGCCGCGTACCATATCCGCCATCGCCCACCGTCACGGATGATGGAAGGGAAGGCCACGCGCATCGCGTCTGGCTCTCCCGCTTTACCTCTCTCCAGGATGGGGTTGTCCGCGTGCTTGTCCGGACGCACCATTTCCAGCCTCACCCCGCGAACCATCTCGAAGCCCACGTCATCGAACGCGAATAGCACATCGTGGCGTTGGTTAATTGTTCCTCTGTCAGGTTTCCCAGGGGCCGGCAGCCCTCCGCGTTCCCAATTGCGTTCCTGCGCATGAACTCCCTCGGCAGCGAAAACAAAGGTGCCGGCCACTGCCGTTGACTTCATGAACTGTCGGCGTGAAGGTTGGCGGCTCATCCCTGCTCCTCAAGGGGGCTGAAATTGCTTAAGAGTCGCCGGGGTCGCGATAGAACCACGCGAGCGGCAGCGAGACGAAACGGTAGTCAATGTAGCCAGGGTCCGCTTCAAAGCGGAAGCGTGAACTGAACATCGGGAAGTGCATGTAGCTGAGATGCACACGGTCGCCCTGGAAGATACAACTTGCGTAGCAGTAGCCGTGATACCGGCTCTGTTCCAGCAGCTTGAGATGCTTCCAGGTCTGTCCGCCGTCGCTGCTGATCGCTGAAACGAGCGGGGCGCGGCCGCCGTAGCCATAGGTCCACACCGCCAGAATGTCATCCGTGCCGGGGATGCGCCGTACAATGGCGGGCGAACACTCGCCTCGCAAGGGCGACAAGATCGGCTTGGTCCACGTCTCGCCAGCATCGCGCGACCAAGAGAAGAACTGGCCGCCCGCGATCGATCGCATCGTCATCAACAGACGTCCGTCCGCCAACTCGCAGATACTCGGTTCGTTGACGTTCTGACCGCGCTTCTGCCTGGGCGTGAGTCCCGGATCGGGAACGTGCCTGCCGGCATTCCATGTGCGGCCGTCGTCGTCCGAATAGCAGGCGTATGGCCAGCGAATGCCACCCACGTATTCGCGAGTCGCCAAAATGATCCGCCGACTGGAGAGGCGCGTAAGACAGGCGTTGTTGGCCACGTGACGGTTCCCATTGCCAGGCGTGACAACGACTCGTTGACTCCACGTCTTGCCCTCATCGGCCGAACGTCGCAGCACCATCCCTTTAGCCGGCATCTTTGGCGTTCGGTCGTAATACGTCATCAGCAGATCACCGTTGCTGGCTCGCAAAAGGCTGGCCGACATCACGTTGCCCTGCGACCCCTTGTCCCGATCGGCCACCGTCCAGTTTGGACTCCAGGTGCGACCGCCGTCTTTCGAAAGGCTCGCCACCAGCCGAGCCGGCGAGCCGTCGTGTCCTTTGCCGTCGTAGTAATAGGAGTAAACTGCGAGCAGATGTCCCTCTTTGGTGAGAATCATGTCGCCTTCGCTCGACCTTGGCGACTGCGGCGTGGCCTTGAGCAGATACCCGACCAGCGCACCATCCTCTGAGTGCACGTCTTCCGGTCCTTCGGCGAATTGCTCGCCGGGCCACGGATACGGTCGCTCGCTGACATAGACCTCGCGGAAGCGGCTGACCACCTCGGCTCCACCGACCTTGGTTTGCCGACTGCCGAACCGCAAGTCGAACGGCTCTCGGTAAGCGTCGTGAGTGACACGAAGCTGTTCTTTCTGATTGACTTGCAGAATCAACTGACGCGATTCTGCGATCAGTTGCACGTTCATCCACTCGGCCTTTCCCGGTTCGACCGTCACGCGTTCTTCGGCCCATTTGCCATCGCGGAGCGAGCGAATTGACCAGGTCGTCTTGCCACCTTCAGCCGCGTTGCACCAAACCTCCCAGGGACCTGCCGAAGGCGTCACGTCCGAGAATCGTCCACCCTCGATGAACTTGTCGGGAGCTCGAGTTCGCCACGCGATGTAGAAGCGCCCATCCACCATGCGATAGCGATTGACGGTTCCCCAGAAGGACGGCGAGAGAAAGTGGTGGCTGTCGCCAACGTTTCCCGACGCGCGAGCGACGAATCGCTTGCCTGGCAATTCGCACCGGCTCTGCGACGAGAAAACGGCATAGTCCCAGTAATTCGCGATGGTGAACAGGCAGTTGTACGCGCGAAACAGCCCTTCGCCGCCGTTGGCAAACGTCAGCGTGTCGACCCGCCAGGAAACATCGCCGGCATTACCCCGACGGATGTCGTTGACTGGATTGAAGCGGGTGGCCAACTGTCGCTCCGCCGTGCGGAGTGGTTTGACCGCACCAATCGTCGCCACGTCGACAAACGGCTTCCCTGAACTGGCTTTGATGCGACTGACCACCTCGCCGCGAGAAACCACCAATACGTCGCCTGACTTGCGATCCACCGCGAGGATCTCGCGCCCAGGTCGGCCAGAAACATTACCAGCCGCGACCCTGGAGATGCGCGCGTCCAGCGATACGACTTGCAACATTTTTCCGACCGCCGAGTAGATGCGCAGTCGACCTTCCGCGTCGGAAGCAACAATCTCGTTACCGGGGCTCTGTTCATTGACATCCGAAATCGTGAGATCGACGTGGCGTCTCTCCGCATCGATCCGAAAGAGCACGATCGGGTCGTGAGCCTTCTTCGCCGAATCCCAAACCTGGATCCGCCCGTCGCGATTGATCGTGGCGACTTCATCTCCAGCGATCGTGGAATCGAGTTCGCCCGCGTCGATCGCCACCACCTCGACACCAAACTCAGTGTGGAACAACCGCTCGTTCGCACCAACGTTGTAGCAATTCCAATAGCTGCTCACTGGCCGTCCGTCGGCGTCACGCTTTTCGTTGATGGTGAGCGCGCCGGATCGGCTGACCGCAACGTCAAGGGCGAAACGACCTTCTCGCGACCAACGAAGGTCGATTGGCTTGCCGCCGTGCGGATCGAACAGTCGGCGGCACGGATCAAGTTGATCGGCGACGGCCGTGATGATCTGCGGAGACCCGGCTCCCAGAACGTCTCCCACCGCGACACGAAAGTTCGGCGATTGAACGGTCGCGCCCAAAACACTCTGCCCGACGTTCCGACCAAACGACTTCTCGACCTGCCCCTTTGCATCGACGATCTGAATCAAACCGTCTGCAGCGCGTACCGTCACAATTCGATCAACGGAATCGTCAGACCGGGCCATTCCACCGGCGCGCAGCACACACCCGATCAGGACGAAAACAACGAGCTTTACGTGTTTCATGCCTGAATGTCCGTTACGCCCAAACGTCGTTTAGTCGGCGTTTGAGGCTTTGAGAGCATTGTACGTGCTCTGCTTGACCACGATGTTGTACTTGGCGCGAATCGCGTTGATGTCATCATGTGCTTGACATGCGATTGAGTCGCGACGTGGCGAATCATTCGGTTCGCTTTCGAGCCGTGCCAAAGTCAGCAGGGCGTGGGCGAAGCGGGCCTGGTCGACTCGACGCAGCAAGACCGGACTCGTTGCGACCTTGGCAGCGGCGTGGCCGAGCAACTCTCGACCATGTTCAATCTCGTCGAGACTGAATTCGAGTCGCTTGTTGGGACTGTAATTCCCTGGTCGTTCGCCTTCGCGGTAAAGGACAGCCGCGTCCATCGTTAGATAGAAGTGTGTCATCTCGTTGGCTGCAGCTCCACAGTGCCATTTTCGTTCATTAGCGAAACGCTTCACTCAACCGACGTTGCGGCAAGCAGAACGTTCCTCGCTTTGTCTTCACGCACTTTGGAATAGTGCAGCACTTGGCAGAGTTGCTTTCCCTGCTCGTCGTTAATCGGCGTCGGACGGCGCAGGATGAACTCAGCGCGGTCCAACCGGTTGTAGGCAACGTGTGCCATTTCAAGACGGTTGATTGGCCGGTCGGCCTTTGATTCGTAGTCTGGCACGAGGATCGGCCCGGTGTCGACCTGGAAGGAGTTGGTCTTCGGCATGAAGTTCATCGTCTTGATTGGATACTCCAGGATGTAGGACACTTGCCCGTTCGGGTCGTCGATTTGTGTACGGCCCACAAGTGGAGTCTTCGTGCGGGTCGCTTCGACGATTTCTGCCGCCGTCGTCAGCATCCGCGTCTGCTGGTGCGGATTCACGTCGAATTTGAGAAAATGGTATCTGGTCGAGGTGGCATGGCCACGCGTTGGCTTGCCGTCCGTGGTGAGATGGCACGACATGGGGCGTTGTTCTGACGACGAGTAGATGTCGCGGAATTCGGCGCTGGGAATCTGGAACAGGCGGTCTTCGGCGTAGACCCACTCCGTGCGACAGGGCGCGATCAGCACGAACTGTTCGGAAGTGCCGGAGTCCTTGTCAACCACATCGATCAACGCATCCAATTGAATCCGCACCATGTTGCCGTGCGGGACGTTATGCCGCGCATGCGGTCGCGGGTCCTTTCGCGCGCGAGAGTGCCATGTCATAAACGACGTCTGGAAATCACACATCGGCGCCGCCATCGGATCCGCTCGCTCAGCCGCCAGCCCGCGCTCACTCACCAGCGGTGCGACAATCGAACCACCTGCCAACAGACACCCTGCGCCAAGTTGGAACTCTCTTCGCGTCAGTTCACTCATCGTTTCCTCCAGGCGTTGTTTTGGGAATTATTAGCTGATTGATCCAGAAAACGGTGCGTGAGCGGATTTGATCTAGATCGTCTGGTAGGGGGCCCTGCGACTTCCACCCGACTTTCTGCCGAGCATTCTCAATCTTCAGGCCCGCCAGCCACCGCTTGGCAGTGCGAGCCACCTCGGTATCACCAGCCTTCTCGATCGCCTGCTCCAGTGTGGTGATGTAGCGGACATCGTCGACTCCTTCGCGGAAGCCTTCCCATTGGATGGTTCCGACAATGCTGTTGACGGTCGGGTAGGCGAAGCAGTGCTCGCGGAACTTTTCGCTGTCGAAGTCGTTCCAGATGTGGCCGTAGGCCCATTGGTAGGCGAACGTCATGGCGCCGTCATAGTCGGCCTTCCACAGTGCAAGACCGTAGTTGTAGCGGTACAGCAACGGCTCCTCGACGCCGGCCTGCGGATTACTGTAGCTGAAGATCTTCGACCCCACGCTGTGCCATCGTTTGGCCTTGTCCGGCTGACAGCCTCCGGACCAGACCAGCACATTGAGCCGACTTCCCATTACCTCGAACGGGTCTTCCTTCCATGCCGAGGCATACATCTTTCCGCCAGCCTTCTGCACGTTCTCCCACGACGGCTTCTGGCGCCGGAGCCGATCCCCGGACGCTTCGTCCTCGCCGTACAGGTAGATGTCCTCGTAGCCAAAGCCGGCCGTCAGCTTCCGCCAGCCTTTGACTTTTCCAGCGGACGAGGCTGGTGCACCAGCGGGCATGTTGATGAACAGCCGGTCGTTGGGCATCCCCGCTTCCTTTCTCAACTGCAGCGCTCGCGGCACGAGTTCCTCCGAATAGGCCTGCCACAGGTTGGGATAGCGAACGCCGTGCGCAACCATGTCAGCTAATTCGGCCCGCATCTGTTCTTCCGACTTATAGTGGGCGGCGATCGTGCCCTGGGGCTGTTCGACACTCAGCTTACCGGGGTAGTAGATCGAGTAGATCATCTTCGGCTGAGCCAGCTCAAAATCATGCACGGTCACCTCGATGGGAACGTCGACCGGCGTGATGCCACGGGCCGACAGACGAATTGAGCCAGTGTATTTCCCCGCAGCAGCATCCTTTGGGATGTGCAACGTCAGCCAGAACTGCTTCAGCGTCTTGCCGGGGATCGTCACCGGTTGCAGCTTTGTGGCATCAATGGGGCGCAGTCCTTCGAGAGCATTGGGGTCCTTTCCGCTGGCAGGCAGGTACCTCGTCGAGCCGTTTTCCGCCGTGCTGCGTACGGCATTGGTTTCGTTCTTCGTATCCACCCTCACAAGTGCGTCGTCTTTGAGCAGCAGTTCCGGCACCAGTCTCTTGACGCCGTCATGAAACATCACGTCTCGGCCAGCCTGATACCAGCATTTCACGACCCAGGCTTCGAATGCCGATCTCGGCAGAACGTGATCCCCCGAACGCAGATCGCTGATTTCCAGTCGCAGTTGCTGAACGTCGTCTCGCGCGTAAACCGCCAACGAAGCCGATTCGTACTCATCGCGACACCCGGCGAGCCTCAATGCAGCACCGGCCTTGCCGGGCACATCCGGAAAGCAATCCGGCAGCGCACGCCGGCTCGTGATCGCGTCGAGACGGTAAACGATGAGCTGACTGTCTGCTCGATCGCCGGCGTTGTAGTAGTTGCCTTTGAGCGACGTTTCCCGTTGCTCTGGAGCGTTGATGCCCTGGGCAAACACCGTCGCACATGACAGGCCAACAGCCACGATGCGGATTGCCAAAGCTAATCGATGCAACATCACAGGCCTTTTCAAAACAGATGAGAGGAGGGATCTCGTCGACTCACAGTTTACTCGAAGGCAAACAGGAAATGCGGTCGTGTGTTACGACCGCGGTAGTTCAGTTGTTGACCGTCAGTTCGTGCTCACCGGCGTTGCTGGCGAGCGACCACCCCGCTGGCCACGCCCATCCCTTGATAGGTGGAAAAGTCACCGTTCTTCAACCGATAGCGACGTAACTCAGCGGCTTCGCGTGAGAAGACCGAGTCGGCTGGCAGGAATAAACAAACGGTGAGTATTGAGATCTGCTTGAGCTTCATCAATGCTGGTTCAGAGAACAGGAAGCTGTTGGTTCACCAGACTATCGTATCCCATCGAAGCAGACGGTACATTGCCGACAACGACTCGACGGAAGCACCTGTTTAAAAGGCGTTTTTATCATGCGGCCTGACTTCCTGCCACGCATACGACTCACAATCGCCTTGGTTCTTCTCGTCGCAATCGCGCAGCCCGCTTCCAGGTACTCTCCGCAGCTCCACGCCGACGAGCGAACAGCCCTCGTCATCAAGGACACCACGCTTTTCGACTCAACGTCCGCCAGCATGCTGCCCGAACGCACGATCGTGATCGTGGGCGACACCATTCGTGCGGTCAGCTCGCCGCAGGAGCCGATCGCCATTCCGCGGGACGCCCACACGATCGACGGCAGCGGAAAGTTCGTGATCCCTGGACTGATTGACGCGCATGTGCACTTAGTCCACCTCGCCCACTTCATGCACGTGACGGGCGACGAGTTTCTGCCGATGTTCCTGGCGGCCGGCGTGACCTCCGTTCGAAGCACGGGCGATCCGATCGTGGCGCAGGTCGGCGTGCAGCACTACGCTGATAAGCATCCTCAAATCTGTCCGCGCGTGTTTACCTGCAGCCCGCTGCTCGACCGCAACCCACCGATTCATCGCGATACGGGTTATGCGCTCACGGATCCGGCCAAGGTGCCGGCGTTTGTGAACGACATGGTTCGCTGGAAGGTAACTTCGCTGAAGATCTACGCTGGCACGCCGCGGAATGTCGGCCAGCAGATCATCACGTACGGCCACAAGCACGGGCTGAAAGTGACAGCGCATTTGGGCGCTTACTCCGCGCAGGATGCGGCCGCGGACGGCATCGACTGCCTGGAACACATCGAATCGGTGTTCGACTTCAGCATGCCTTCCGGTTTCGATCGGGCTCGCGTCAACGGCGGCAACCTGGACCTCGAGAACCCGCGATGCCAAGCGTTGATCGAATTGCTCGCCCAGCAGAAAGTTGCCGTCGATCCGACGCTCGTGGTGTTCCGCAACATGCTGTACCTCAACGACGAACAGCGTTACTCCGAACATCCCGACGTGGCGCTCTGCCCGGCTCGCATGCGCGAATACTGGAACCACTACAGCGCGACCTATCGTCGCCAGGACCCGAAGACGCTGCCACAGCGGCGACGGCTGATCGCCAAGTACCAGGAACTTGCCCTTGCGCTGCATCGCGCGGATGTTACGGTCTTGGTGGGCACGGATGCGCCGGAGCCCTTCGTTCCTCCCGGTTATTCAATGCACCAGGAACTCGAGATGCTCGTCGAAGCGGGGATGACCCCGGCGGAAGCACTGCGCGCCGCCACAGCCGACAACGCGCGAATCCTCGGCCAGGAACAGAAGCTCGGTCGCGTCGCCGCCGGCCACCAGGCCGACCTCGTCGTGCTGAGCGCTGACCCTACCAAGGCGATCCAGAATACGCGGAAGATCGACACGGTGATCCGCGGCGGCATAGTCTGCCGGCCCGCGGAAGTGCTCAACGCTGTCCCTCGCGAGTGAAACGCCGATCGAACCAGCGAGTCTATTGTCGTGCGATAGGAGGATCTAACAATGCAGGCGATTAATCGCGTCTATCACGAGCGATTCGACGACGGGCCGGGCGGCTGGTACGGCTGGATTAGTAATGCCGGCGGGCCCAAGGCGCTGGAGTGGCAGCCAGGCCGGGTCACGTCTCGCAGTCCATGGTGGATTGACTACAACCACGCGCCGCCTGGCGCCGGGTATATGCACATGGTCTTCTGCCTTGCGACTGCCGGACCACAGGGCGAGGTCTACATGGAAGTGGGCGGGGACAATCGATTCATCGCCGATCGTTGCTCGACTGACTTCACCAATGCTGAGATGACGATTCGTGCACGCGGCGAGTTGGTGGCCCAGGGGGCTCAGCTCGTGTTGCTGATCCAAGGGAACGTTGAAGGGATCACTAGCGGCTGGCTATGTACGGGGCAGGCGTTTGAGGTGCAGGAGTCTTCGTCCGAGCAGACGATCAAGCTCGCCCCCGATCCCGCAAACTGGACCGCGCTGGGCGTGCGTCACGATCGTGGAGACATGTATGGCAGCAAGCCGCTCCAGGCCGTGCTGTCAGACGTCAACGTCAACATCATGCTCGTGCTGTTTCCGCTGGACGTTTCGCCGATGGGACCGATCGACAGCGACCCGCATCTCCTGCGCCCTGAACGCGACTATCCCGTCTGGCGGCACCGACTGCCCGAAGGCTACGTCGCCATTGATGAAGTGCGAATTGAAGTCGAACGTTGACAAGACATCACGCGACGACATTGGCTGTGCACTCCGCACCGGTCCCAGTAGCCGCGTTCGCTCCATGGCTTAGCGAGCGGTCGATGAACGGGAGAAAGTGATTAGTAAACAGGCCGGACCCCAGCGGCGTAGAGATCAAGGCACTGAGTGCGCGCCGGTCTCGGTAGACTGTGAGGACGTAGGACGATTCCGCTTATCGTCGATATCGTGCTCCAATTCCGCTGCAACCCATGTTGATCCGGCAACAGGTCGTGCGCGTCAAGTCCGCAGCTCCGCTCTATTCCCGGATTGCTGAGGACCTGCACCTGGGCGGGATGAGCCAGCGGACCCATGACGGTTACCTGCGGGCGGTTCGGCAACTCGCCGATTACTGCAAGACCGCTCCCAACAAGATCACCGAGAGTCAGCTGCGGCGATACTTCCTGTTCCTCGAGAACGAGAAGAAGTTCGCCTACGGTTCGCTCCGCGTCGCCTACTCCGGCTTTTCTTCACGCGAACCTGCAAGCGCGACTGACAGATCTTGGCCCAGATGAAGCTGCGTAACATCATCATTCAGCGAAATGCTATGGCGTAAAGGACCGCGCCACCACTTATGCTCACACGGACGCGCAGTTGTCGATTGTTGAGTGATCGCACGAATGCATTCTTCCAGTTGACCTGGGCACGCACTGCGTCTTGAGTGATGGGGTTCGATTCATCAAAGCCGAATCCCGGAATTATCTTTCCGGCTTCATCGAGCAGAGCAACCTTCACCTCGCCCTTGCCGCGTTGTTCCACGTTGATTTGCAGAGCATCGCCTTTCACGGTAATTGGCCGAGTCGTCAGTGTGCCGGGCGTGTCGCTGTCGGCGGCCGTCAATCCCGCGAATCCATCACGGCGCAGCTTTGCCACGCCGATCGTACGTGCTCCGAAGGGACATGGCTTGTCCGGCGAGCGAGAGAATGCGTTGAAGAAGATCAGCAGTTCGTCGCCGACGATAAACGGCTCGTTGTGTAGCGGGACGATTCCCGTCGAGCAATAACTCCCGGGCGGTCCGAATGGTATCCAGGGATCACGGTTGTGAACCCAGTTCCACTTGCCTCCCTCCTGTCGCGCCGACAGCATGACGGGCAAAACGCCTTTGGCTTTGTGCATGCCGCAGGGAAAGCCGAGGTCCTGGTTGCCGTAGTTGAATGGGATCATGCATTCGACCGCCGGAGCCTGGACGGTTTGCGGCGTGATTTGTTTTGCCTCATCGGGCGGCGACCAGTTCACAAGATCGCGGCTGTAACTGAACGAGGGATAGGCGTGGCCGCCGGTTCGTACGTAGGCCATCCACCGTTGATGCCGATGATCGGGGACAACCAGTAGCCGGTCGCCACCACGAGTCGGCAGTGTTTCGAGCCTTTCCAGGGGCTGTTCCCAGCGAAGTCCGTCGGGGCTGTAGGTGATGTATTCGGCACGCGCGGCCCAGTGCCGATCGATTCGTTCCTTGGGGCGCCCCAGAGAACCGCTGACCGCGTGATTGTCCCAGCAGTGCACCGATTCCCAGTGAGCGATCATCTTGTAACGGCGGTTTGGATTCTTTTCGGCATCGTCACGCAATATCGAATAGCCGTCGAAATTCGTCAGAGCTCCACCGGTCTGCTGTGCCGCACGATACCCGTTCAGAATGATGTTGTTGGCTCGGCTGCCACGGAGTTCGATAAGATTCAGCTTCGGTTTCGTCCAGTGAATGCCGTCGTCCGATTCGGCGTACTTGCCAAGCATCGTTTCCTCGGGACGGACGTCAGCAGCCGATCGAGGCCGAAATGTGAAGTCGTCACCCCGACCCCAGACTCCGGCTTTCGCCATCTCGTGGGGGCCGCGTCCCTTGTGACCCATCATCGCTGTGCAATACCACATGCGGAATTTGCCATTGGGTTCCCGAATGACATTTCCCCACGCACAGTCCGCTTCAGCCTTCGGATCCTCGGGCCAAACCACCGGTTCCTTTAGCGGCTTCGGATGATTAACGACTCGCCGGACACCCTCTTGTGTGGCGATCCAGTGCTCATCGACAAAGAGATACAGATTTGGGTCGTGTGTCATGAGCGGATCGGGCGCCACCGAACGTTTCGGCTCAGGAGTTTGCGCAGATGCCTGACCAAAAAGCACGACTAAAGGGAAGATGAAACTGAAGCGTAACCGGAATGACATAGCTTGAGGCTCTTTGTTCAGCGGCAGGGTGGCACTGGTGTGCCACTGGCTCTGCCAGTGCTCTTAAGACTGATCGGCAACTTGAACGCCGCCGCAAACGAAGAGTTCCGCGGGCGGCAGGGTCAAGTCGGGCAGTCGCGGTTCAACTTGATTTTCCAAATAGAATCGTGCGCTGGACCATTTCCAGTCAACGGCTCGTTGGCAGGGCTTCATGAAACACTGACTGCCGAACAGCTTGATGTCCAGCCCGATCAGCAACTCCACGATATCAAGAATCCGCGGATTGGCCGCATGCGCCGTGAACACCGCGTCGTGCTCCGCACACTGATTGATCTTACGAATCGCACGCTGCACGGAACGGTCACCGGCGGCGGCTTCAAATTCGATCTGATCAGCGGGAAACGTCGCGACGCGGCCCTCGGCGACTTCCTGCATTCTCTCACGCACCTGCTGTAGTTCCTCGCACGCGAGCAAATCCGCGACAGAGAGGAATCCGTCGCGCTGATAATTCGACCGCTGGGACTCAACAAGCATGGCCATACGCATTCGTCCGTGCTGAGTTCTGGAAGAGCCGTGTTCAGTCATGCTATTCGTCTGCGCTTACAAGGCGAAGATTCGCGAGTGTCGATTCCAGCCAATACGGCGAGTCCCGGCCACCACCGCCACCGCGGAGAAGGATGTTGGCTTTTTTCGAGTCGACACTGATTTCGCTGCGCGGGAAGGGGTTCACATCAAATCGAAGTTTGTCGCAGGTGAAGCCACCCTTGGCTGGCAGCGGGCCGCTGTCCCAGAGCACCTTCTCCTCCTTACTGGCCACAACAGCGCGCACGGTTTCACAACCGTCATACGCCAGCAGGACGTGGTACGTTTCATTTTCGCGAAAGCCCAGTGTTGGTACGTCGCGCACGACGTACTCGTCTTTGCCTTTGAAGATGAGAGCCGGACGCGGCTGATTGCCTTCGAGACCAGCGTCGTGGTCCTGCCTGGCCCACGTTAGCGTGAGTTCGCCATCGCCGACCAGGCTGATCTTGTTGTGTCCGTAGAACCAGCAGCGATTTGTTCGGATGTCGAAGGACAGTGCGACGGCCTTGCCTTTGCTTGAGGGGATCGGAATCGCTCCGCTGCGTACGTTGTTGTGCTGATCTGGATCCGCGCTGGTTTCGTCGGTGCGCACGATGGCCATCTCGCTGGCACGCTCCAACGGATTCGTGGCCGCACGACTTTGAATCCGCTGTCTGAACCGCAGTGAGGCACGCCGCGGGTCATCGTCGTGCTCAGGCTCTTCCAAGGGTGGAACGTAAGACAGCACGGTGTAACGATCCGGTGCCGTCGCGACGTGTGCAGTGACTGCCCCCGGCGGCAGATCACCTGGAATGTCAGCCCACGGTTTCAGCTGTGTAATAGCTCGGCTGACGGCAACTCGATTACGATCCTTGTCGAGGAACTCGACTTCGACGTTCATCGCTGGCGATTCCCCGATGTTGCGGACGGTGTAGCGGTTTCCATCGACGCGGGCTTCGACGACCGGACGAAGGAAGTAGTCCTCGATCGCGGAATCGACAGCCTTCATCAATCGAGGCGGCACATCGGGAAAGAAACCTACGCCTGGCATCTCCGGGCAGGTCGCTCGGATCATGCGGCAGACTCGCCGCAATTCCCGTTCGGTTCCGATCCACTGACTGCCAAGTCCCAGCACGGCGATGCTCTTTTCCTTCAGTCCGGCGTCCACGGCCGTTTTCCAGCGACCCGTGATGAATCCATCCCAGCGCCAGTCGGGTGTGTATGTCTCAACCAGTATGAGGTTCGCTTGTCGGTACCCTTCAATCATCTTCGGGCCGCCAACGGACAGGCAGTACGGCGCGATGAACATCAGTGGCCTTTGTTTACGGGTCAACAGCAGTGCCTCACCGAGCCGCTGATCGATCTCGTCCCCACCGCCAAACTCATCGATCACAATGCCGGCGCGTTGCTGGGGAAGGTCCACCCAGAGCTTCGTCATCTTCTCCGCCGAGTCGTATCCATGAGCCCAGTGCCACTGGCCGCTTTTGTATCCCAGCGGCATGACACCGCGCTGCTTCCAGCGAACCGCCGTTTCGCTCGTCTCGCTGTTGTCCATCACGGAGGTCACGAATCGCTGCTGGGGACGCGCCTGCCAGTAGTTGAAGTGCATTCTTCGCGAGGTAACCCGAACATTCGCCGGGAGCACTTTGAACCGCTTTGGCTTACTCGCCTGCCGTTTCCGCACCGTTGCCGTGATTTGAAACGGCCCCGTCTGCTGCGGTGTCCAGCGGGCGCTCACGATGGAATCCCCACCCGCAACGGTGGCTGGCAGATCGATTCGATTTCGATCTCCGTCTCCCCGTACGATGTGGAACGTCACCGTAACATCTTCCGGCCGAGGAGGTACAAGCGAGCCTTCGCCGGCAAGCCATAACCGACACGGCTCGCCGGCCACCGGTAACGAGTGTTCCGCGCACACAACGAGATGCACCGCGTCAGAGTCGTCAGCGAAGACGTCGTGTACCACGGATAACACGGTCAGAGCAAGTACAGTCAGACAGACTCTCCGTCGGCGTCGCTCAGAGTTCGAACGCATAGACAGTGCCTTTGCTGAAGGTGAATCGCAGCCGTACGTCCCGCCCGACGTAGCCTTCCATCGTGGCTCCGTTACTCCAATCGACGCGGTGATTGCTGACGTTGCTCGTGATCGGCTTGCTTTGCGCGATCACCTTATTCTGCTCATCGAGCATGCTCACGGTGAGTGCTCCGCCTTTGTTAACGTCGGCCGAGACGCGCAGTTCGCCGGCGACTTTGATGGGCTGGGTCGTCACGGCGGCCGGCCTATCGACAGCGACCGGCCTGTAGCCGGCAAAGCCGTCCGGTCGCAGCGTAGCCAGGCACAGAAAGCCGTCTCGCCAGTCGAAGTGCTGCCCGTTGCAGCCGCCGTAGTAGATGCGGATCTCGTGGTCGCGGATGATTGGGAAGCTGGCATAGACCGTGCCCCAGTCGTAGTCGCCGCGCTTGGTCGAATTGGGAATGAGCGGCGTGCCCGGTTCGATGCGATGCCAGTGAACCGTGTCGGGGCTCCAAGCAAGTTCCGTATGCGCCCGATCGTCTTTCTTGCGCAGGATCGCGGGCAGGCCGAGATACACGCCGGCGTAACGAATCACGGGCATGGAATACGGCTGCATGTCGCGGCGGTCGCCGAGCACTTCGACGGCTCTTGTCCAGTACACGAAGTCGCGACTCTCTGTGCGGCCGACAACTCGCATGCCGTCCCGCCACAAACGCGTGAAGCCGACATACTTCTTCAACTCCGGGCACCACAACGCGTTGTTGTGCGTGTCGCCGGCGGCGTCGATCTCCGGGAGCGGGACGTATTGACCCCAGCAAATTCCGTCGGGAGAAAACCGGGCGGACATGCCCTGTCCCTTGTGGAACATCTTGTAACGCCGCGCCGGGTCCCGCTCGCGGAGATCCTTGAAGATGCCGGCGCCATGACACGGCTGCGCAACAAGATTGCTGGGCTGGCCCTTCCACGGTGAGACTCGCATCAGCGGCTTGTCCCATTGAATCCCATCCTTCGACGTCGCATAGCCGAGGCCTTCTTTAAGCCCCTTGCCGCTCGCCTCGCGCACCTTCATGTAGGTGCCCGGCTTTCGCTGATCACGCGGCACGTCGCTGGTCGCCGGGTCGTAGGTCCACGTGAAGTACCACACCTTGTAGAGCTTCTCGTCTTCGTCGTAGATGACATTGGGGTACAGGTTGTCAAAGCGCGACTCCCACTCATGCTCTTCGCCAAACAGCGGATTGGCCGGATGCTTGCGGACGGTCCCCACGCGCAACGCCGCATTCTCCACGTCCGCGATCAGGCGGCTGTCGAGCATCAGCCGTTTTGTAGCAACAGGAACTGTGTTCAGTGCGGGGACGTCTTCGAGATTGTCGCGTACCGACACATTGTCGAAGCCGGAGCGAGCGTCGCCGCCCTTCAGCACGTGCAGGGCGACACGTGAGAACTCGAACGAGCCGCTGCCGTTGCGGTCCGGATTCCTTGGGCGTCCAAGATCGACGCTGCCGCGATTCTCCGGGTTGTCGATGTCGAGATACCGCATCGCGGCCGTGCTGTTCCCCGGCGCATCGGCATCGAGCCGCAAAATCAGTTCGACGCGAACGTTGCCCTCGGCGATCCCCATGTCGATTTCGCCGGCCCAGGTGTTGCCGCCGCACTTCAACCGCTGCCCCGTCCAGATGAGCGTGACGTCTTCGACACCATCGCCCGACGTCAGCGCCGCACAAGATTCCTGAACACCGATGCCTTGCCGGATGTCGACGCCAAAAACAACCGTCCCGCTCCGCAGTTCCCTACCCAGCCCGAGGACATTTCCATGCCACCGTACTCCGGCGTCGTCGCGATACCCGACTCCGGCTGTCCGCCGCTGCCCGAACTCGCGCCCAGCGACGAGCGATCCCGAATTCCATTTCGCGGTCTGAGCCTCCCACGACTGCCCGGTCCGGGCTTTCCATCCAGTCAGTTCACCGGTCGCCCCGTTGAAGTGATCAGAGAGCAATACATCCGCCGAGACCGGAGTCACGGTTGACACAAGCACCAGCATCGCGAGCCGTAATTGGTAACCAGTTGTTTTCACGTCAGAGCTCAAATGGGAGTGAGCGAAGCGGAAAAGTCACTTTGAACCGCTTCCTTACTTGCTTCGAGATTCGTATAGCTTCTCGATTGCCGCCGGATTCAGCGCGTTGCCGATCCAAACGTCGTCAATCAGCCCGATGAAGTTGCGAGGGTTGTTTGGCGTGGCCTGTGCGCCGATTTTCAGGGTGGTTTTGCTGGCGGTGTTAATACCGCTGCCGGTTTGCATGCCGGTGGTCGAGGTGAGTTTGCCGTCGATATAGACACTGTACCGTCGAGTCGATGGCTCCCACGTGGCGGCGACAAACGTCCAGCGTTCTGCGCTCAGCGTCTGACCACAAGTGAAGCCCTGTTCGCCGGTGACCCCGTCTCCGACGCCGAGGCTCGGTTTGCCGTTGTTAAGCGACAGGCCGAATCGATCGCTACCGATCGCGTTGGCCCACTGGCAAACAATCATTCGATTCCCCTGCATGCCAGCCAGATCGGGTTTGATCCATGCCGCCATCGTCAGTCCTTTCGTTTCAACTTCCGGCAGGGCTACCGGCGGACCTTCGAGATAACTGTCGCCGTCGAACCGCAGTCCACGTTCGCCACGCGGCACGTCTCCAATCGCCTTCAACCCGGAGTGCGGCAAGTCCGGCTCAAACCCCCACTCGGCGAACGTCTCGACCGGAGTGGGCTTCGAGTGATCGGCGACTTCGCGATCAACCTCGTCCACCATCTGTGCAACCGCTTCGACGAGCGTCTTCTCGGCTTCCCGCGCGTACCAGCCGGCTTGTGTATCGGCGATGAATCCTCGCGTTTCGTAACCGCCCTGATCCATGATCCTGACGGTGGGCAAATAGCTGGACACGTCGTTGCAGTAACCGGCCGTCCACAGCGTTCGTTTCCCCACGGCGTTGTTCAGCAGAGGAACGTACTCGGAAACGGTTTCTTCGGGCAGTCCGACGAGGGTGAGATCGTTTCCAAACTGCCAGACCGCGAAGGGAGCCGAGTATGTCGCCGACAGTTGGGCTCCCCGGTCGAGGATGGCCAACAGTTTGTTGACGTTGCCAAAGTCGGCGAAAGGACCGCGTCGCATCTGCTCGACATCGGCCCGGGACGAGAATGTGACCAGCGGTAGATCGACGTAACGAAACACCGTCTTCAAGGGACCGCGCACGGACTTCATGGGTTGAGCCATGACTCGCTTCACTTCTTTGGCCAAGGTGACACCGTGCTGGCGAACGAGTTCATGTCCGTTTGCCCCCCGATGAGGATTCGCATCCGCCCCGCAGCCAGTGACAAACAGTGCATGCGGAATTTCTTGTTCCAATTGGATTCGAGTTTGACCAGCGTAGTCGCCCGAGAATTCGTAGTTCGCTCCGAGCGTCACGTTATGGCAGGCAACACCGAAGACGACGCCTCGAACGGAGCCGTCGGGATTGGAAATGCGGAGCACCGGTACGTCGCGATCGGCATGGTTGTCCGGGTTCGCCAGCATGCCGGTGTAGCGTCCGTTCGCATCGAGCCCTCGACGGTTGTGAAAGAAGTTAGCCTCACCAGTGCCGAATTCGAGCACCGCCGGCTGGAGATCGTTGAGCGCGTCTGCGGCGGCGTCCGCGCACAGTGCCTTGAGTCGCTCCATGTAAGCTGCGAGCTTTTCACGATGCGTTGTGGTCATGGGATAGTGATACAACTCATCGACCGCAGGTCCGGAATGCGAGTGCGAAACATTGACCAGCATCTCACGTCGCATCAGTCCCGTTCGTTGTTTGATCAGCTCGCAGATCTGCGTGATCGTCGCGTCATGCAGCGTGCAGACATCGATGCGCAAGAGCAAAGCCCGCGTCCCGGACCGGTCTCGAATGGCCACGGCCTGAGCGTACAAATCGTCCAGGACGCCGGTCGATCCCTGGCGGCGTCCGGCATACCCGGACATCCACAGCGATTCGGTAGGCGTGATTTTCTTTCGACCGAATCCCACCTGAAAATCGGTCTCGGCTGCAAAGGTCGAAACCGAAAGCTGAAAAAGAACGGCTGCAACGGCGAGCCGTAGCGTCGTTTGTTGGATCATCAGTAGAGACTTTCCTTAACGGCCGCATGCAAGTCGATCCGAGCAGACGTGGTCTTGTCTTCCGACAGGCCTCGGAATGTGACCAGTGGAGTGTCGCGTGGTCCGTTGCTCCAGAAGCCGTGACCGTCCTCGGAGATTCCAAAACGAAATCGTTCCCTGCCCTGACCGAATGCGCGGAAGACCGACATGGGCTGAGCCTGGGGGAGATTTCGACCGACTTGAATGGCTCCGTTTGGGTCGAAAGGAGCATTGCCAAAAGCATCGGCTCGCCCCACTCGCAGAACACCGGTCATCCAGACATCATCGGCGACAGTGAGCCGGACGGGCGGCGCTGCGACCGGTTCCGGATCGATCTGGACACGGTCCAGTCCGTCGATCGTGATGGCCGTGGAAGTCCGATTCGGTCCGTAAATGCCCAGCCGTCCCTCGCTGTCGACACGCAAACCGCCAACGTGATTGCCGTTCAATGTAATGATCAGCGCATCACCCGGCTTCGCAAGATCCAGTTGGAGAGGCGCTTGTTGATGTCTATTGGGTGCCGCGCCGATCATGCAGAACAGACCGAAAGCGAAAACACAAGACGATATCCACGTTCTCATTGTTGCTCCTCCATCTTCTTCTTCAATCGCATGCAAGCCGGACCGAAATGTTCCGGACGAGCAAGCCGTCGTGTGACTTACTTTAACCCGGCGCCTGCTCAACTTACATTGGATGGGGGAAAAACGACGTCGTTTCATCGAGGACTCGTCCATCACACGAATTCCATGACACACAAGCTATTCATTCCCGCTGTCGCGCCGAATGAGCCGGCTGGGAGGTGCCTTGAAATGAACATCGGCTCGTCGCGGCGCGACTGGCTTAGATCGATGACGGCGTGGGGACTTTCCGGGCTGTGCACGGGTAGCGACGTAACGCGCGCATTGTCGGCGGAACGCGAAGCCGCTCTCGACATCGGTTCGCAAACTCAGCTCTTGTGCGATGACTTTGTCATCGAGTCGAGAGACGGCGTCCGACACAGGTTGCACCAACCTCGGAAAGAGAACGACGGTCAGCCTGTTCTGCTGCTGGATCAGCCCTGGGAGGAAGTGGGCACGCCGATCCTCGGAACCGTGCTGCGTGAGAATGGGAGATTCAGGCTGTGGTATCGCGGCGGGGGCAGCGGACCGCGGGGCGGCGTCTGGTGTTTCGCCGAGTCGGACGACGGTTTGACGTGGAAGAAGCCGTCGCTGAAGTTGGTCGAATACAAGGGCAGTCGCGACAACAATATCTACGTCATCGGACAGCCCCAGGCGTTTACTCCGTTCGTTGATCCGAATGAGAACGATCCGCAGCGCCGTTACAAGTCGGCCATCAACTCCGTTCGTATCGACACCGCATTTGCCAGTTCGCCTGATGGCTTGCGATGGACACCGTACCGCCAGGGAGCTGCGATCACCGGTCGAGCGTCCGACACCATCAGCCAAGTGTTGTGGGATCCGTTCGCGAGGGTTTATCGGCTCTATACCCGAACGGATTACGGTACAAGCCGCACCGGTGAAGTTCGCGGCACGCGCGACATGGTCGCGGCCGCCGACGCCAACCTCGCCGACCCAAACAGTTGGCGCACAGTTCGCCAGTGGTGTCTGGGATGGGAAAGAGGAGACCACGACTATCATCGCAGGCGGCAGCTTTACAGCGTGAATGGCTGGATTCACGCAGGCGTTCAGTTCGCCCTGATCTGGACTCTCGAAACGGGAGACGAGGAAACGATGAACGCCCGTCTGGCAACAACGCGCGGCGACCAGCCGTGGAATCTTCGATGGGTCTACGACGATCGGCCACTGATTCCTCGCGGCGAGCCCGGCCGGTTCGACTGCCGCTGGATCCAGCCCGCTCCGAGCATCGTCACTTGGAACGATCGCCACTGGCTCTACTACGTCGGTCTCGCCCGAACTCATGCTGGTCAGTGGTGCCCGAATCTCAGCGGCCCCAAAGGCGGCATTGGTGTCGCTACCATCCGTCGCGACGGCTTCATTTCCATCAGCGCTGGCCCGAAAGGCGGTTCGTTTACTACCAGACCTCTGAAGTTCGATGGCAACCGCCTGGTCATCAACGCCGTGACAACCGCGACGAGCGGCATGAGCGTCGAGATTCAAAACGCAGCAGGGCAGCCACTGCCCGGATTCGCTTTGTCCGACTGTGTGACACTCACCGGAGACAGCCTGAGCGGCATCATTCGCTGGAAAAACAACAGCGACGTCAGCAGCCTCGCGGGACAACCGATACGGCTGCGACTTGTGATGAAAGACTCGGACATTTACTCATTTCGATTCACGACTCAGCAGCCAAACCGGTAAAGCGATTCTGTTTGGAGATGCTTTCGTGCGATCTTGCGAACGATTATCGTTATGGTCAAGTGACACGCCGCATTGTCTCGCCTGGTACTCGGGGCGTTCCAAGGATATCTCATGAAGATGATAAGACAGCACATTCCATCGCTGGCCGCTGTAGTTCTGTTGTTTTCGCTCGCGGTTCATGGGGCTGAACCGCTGGCGCAGGAGTATATTGTCGTTCACAAGGTTCGCGATTTGAAAGACCCGGCGAAGGCGGTCTGTGTCGGGACTCCGGACATTCTGCAGTTACCGTCGGGGCGGTTGATTGCGTCGATGGAATTGTGGCTCAAGCGACCCAATTCCGGTGATGAGGGCGGGATTGACTATCCCAATCACTGCAAGATCAAAGCCAGTGACGATGGGGGCCGGACCTGGCAGCAGATCTCGACCAACGGCATCACGTGGGGATCGTTGTTCTATGTAAAGGACGCGCTGCACATGATCGGCAACGATCCACATCAGCGCGACATCCGCATTATTCGTTCGCCTGATGACGGCAGGACATGGTCGAAGCCGGTGACGTTGTTTGATGACTCGCGGTACCACGGTTCGGCCACGCCGGTCCACGTGAAGGACGGGTTCGTCTATCGAGCCTTTGAAGACATGGATCGAGGTTCGGCGTCGCTGGTGGTGGCGGGCGATCTGTCGAACGACCTGCTCGATCCGGCGGCGTGGCGAATGTCAAACAAGGTCGAGCCACCTCGTGATACGCCATCGCTGTCGCGCCGGGCGGCGACAAAGAAGGACGGCCGCGACTCGGGAGGCAACTGGTTTCTGGAAGGCAACGTCGTCGAGATTCGCGGCGAGTTATACGTTCTGCTGAGAACCCGCATCGACGTGCAACTGACGGCCGGCCTGACGTCGGTGTGCAAACTGGATGACGATGGCCAAACCATGAAGTACCGATTCGTTCAGTTCTATCCCATGCCGGGCGGGCAGAATAAGTTCAAGATTCTCTATGACGAAAAGTCTGGCCTGTTCTGGACGTGCAGCACCATGGTACCCGATCCGTATCAGCCGCCCGAACCGCTCGCCGACCGCGGATTCTCCGGGACGCCAGGAAACATGCGCCGGATCCTGATGCTCAGCTACAGCATCGACGGGCTCAACTGGTTTCAGGCAGGTTGTGTCGCGATGAGCAGGAATCCTCTCGAATCGTTTCATTACGCGTCTCCGGTTATCGTTGGCGACGACTTGCTGGTTCTGTCACGCAGCAGCATTGGCGCGGCCCATCAGTATCGCGACTACACATGGAATTCCGGTATCGCCTCAGGCAAAGCGAAACTCCCCTATAACAACCATGACTCGAACATGATCACGTTGCATCGCGTTAAAGATTTCCGATCATTGGCGCTGGATCTCAAACCGGACTTCGACGCCACGTGCTGGAACAACAGCGTCGGTCCAACGGGCACTCGATAACCTGAAATAGGCGTTGCTCAGGTCTTCGAAAGCGGGGAGTCCGTTGGCGCCTTGGACACCCTCCTATCTAACAAGCACGCTACGACGCACGACGACGTCTGGATGGACTAACGGTGAAAGACCGTCGAAACTGGCCGGGTCGCGAAAACGATCGCCGTCGGCCACGGCTGTCGACATCAACAGAGCTGCGTTTTCCTTCATGTGAACGGGCTCATGGGGTCGCGGGTTTAAGGGCTAACGCAGAGGCCGAAAGAACTCACGCAGATCCGCGGCCATTTCATCGGCTCGTTCGTGAACGGCGAAATGTCCGCCTTCGGGATAGTCATTGTAATGGACTACGTTGTAATACCGCTCAGCTCGCTTGCGCACGATCGGAGCCAGTTCGTGCGGATAGGCGGCCACCGCCGCCGGCACTTCGATCCGTGCACCGACCGGCAACTCCCACGGGTGATAGTACGACTCGCTGTAGAGTCGAATGGCTGACCAGAACGAATTCGTTACCCAGTACAGCATCACGTTGGTGATCAACATGTCCCGGGAAAAGAGTTTCTCGAAGTCGTCATACCAGCCGCTCCACGCCCGCCATTTCTCGATGATCCAGGCAGCCAGACCGACAGGAGAATCGGCCATACCCACAGCCAGCGTCTGCGGTCGGGTCATCTGTTGATGGCAGTAAGCGCCTTCGTCAATCCAGTACTTTTCAACGTTCTTCCAGTAGCGCAGCATGTCGGGGTCTTTCGGCTTGACCGGTGCCCACTTCATGCCCAACCCGCGCAGGATATCCGGGTCTTTGTCTTCCGGCTCGCGTTCATCACCCAGGCGAGGAAACAGACAGTTCAGGTGAATGCCGATCAGGTTGTCGGGATGATGGTATCCCCACGGCGCCGTCAGAAACCCGCCCCAGTCGCCACCTTCAATGCCGTAGCGGCTGTACCCGAGTCCCTCGGTCATCAGCCGGTCGTAACGCGCCGGATGATGTTGAAAGCCGAACCCTTCCTCGGCCGGATAGTCGGAGAGCCCAAAGCCGATGATCGACGGAATGACAACCGAAAACGCATCTTCCGGGTTACCGCCATGCGCCGCCGGGTCAGTCAGCATCGGCAGAATTCTCAACAGCAGCACAAACGACCATGGGTAGCCGTGCATCATGAACAGCGGCAGCGGATCCGGGCCGTTTCCCTTGACGTGAATAAAGTGCACACCCAAACCGTCAATATCGGCTCTGAAGTGCGGCAGTTCGTTGAGTCTGGCCTCCTGCTCGCGCCAGTCGTACTCGTCCAGCCAGTACTCCACGAGTTCTTTCATGTAATTGAGATCGACGCCACGATTCCAGCCGCTCCCTGGTACCTCGCCCGGCCACCGCGTGCGGCGCAGTCGGTCGCGGAGATCGTCCAGAATTTCCTGGGAAATGTTGATAGAAAGCGGTTCCACGGCAACTGGCATCGTTCAATTCAGCTCACATGTCGTAGGGTTTGAATCCAACATCGTAACGCACGATGAGTGCTCTGTGCGCAGCCAAACCTGCAACTCCGTTGTCACAAGGCGGCGCCCTCCAGCGGATCCTTGTGATGGATTTGGGAGGCATTGATCAACACTGCTCTAACCAAGAAGTGCATGCACAACGCTCGCGCCCGTCACCTCGGGATCGGTCAGGCGTTCCTGTCGGCCTTTGTGGAGGAACGACAGTTTGGTGTGGTCGATACCGAGCTGGTGGAGAATCGTGGCGTGCAGATCGGGAACGCTCACCCGGTCTTCAATTGACTTGTAGCCGAAATCATCGGTGGCTCCGTGGGTGTGTCCCGGTTTGAAGCCGCCGCCGGCCATCAGGGTGGTAAAGGCGTTGCGGTTATGGTCGCGGCCGTCGGCGCCTTCGGTGATCGGGATGCGGCCAAACTCGCCCGTCCACATCACGATCACTTCGTCCAGCAATCCGCGTTGCCGCAGGTCACGAATCAATGCCGCTGATGGTTGATCGACCATACTGGCGATCGTTGAGATTCCGGATTTCAGGCTGCCGTGTGAGTCCCACGGTTGAAAGCTCGGTTTGAGCGGCGGGAAGACCTGGACATAACGAACTCCTCTTTCGACCAGTCGCCGCGCCATCAGACACCGCATGCCGTAGCCGGCAGTGTTTGGATTCTCGAGTCCGTACATTTTGCGCGTGGCAGGCGTTTCGCCGGACACGTCGAGGATGTTGCCCGCGGCGAGCTGCATTCGTGCGGCGAGTTCGAAATTCTGGATGCGGGCGTCGAGTTCAAGTTCGCCCGGATGCGTTTCAGCGTGCTTCCGGTTTAGGCGACTGAGCAATTCGAGCGATCTCTCCTGCGATCCGGCAGGCCGCTTTTTTGACGGATGCAGATAGTGCACGACGTTGCCGCCCGTGTTGAATTCGGTGCCCTGGTACAGAGCCGGCATCCAGCCGCTCGACCAGACGGCTTTGCCCGACGTGTTGTAGCCCGCCGGATCGCGGAGAACGATGTAACCAGGCAGGTCCTGGTTTTCGCTGCCGAGCCCGTACGTGATCCACGACCCCAGCGCCGGATAGCCGAAGAACGGCTTGCCCGATTGAAACATGCTGATCGCGAACGGGTGATTATTATTCACCGTGTACATCGAACGAATCATGCACCATTGGTCGGCCAGCCCAGCCATGTGCGGCAGCGGAGAACCGAAGTTCATGCCGTTGTCGCCGTGCGGTTTAATGTCAAACTGCGGCGGGAAGATGATGTTCTTGTTACCAAGCTGAAACGTCTCGACATCGCCCGGATGCGGCTTGCCGGCCTGCCGCGCCAACTCCGGTTTTGGATCGAAGAGGTCCATTTGAGATGGACCTCCGTTTTGAAAGAGCTGGATAACGGCCCTGGCCTTCGGCGGGAAATGAGCCTCGCGAGGCTTCATGTCGAAGCGCGTTCTTTGCGATGGCGTTGACTCATGAGATACCGCTTCAGCATGAAGCAGCCCCTGCAGTGCGAGTCCGCCCAGACTCATCGCGCACGAGGTCAATGCGGTGCGGCGGGAGACCGGCAGTAGGTCGTAGCGGAACTCGTCAAGAGTTTCGGTTTTAGCCGAGTGCCGAAAGTCTTGACGACTTCCGCTACAGGTTTTGGAATTGCTTCTACTCGACATGGATAAACTCATTCGTGCACAGGAGCATGTGGCACAGATCGGCCATTGCGAGTTGCCTGGCCTCTGCCGGATTCGTTTGCCGCCACGTCGCGGTCTGCTCGGCAAGGAATTGTTCGCATGCCTGGTGTTCGTCGTCGGTTGGCCGTCGACCGACGACGGTTTGCCAGGCGAGCGTGATGAAATTGCTCTTATTTGTGCCGGCGGCTTTCAGGAGTCGATCGCCTGTGTCCTTCGCCGCGTGAACGACGAAGTCGCTGTTGAGCTGTGCGAACGACTGGAGCACGGTGGTGGAGTTCATGCGCCGCGTGCAGTTGACCGCCATGATCGGCGAGTCGAAGATCTCCATGAACTTCAGCGGGTAGACTCGCCGGGCAAAGATGTAAACGCTGCGGCGGTTGTGTCCATTGCCGCTCGGTCCAGGTTCGACCATCGAGAGGCCGCTGACGGGACTGGTTACTGAGACCGGCGGTCCGAATGCCTTTGGATTCAGACGGCCGCTTACGGCGAGTACGGCGTCACGGATGATCTCTGATTCGAGTCGGTTCAGGTTCTGTCGCCAGAGCAGCGTGTTGCCCGGATCGATTTCTTCGGCGCGGTCCGACGTACGGCGGGACGCCTGCCGCCAGGCTCGCGAGTTCAGCACCAGCCGGTGCATGTGCTTCAGGCTCCAGCCGT
>JACKQG010000630.1_pt1 | contig 50991 bp, 48 predicted proteins | sample 8237621 | NCBI WGS metagenome assembly JACKQG01 (sample SAMN15677084, study PRJNA649215) | marine metagenome | biome: marine; feature: Black Sea; material: saline water; isolation source: suspended particulate matter (SPM) from the Black Sea western gyre | collected 2013-06-09/2013-06-10 | depth... | reverse complement strand
TCGCTGGCCTTGCGCAAGCGTTCAATCGCCTGTTCGGAAAGCAGCTCGATGCTTTCAACAAACGCAGCAAAGTCACCCTGTTGGACAAGGTCGTACCAGGTTGAAAAACGATCATCGATTGAACCGTCTTCGCTATCAGTCAATGGATCTTCACTAAACAACTGACGCGCCTTGTGCATGGGTGGGTCAATTTCCTCGACCGGCACGTCCTTGCACAACAACACCAGATCGGCATTGCTCATCTTGTAAAGGGTGACATCAAAATTGCTGAGAAGATCATCAAATGTTTTGGCGGCAATATTAATAAAGTGCGGCTTGCGGTTTGAGGCGCGAAGCCCCGAAAGATGAATGTGCACGACGTAGTGTCCCGAACGGTCATCTTCGATAAACCGTAACCGGGTAAGAAGCTGTGTTTCCTCGCTCGTCGCTTCTGAGCCAGGAAACGTCATGACGGTGCCCGTCTGAACCATCTTTATTCTAAAATCCTAGAAAGCCGCACATATAAAAAAATGACGTTACGGGAAAAGCGTTAATAGTCACTTATCAAAAGGCTTTGTTTGCCTTTTAGCTAAATATTGCGATTTTCGCCCCGTGCCATCATATATTCCCCTATGACCATGATACAACAAGACATCATACCAACATATTGCGCCGTTCCGCCGGGAAAACGCCTTTACGCCATTGGCGATATCCATGGACGCTATGATCTGCTGAAACAATTACTCGAAATGATCAGGATCGATGCCGGGACCGCGCCCGCAGGTTTTGAAAAAGTCCTGATTTTTCTTGGTGACTATGTTGATCGGGGCGCCGACTCAAAACGCGTTCTGGAGCACCTGAGCGGGCCGCCGCCAGCGGGATTCACTATGATTTGCCTAAAAGGCAACCATGAAGACATGCTGCTGCAGTTTCTCGACGGCGAGGGGGCGATGATGTCATGGCTGAAAAATGGTGGTCGGGAAACCCTGAAAAGTTATGGCTTGAATGTGAAAAACCTTGCCGTGTCCCGGGTCACCGACGAGATCGTAGAAAATGCACGCCGTGAATTGCGCGCCGCCATACCAGGCTCACACCTTGAATTTTTATGTTCTCTCGATTTGATCCACCTGGAAGGGGACTTTGCGTTCGCTCACGCCGGAATCAAACCCGGCGTCAGCCTGGCCACACAGAAAGAGCTCGACCTGATCTGGATCAGGGATGAATTCCTTAAGTCCGACGCCGATTTCGGTAAAGTGATTATTCACGGTCATTCGGTCACCAGTCTGCCCTCGATCAAAGCCAACCGCATTGGCATCGACACCGGTGCCTGGCGCACTGATGTGCTGACCTGCCTTGCCCTTGAGGGTCAGGAGCGGCGGTTTCTCCATACCTGAGCCGGGTATTCAAGGTGGCTTGGTATTACGTCCCTGCGGTGATAGGTTCTCGAAGTTTAAATTCGCCTGTAATGTTCAAGAGAGTTCGGTGTGAGTAATAGAAAAAGAGTTCTGGTGACCGGCGGGGCCGGATTTTTAGGGTCCCACCTATGCCAGCGGTTGCTGGCCGATGGCCACGATGTCCTGTGCATCGATAATTTTTATACAGGCACCCGCGACAATATCGTCGCCCTTTTGGGCAATCCATATTTTGAGATGCAGCGCCATGATGTAACTGTTCCTCTTAATATTGAGGTCGATGAAATTTACAATCTGGCCTGCCCTGCCTCCCCGATCCATTACCAGAACAACCCTGTGCAAACGACGAAAACATCGGTCCACGGGGCCATCAATATGCTTGACCTCGCCAACAGGACCGGGGCCAGAATCTTTCAGGCCTCGACCAGCGAAGTTTACGGTGATCCGGAAGTCCATCCGCAAAGTGAAAGCTACCGGGGCTCGGTCTCAACCACCGGCCCAAGGGCCTGTTACGACGAAGGCAAGCGTTGTGCCGAAACCCTGTTTTTTGATTATTATCGTCAGCATGCCTTAAGTATCCGCGTCGCCCGCATCTTCAACACATATGGTCCGCGAATGCTGCCCGATGACGGCCGTGTGGTTTCCAACTTTATCGTCCAGGCATTAAAAGGCGATCCCATTACCATTTACGGTGATGGCAAACAGACCCGTTCCTTTTGTTATGTGGATGATCTGATCGCGGGTTTCATCAGTCTTATGGCCGCCGATGATCCTTTTACCGGGCCGGTCAATCTGGGTAATCCAAACGAATTCACCATTCGCCAACTTGCCGAAACCGTTTTGCGACTAACCGCTTCATCCTCGACCCTGATTGATAAACCGTTACCCGAAGATGACCCGACCCAACGCTGTCCAGATATTTCGCTGGCTAAAGAATCCCTGGGCTGGCAGCCGGGGATTGAACTTGAGGAAGGCTTGAAACGCACGATCGCCTACTTCAGGGAAACTTTATAGGCGAAGCCTTTTCTTAAACGGAAATTTGCGCCTGATAGACTTTTTTCGCCCAGCCGCGAAGGCCCCTTTCCTGAACCTCGTCTCCTGCTAGCCAGTCACGCACGGGGACAAAAAAACCGCTTTTCGGCTTCCTTAAAATCTGCTCAGGCAAGGGTTTGGCCGGGGTTGACGCCATCGCCTGTTTATCCGGTCCCTGGCCACGGGCGATCGCCCCGGCAAGCTGTGAGAACAGCTGCACATCGACCAACGGTACCCTGATTTCCAAACCGTGCGCCATGCCCGCCCAGTCCGCGTCCCGCAGCAGCTGGTTGCGCATGTACCAGGCCATCTCGAGGGCCGCGACTTTTGCCTTGGGGGCGCGAAGTGGTGCCTGGCATTCTTTCAGGCGTTGGCGGGCGTTTAATGTCGCCAATCCTTCGCGGGCCATATCACCATCCATCACTGCCGGTAACTCCCAGGGCATGAAAAGGCCGCGACGCAACAAATAAGCATCACCGTAGCCACTGCAATATTCCAGCAGCCCGGGAGTTTTCGGACCGACGATCGAGCCCCCCAGTGGGGCCGTCAAGGTTCGCAAAATTCGGCCGATGCCGCCAATACCAGGAACCGCGCCCAGGGAGCCAACAAGGGCCGGAATTTGTGTAAAACTGTTATATCCGGCAAACAGTTCATCGCCGCCAAGGCCAGAAATCGCCACCTTTAGCCCTGCCCCGGCCGCCGCTTTGGCGACAAAGTAAGTATTCACCCCGTCGATACTTGGCTGGTCCATGGCGTCCAGAAGATCATCCAGATCAGCGGCAAAATCCTTGCCCGCCACGCGTACCGTATGATGGCGGGTGGCGTAACTCGCGGCGACGGTTTCGGCCAGTGGCACTTCGTCATTGGCGGTTCCGTTGAATTCCTCAAAACCCAAAGTCAGTGTATCCAGCCCCGCACCCTGTAATTCCGATGACAGGCCGACCAGGGTCGTTGAATCCAGGCCTGATGATAAAAACACCCCAACCGGAACATCGGCCACGAAATGATGCCTGACACTGTCACGCAAGGCCTCAGCCAGATCGACGGCGCTGGCATCCTTATCAGCGGTGGCCAGGGTGCCGGTAATATCGAAGAAGGTCTCTGGCTGCCCCGGTCCTTTGTCATCAATCCACAGTGTCGTGCCCGCAGGCAGGGCGCGAATGTCTTTATATAAAGTGTGCGGGTCGGGAATTGATCCAAACAGAAAAAAGCCAACATGCCCGGCTGCATCGAAATCCGGGCGTGGCCGCTTGAGGGCTCTCAGGCCCGCCAGCAGGGCCTTAACCTGCGAGGCGGCGCTCAGGGTTTTGCCATCGTCCATATAATACAGTGGCTTGATGCCAAAACCATCCCGCGCCAGCAGCATTCCCCGGCGATGCTCGTCCCAGATGGCAAAAGCGAACATGCCGCGCAAGCTTTTCACCATTGCCCGGCCATCACGCTGGTACAGGTGCAGCAGGACTTCCGTATCGGAGTTACTGACAAAACGCACCCCATCGGCTTCAAGTTGCTGGCGTAATTCCCTGAAATTGTAAATCTCGCCGTTAAAGGAAATATGCAGGCGGCCTTGCGGGGTTTCGACCATCATGGGCTGTGCCCCATCGGCACTTAAGTCGATGATCGCCAGTCTTTTATGGGCAAGCCCGACGCGCCTGTCGCCTGACATCCACAAGCCCTCGCCATCGGGGCCACGGCGGACCATCGCCTGATTGATCGCGCCAAGCACATCCTGAGAGGCGGGCGGTGCATCAGCGGCATAGGAATAAAGGGCAGCAAAACCACACATGTGATGGACTTATCAGATAAGGCCCTTTTTCTGGGCGTAGGATTTAAACTCGGCATCGGCCTTGATGACATCTTCAAGCAGAAAAAAGATTATTTCCTCAAGGCATTTTCTTGCTGCTTCGTGGCCGTGGTCGGCCTCGACAGTCTTCAGGGCTTCCTTGCCCATCTCAAGAAGTCGTAAATGGGCAGCACGGTGAGATTCAAGGCGGGGAAAATCAACTGATTTAAGAAAAATTTCTTCTTTTTCAAAATGACGTGCCGCCTGCTCCATAAATTCATGAAACAGGGTCAAACACATGCTAACATCGCCCCTCGCAAGGGTTTTTTCTATTTTCTGGGCCACCTCAACCAATTCCCGGTGATCATCGTCGATATCGACGATGCCTGTTTCAAAAGACGGCAACCATACAATGTTCATTTTTTATCTGCCCCTGCTGTACCAGATTTAATATTCGAATCATTGGTAACCAACAGTCTAGATTCCTTAACCGGGCGTGACAAAGTCCGATTTCGCAATTTTTTTCATCTGCCCACACCGGAAACAATAAAGCTGTCTTTGCATCTGCCCATGAAATCAGAGTAAAACACTGTAATGAAACAAGTTATTCAAAGCACACGGACTGGCAAACTTCAACTGACAGAGGTTCCCGAACCGACTGTCAAGGCCGGCAACATTCTTGTCAGCACCCGCGCCTCGCTCATATCAGCCGGTACCGAACGCATGGTCGTCGAATTCGCCCGCAAAAGTCTTGCCGGCAAAGCTCGCGAGAGGCCCGATCTGGTCAAGAAAGTTTTGAGTAAGGCAAAACGCGACGGCGTCGCAGCGACCATCCGCTCCGTCCTCGCCCGCCTCGACGAACCCCTGCCGCTGGGATATTCAGCCGCCGGTGAAGTGGTTGCCGTTGGCGAGGGACTTGAGGGGCGCTTCCGCGTCGGCCAGCGTGTCGCCGTCGCAGGTGCCGGTCTTGCCAACCACGCCGAACTGAACGTCATTCCAGCAAATCTGGCAGCCCCGGTCCCCGACGATGTGTCCTATGAAGAAGCTTGTTTTGGCACCCTGTCCTCCATCGCCATGCACGCGGTCCGAAACCTGGGTGCGTCTTTCGGAGAAAGCGTCGCGGTCATTGGTGCAGGTCTCCTGGGCCAGTTGGTCATTCGCCTGTTATGCCTTTCGGGCGTTCGGGTCCTGGCCCTTGATTACAATGTGCCGCGCCTCGACCTGGCCCGACGCACGGGAGCCGAGGCAACTTATGATCTGGGTGGCGATGATGTTGAAGCAACGGTGCAGGACTTAACCGCGGGGCGCGGCATGGATGGCATCATCATTTCGGCGGCGACCGAATCCAGCGAGCCGTTCAAGGTTGCCGGCGTTATCGCCCGGGACCGTGCCCGGGTCTGTATGGTTGGCCTGACGGGCACCGAGTTCCCCTACCGGGAATTCATGCAAAAGGAACTGAGCCTGGTGGTCTCGCGCTCTTACGGGCCGGGCCGCTATGACCCTGATTTTGAAGGTCGCGGCGTCAAGTACCCGGAAGGCTGGGTGCGCTGGACGGAAACTGAAAATCTCGGCGAATGTCTGCGTCTGATGTCACCTTCCCTTGAGCGTCGGCTCAACGTAGACGCCCTGACCAGCCATACCTTTAAATTAGAGGATGCGGAGAAGGCCTACGATCTGGTAACCAGCGGGGCGGTGCCACATCTTGGCGTCGTTCTGACCTACCGGGACGATATCCGCGAACGGCCAGCCACCTTCCCCGCCCCCAAACTGACCAATACGCAAAACAAGTGCGTCCTGGGCGTCATCGGGGCTGGCGGTTTTGCCAGATCGGTATTGCTGCCGGAATTAAAAAAGATGCCCGCCGTCATTTTGCATACGGTGGCCACCCAGCGCGGCGCATCGGCTGAAAAAACCGGTGACACCTTTGGCTTTCTTAACGCCACAGCCGACAGCCAGGCAGTCCTGGATAATCCCGATATCAACGCCGTCCTGATCGCCACCCGCCACGACAGCCATGCCGAACTGACCGCCCGCGCCTTGCAAGCGGGCAAGTCGGTGCTGGTTGAAAAACCGCTGGCCTTAAGCCGTGAAGGCATCAACGCCGTCATTGAAGCACGAAACAGCAGCGCCGGATTTTTCCAGATCGGCTTTAACCGTCGTTTCGCACCAATGGCCGAAATGGTTCGCGGACGACTGGCTCGCCATCAGGGCACAAAGTATCTGCTGCTCAGAATCAACGCCGGCCACATCCCGCCCGAAAGCTGGATTCACGCCGCCGACGAAGGGGGCGGGCGCATTCTTGGTGAGGTTTGTCATTTTGTCGATCTGGCACGGTATTTCATCGGTGCGCCAATTGTCTCGGTTCAGGCCGACGCAGGCCAGGTTACAGGCGGAGGCTGCGATGATCTTAACGTCGGCCTGCGATTCGCCGATGGCTCACTTGCCACCATCGCCTATACGGGCCTTGGTGACAGCGTCTATTCCAAGGAACTGATCGAGGCCTACGCCGGTGGCAGCGTCGTCACTATTGATAATTTCCAGTCCTATACCATTGCCGAACACGGCAAGCTCAATAAACCGTGCGCCCGCACCCAGGACAAGGGCTTCAAGTCGGCTTTGGCGAGTTTTGTCAGCGCCGTCGCCAGTGGGGGCCCGGCCCCTATTGACGAGGCTGAACTCATTGAAACGTCGCTGGCGACCGTCGCCATCATGGAATCCCTTCGCAATGGACGGCGGATTGATCTTTCTTAAGAAGGAAGCAACATGGACCTAAATGCCTACCTGCAAGCTGAGATGGATGCCCACGCGGAGGCCTTTGCGCTAACCCGCGAGATGATCGCAGAACCTTTCGCGCAGTTGCTTGGGGCTTGTGTGAGCGCCCATAGCAAGGGTGGCAAGATTGTCTTCTTTGGCAATGGCGGCAGCGCCGCGGATGCCCAGCATCTGGCCACCGAACTGACCGTCCGTTACATCAAGGATCGTGCGCCCATCCCGGCCATCTCGCTTGCCACCGACACGTCATCCTTAACCGCCATCGGCAATGATTTCGGTTTTGATGATCTGTTCGCCCGCCAGGTCGAGGCTTTGGTCGGCAAGGATGACGTGGTGATCGCCATTTCCACATCGGGAAACAGCGAAAACGTCATTCGCGCACTGAACATGGCAAAGAACAAGGGCGCTGTTGCTGCCGGTTTTTCCGGTCGTGACGGGGGCCGCATGACCGGCCTGGCAGCACCCCTGATCACTGTGCCCTGCGCTGAAACTGCGCGCATTCAGGAAATGCATATTCTCATCGGCCATATGCTGTGCGGCGCACTGGAGAAGGAACTTGGTCTGTTATGAGCCCCCGCGCCAACCTCATCTCGCTTGTTGAATCTTTAGGATCCGCGAAAATCCTTTGCGTCGGCGATGTTATTCTTGATCATTTCCACTATGGTTCGGTTGGCCGGATTTCACCCGAAGCGCCGATTCCTGTCTTAAAGCTGGAGCGCGAGGCGACCATGCTTGGTGGTGCCGGTAACGTTGTCCGCAATCTGGTTGGTCTGGGTGCAAGTGTTCGTTTTATCACTGTTATCGGCAGGGACAACAACGGCGGCGAAGTCGAAAGATTAATCGCCGAGGAAGGCATCACCGACCTGCCCCTGGTCGACGACGGCGGCAGGCGAACATCGGCAAAATCGCGCTATCTGGCAGGCACCCAACAAATGCTGCGCACCGATCAGGAAACCGTGTTTCCCTTAAGCGACGAAATGGAAGCCAAACTGCTTGCCGCCGCCAAGCAGGCGCTGAGCGATTGTGACGCCGTTATCTTATCGGATTACGCCAAGGGTGTGCTCACAGAAAACGCTACCCAGCAACTTATCAAGGCGGCCAAGGAGGACACCAAAACCGTTATCGTTGATCCAAAAGGAACGGATTACAGTCGCTACCGGGGTGCCGACGTGATCACCCCCAACCAGCACGAATTGGCTGAGGCGACATCGATGGCCACGGGCAGCGATGAGGAGGTAACCCTGGCTGCACAATCACTGATCGATCAATACGATTTCGGCGCAGTGTTGGCCACACGCTCGAAAGACGGCATGGCCCTGCTCTGCCGGGATGGTTCCCTGTACCACCTGAAAACCGAGGCGCGGGATGTTTTCGATGTCTCCGGTGCCGGCGATACAGTCGTCGCCACCCTGAGCGCGGCCCTTGGCGCTGGCGGTGAACTTGAAGATGCCGCCACCCTTGCCAACATCGCCGCCGGTATCGTTGTTGGTAAGGTCGGCACCGCTGTGGCTTTCGCAGCTGACGTCATAGCGGGCCTGCACCATCAGGATCGTGATAACGCCGAAGCCAAGGTTATGGCCCTGAAACCGGCCCTCGAGCAGATCGACAGATGGCGGCGCAGTGGCCTGACCGTCGGTTTCACCAACGGTTGTTTTGACTTGCTTCACCCGGGCCACATTTCGCTTTTGAGTCAGGCCCGCGAAGCCTCAGGCAAGCTGATTGTCGGCCTCAACAGCGATACCTCGGTCAAATTGCTGAAAGGCGAGGGCCGCCCGATACAGACCGAGGCCGCCCGCGCCGCCGTGCTGGCGTCGCTGGCGTCAGTCGATCTGGTGATTATTTTCTCCGAACAAACGCCGCTTAAGCTGATCGAGGAACTGCGCCCCGATGTCCTGATCAAGGGTGCGGATTATTCCGTCGATAAGGTTGTTGGGGCCGACATTGTCAAATCCTACGGCGGCCGTATTGTGCTGGCCGAACTGGCCCCCGGGCATTCAACCACAAATACAATTGCCAAACTGACCGCTGACAAAACCTAGTTTTTATCGCCCGTAAAAACGCCCAGCAGCTTGTCCCAGAAACCCTTCTTTTTGTCTTTAAGTGGCGGTGCTTGTTTCCTGTCTTTTGCGGGAAGCTGTTTATCGATTCCGGGTAAGGGGCGAGCAGGGGTGCTGGCGTGAGCCGCGATCATAAACTGACGCCATGTTCGCGCCGGAATACCGCCACCGGTAACATTCTTCATGGCTGCCTGGTTGTCATTGCCCATCCACACACCGGCAACCAGATCGGCGCTGTAGCCGATAAACCAGGCATCGCGGAAATTCTGACTGGTGCCGGTCTTGCCGGCCAGGGGACGTTTAAAATTCGCCGCCTTGCCGGTTCCGGTTTTCAGAACCCCGGCGAGCATATCGTTCATCGCCCCGGCGTCCGCCGCAGCGATCACGCGACCCGGTCCCGATCCCTGCCGCCGGTAGAGAATCCGCCCTTCGCCGTCAGTAATTTCCTCAATTCCGTAAGGCCAAAGTCCGTAACCACCATTGGCAAAAACCCCGTAAGCGGCAGTCATTTCAATCAATGAGACGCTGCTGGCGCCAAGAGCAAGGCTGGGCGCTGCCATCAAATCAGATGTAATGCCGAGCCTGCGGGCGGCATTGATAACCGTCTTGCGACCGGCTTTTTCGGAAATTTTAACGGCCACCGTATTGATCGACTTGGCCAGTGCCTCGGCCATGCTGACGGTCCCCAGATATTTTCGGGAAAAATTTCTTGGGCTCCAGTCATCAATACTCACCGGCTCATCGACCAGACGGCTGCCTTGCCCGAGGCCACCTTCAAGACCGGCGAGAAAGACAACGGACTTGAAAGCCGAACCGGGTTGCCGCTTTGCCTGTGTCGCCCGGTTGAATTGGGACAATCCATAATCAGCGCCACCCACCATCGCCCGAACCGCCCCGTCAGTGCTCATGGCGACCAACGCCGCCTGACTGACATTAAGGGATTTTCCGCTTTTAAGGCCCTGTGCTATGGCCTTTTCCGCGTCTGCCTGAAGCGCCCGGTCAAGGGTCGTACGCACGATAATATCGGTATCGCCCGGTGACACGTAATCAGATACCCGGGACAACACCCAATCGCTGAAATAACGGGATTTCCTGGATGTTTTTTCGGGCCTGACCGTGCCCGCCCCGGCCTTCAGGGATGCCCTGTCCTTTTCCGTCAAGTAGCCTGCGGCGACCATGTTGGCGAGAACCTGGGCGGTGCGCTCGCGGGCCTTTTTTGGACTTGTCGCCGGATTGTAGCGCGTGGGAGCCTTTAATAATCCGGCCAGCATCGCCGCTTCATAGGTGTTTAAAGTGCGCGCCGATTTGCGAAAGTAACGCCTTGCCGCCGCCTCGACCCCATAGGTTCCAGCCCCCAGATAAACCCGGTTCAGATAAACCGTCAAAATTTGATCTTTTGAAAAATTCTGCTCCAACCACAATGCCAAAAGCAGTTCCTGTACTTTTCTTTTTATGGTTCGATCCGGTGTTAAAAACAGGTTTTTTGCCACCTGCTGGGTCAGGGTCGAACCGCCCTGAACGATACGTCCGGCATTTATATTGGCGTAGGTAGCCCGCGCCAATCCAATCAGATCGATTCCAAAATGAGAATAAAACCGCCGATCTTCCGTCGCCAGCACCGCCTGGGAAAGGGACGGTGGTAATTCATTCAGGCCAACGGGCAACCCGTGAATATCACCCAGAGTCATAAGATGGCTGTCGTCCCCGGCCCTTATAGTGATGGTCGGGCGGCGGGTTGCGGCCAGGGCCTTGTCAACATCGGGCAGATCATAGGCATAGAAAGCAATGAGCCCGCTTAGCCCAATGATCCCCCAAACCATCAGGGTGGCCAGCTTCATAACAAGTCCGCGAAGCAGGCTTTTTTCGGAAGTGACCTTGCTTTTTGCCATCACCACAATTTCTGGGTCGAGAATTTTTCCGTCTTGTCCAGCGCCTTGGTAAACAATTCCCATTCCTGGGTCGGCAGGAATCGTTGGGCCAAAAAGCGGTAAAGCTCGGCAAGAAGATGTTCGTTTTGCGGCGAGCGTTTGACGACCGCCATGCTCCAGGCTTCAATCAACCCTTCCCAGGCCCATAGCCTACGGTGCAAGTCATCACGGGTGGTCCGAATAAACTTGGTCTGGGCCGCAATATTTTTCAAAACGGCGAGGATTTCGCCTGTCTGGGCGTCGATTTCCTGAAAACTTTCCTGCAGGCCCTCAAGGGCGATCTTGAACAGCCGCTTAACCGGCATGATGGTTTCCATAACGCTTAATTCGGTTTTATATTTTTGTTCAAGCTCCAACACGTTCTTATGGATCGCTTCAACCTTGTGAAGTTTGCCACGCAGGGTTTCGATATAGGAAAGCTCTTCGGCCAGGTTGCCGACCAGCGACACCACGTCTTCGGTTCTATCCTTGCCCAGCCCCAGGCTTTCGGCAGCCTCGACAAAGGCCGCGTTGATTTTCTCGCGGGTTTTGGGATCCTCAACGATTTGCGCCAACTGCTCAGGTTCGGTGACCAGAGTTTCATCGCCGGACATCCAGGACACCAGTTGCATGGTCACCCTGTTATGGGCCGTCGCCCGATCCTTATCGGAAACTTCCCATGATGCCTGTCCGCTTAACAATTCACTGGGCACCGGGTCGCCGACGCGGATACCGCGCACATATTTCAGGGCTTCGGCAACGGTATCGAGAGTTTTGCAGTCGTGATCGCCCGGACCCAGTTCAAGTTCATGCTTGATACCACCCAGCTTAAGCGACACATCACCCCCTTCGAGGGGCATGATCATGACAGCGTCGCCGGTATCTTCCAGAAGCTTGAAATAGCTACCCTCGACCGATCCAAAGAAAGCTTTCTCGAAAGAGATCGTCGTCTCCGGCGCTTCGGAATTTTCAGTTTCCATACTGAGTCCTAAGATTATACGTCCAGGTTAGCAACCTTCAGCGCATTTGCCTGAATGAAATCCCGTCGCGGTTCGACCATGTCCCCCATCAGGGTCGAAAATACTTCTTCGGCCGCGTCGGCGTGGGTAACCCTGACCTGCAACAACGAGCGGACATTGGGGTCAAGGGTGGTTTCCCAAAGTTGTTCCGGATTCATTTCACCCAGACCTTTGTAACGTTGCATACCAATGCCCTTGCGCGCGGCAAGCATAATGGTTTCGACCAGGGATACCGGGCCGGTGATGTCAAATTCCTTGTCCTTGACCAAAAGTTTGCCATGGCGGGCAAAAAGTTTTTGTAAGGAACCGGCTTTTCCATCCAGCTTGCGGGCCTCGGCGCTTTTAATAAGGGCGCTGTCAATGGTGTGGCGTTCGTCAACACCGCGCAGAGTTCGCGAGAAGGCAAGCCCGCCGTCATCCAGAACCGTACCGACCCAACCGCGTTCGGCCACGTCTTCAAGGGCGTCGAGGCGGGTGGCGGCATATTCGCCAATTTCCTTGGCATGGCCATCATCGGACAGAATTTGCGGATTGAGGGCCCCCATAATGGCGGCCTGTTCGACAATTCTGATCGGCACATGACGCGACAGGCGTTCAATCAGGATATTGATGCCACGCGCCTCCTCCACCTGCTGGCGCAGGTCGGCCCCGGCAAGCTGGGTGCCGTCATAGGTGGTCAACACCGTTCCATCATCGATGGCTGAGGACAACAGATAGTTTTCCAGCGCTTCATCGTCTTTCAGATACACTTCCGATTGGCCTCGCTTGGCCCGGTACAGGGGCGGCTGGGCGATATACAGATAACCGCGTTCGATCAGTTCGGGCATTTGGCGATAGAAGAAGGTCAAAAGCAGGGTGCGGATGTGGCTACCGTCAACATCAGCATCGGTCATGATGATAATCTTGTGGTAGCGGCACTTGTCGGGGTTGAAATCATCGCGCCCGATGCCGGTGCCCATGGCCGCAATCAGGGTTCCAATTTCTGCCGAGGAAAGCATCTTGTCGAAGCGGGCCCTCTCGACATTGAGAATTTTACCGCGCAGGGGCAGGATCGCCTGATTTTTGCGATGCCGTCCCTGCTTGGCCGAGCCACCAGCGCTGTCACCCTCGACGATGAACAATTCTGAAAGGGCCGGGTCGCGTTCCTGACAATCGGCCAGTTTTCCAGGCAGCGAGGCCATATCCAGCGCCCCTTTGCGGCGGGTCAGTTCGCGCGCCTTGCGGGCCGCTTCGCGGGCGGCGGCGGCTTCGACAATTTTGCCAATCACCGCCTTGGCTTCACCGGGGTGTTCCTCGAACCACTGGTCAAGCTGGTCGCCGACAATGCTCTCGACGATCGGCCGCACCTCCGATGACACCAGCTTGTCCTTGGTCTGGGAAGAAAACTTGGGATCGGGAACCTTGACCGACAACACGCAGGTTAACCCCTCGCGCGCATCATCACCGGTAATAGCTACCTTTTCCCTTTTGGCTATACCGCTGGAATTGGCGTATTTGTTGATCGTCCGGGTCATCGCGCCGCGGAACCCGGCCAGGTGAGTGCCACCATCTCGTTGCGGGATGTTGTTGGTAAAAGGCAGGGTTGTCTCGTGATAGCTGTCGTTCCACTGCAACGCCATCTCGACGGCAATCCCCTCCTTCTCGCCGAAAGCGACAAGCGGTTCCTGATTAATGGCGTTCTTGGATTTATCAAGATATTCAACGAAAGCCTTAAGGCCGCCTTCATAATGCAGGTCGACGACGTTTTCATCGACGTGACGTGCGTCGGTCAGGCGCAGGTAGACACCGGAATTGAGAAACGCCAACTCGCGGAGGCGATGCTCCAGGGTGGCGAAATCAAACTCGACCATTGTGAAGGTATCCGTTGACGGCATAAACGTCAGTTCAGTACCGGTCTTGGGGCCTTCTTTGTTGTCGGCGGGCGGCGCGTCACCAACCACTTCCAGAGATTTAACCGTGTCGCCGTGGGCAAAGCTGACCACATGCTCCTTGCCATCGCGCCAGACTCTTAATTCAAGCCACGATGAAAGTGCGTTAACCACCGATACACCAACCCCGTGCAGGCCGCCTGAAACCTTGTAGGAATTCTGATCAAACTTTCCTCCCGCATGAAGTTGGGTCATGATCACTTCGGCCGCCGAGACACCTTCTTCGGCGTGAATATCGACCGGAATACCGCGACCATTGTCGCCAACGGTGACTGAGCCATCGGCGTTGAGAACCACATCAACCCGGTCACAATGACCGGCCAGCGCCTCATCGATGGAATTATCGACGGCTTCGTAGACCATATGGTGGAGCCCTGAACCATCGTCCGTGTCGCCGATGTACATGCCCGGGCGTTTGCGAACCGCTTCTAATCCTTTCAGCACTTTAATGGATTCTGAATCGTAGACAGCGTCTTCGGCTTCAGGTGCTTGGTCGTTTGTTGGTTCATCTGTCATGGTCATCTCTTTTAAATTATTGCGGCGTTATGACGGCGTCGGCGACGCCAAAAAACTGTGCGCTGCCCTGTAGTGGCGCAAACAGGGCTGTATCGGTTCCGGTCATCCAGGCCTGAATACCCAAACTCAGAATTTCTTCAAACAGGGCTTCGCGGCGGGTCTCGTCAAGGTGCGCCGTCACTTCATCCAAAAACAGCAATGGCAGTGAGCCGCGTTCGCGCCCCTGCAGACGGGCATTGGCCATGATCAGCGCGATCAACAATGCCTTTTGCTCACCTGTCGAGCACAGCTCTGCCGTTTGCCCGGTAGCTAGGTGGCGCACCGCCATGTCGCTGCGGTGTGGCCCGTGCGGAACAGTTGCGCCTTCCGCCTCTGCCCCCCGGCATTGCTGCAGGGCCTGTTTCAGGCGGTCTTCAGCCTCAAGGGCCGGGCCTTCTTCGAGCCACCGCTCCAGCGTCCCGGTGACGCGCACCGAAGCCCCCGGAAAGACGCCGTCTTCAGCAGCAAGACCTGCCACTTCATCAAGTCTGGCCGCCATTTCCAGTCGCGCGGCGCTGACGGCAGTGCCCTTGCCAGCCATGGTTTGCTCAAGCACGCTCAGCCATTCCGGATCGGCCGCACGGCCACTGCCCGGCTGGCCGTGGCGCAACAGGCGGCCCCGTTCGCGCATCGCATGTTCATAAGCCGAAACACGGCCCGCGTGGGCCGGATCGGCAGCGAAGACCAGGCGGTCTAGAAAGCGTCTGCGGGCCGATGCGCCTTCGATAAAAAGCCTGTCCATCTGCGGGGTTAGCCACTGGGCGCTTAAATATTCGGACAATACCGCCTGTGAGCGCACCGCCGCACCGTCAATGTGAACAACCCGCTTTTCCCGGCGGCCGCTCTGCTGGGCCTCCCTGCCGGTGCCGACATCGACCGGCCCGTTCGGGGTTTCCAGTTTCGCCGCAACGGTCCAGGGTTTGTCTGTGGCTCCCGTCGCGCCCGTATCGCGGCGCGTAATTTCGGCCAGCTTCGCGCCGCGCAAACCGCGACCGGGAACAAGGAACGACAACGCCTCAAGGACGTTGGTCTTGCCTGCCCCGTTCGGTCCACTGAGAACAACAGGGCCGGAACCGGTTTCTATGCGCTGGCTGTGGTAGCAACGGAAATCTGTCAAGGTCAGGCGAGCGACGGATACGCTGGCGGTGCCAACCTGGGCTTCCTGTCTAACCAGTCCTGGACAATTGATCATTACACTCGCATGGGCATCAGCACATAAAGCGCGCTGGTGTCATCGGTTTCGCTTAAAATCGTTGGCGAGGCAGCGTCGGCCAAAGTGAAACGGGCGCTGTCACCTTCGATCTGATGAGTAATGTCGAGCAGATAGCGCGAATTAAAGCCAATTTCCACATTATCGCCCTGATAATCGACCTCAAGCTCTTCCGTCGCCGTGCCCGATTCAGGGCTGGAAGCGGAAAGCACCAGCATGCCGCTGCTCAAGGCCAGTTTGATGGCGCGGGATTTTTCAGACGAAATAGCCGAAACGCGGTCAACGGCTTCGGCAAACGTTTTACAACTGACGATCATTTCCTTGTCATTGCCAGCCGGGATCACCCGTTCATAATCGGGGAAAGTTCCATCGATCAGCTTCGAGGTCAGAATAACACCGTCAAAAGTGAAGCGGATTTTGGTTTCCGAAAGCTCAACGGCGACCTCATCGACGGTATCTTCAATTAGTTTGCGCAATTCGCCAACCGTCTTGCGCGGAATAATAATACCGGGCATCCCCTCGGCAGTAGACGGCAATGGTCCTTCAACGCTGGCCAGCCGGTGACCATCCGTGGCCACCGCGCGCAACACCTTGGCCCCATCACGTTCGGCGGCGTGCAGGTAGATACCGTTCAGGTAATAACGGGTTTCCTCCGTCGAAATGGCGAAACGGGTGCGATCGATCAGGCCGCGGATTTCAGCTGCCGGCAGCGCAAACGTGTGCCCCATCTCACCACCGGACATAACCGGAAAGTCATCCGTCGGCAAACAGGTCAGGGTAAAGCGCGAACGCCCGGACTTGATCGTCAGCTGACCTTCACCATCGCTGTCAAATTTAACCTGCGATCCTTCGGGAAGCTTGCGGACGATTTCGTAAAGGGTGTGGGCAGGCGCCGTGGTCGCCCCCGGCTGGCCAACATCAGCGGCAACCTGATCGATAATGTCCAGGTCCATATCGGTAGCATTGAGGCTAAGATGGCCTTCGCCAGCTTCGATCCTGACATTTGACAAAATGGGAATGGTGTTGCGGCGTTCTACAACGCTCTGGACATGTCCCAGAGATTTCAACAACGCCGCTCTTTCGATGGTAAATTTCATGTTCAAGTCTTTAAATATTAGCGTTCAAATTTGATTTTTAAGAATCCGTTCACTGGCCGAAAATCTTGCCTGAAAGGTCGACAACGAACCGAATCCTGCCCCCCCTATGAGGACCCCTACAGTATAGCAAACAGGCCTCAAATCAGAAGTCTTTTCCGCTCTGAAAATAAAGGAGTTTCTGGCCGCCTGGAAAGGCAATCAGCCTTCCAGCATGCGCCTTAAAAGCTCGACATCTTCGGCGAACGAGGAATCACACTCGCGCAGCTCTTCAACCTTCTTCACCGCGTGCATGACGGTGGTATGATCACGGCCACCGAACTTGCGGCCGATTTCAGGCAGCGAGCGCGATGTCAGTTGTTTGGCTAAATACATGGCGACCTGGCGGGGTCGGGCGACGGAGCGAGCGCGCCTTGCCGAATGCATGTCAGAGCCGCGAATGTTGAAGTGGGATGCGACCTGTTTCTGGATTTCCTCGATGGTGACGCGGCGATCATTGGCACGCAAAAGGTCATGCAAGACTTCCTGGGCTGTCTCCAGCGTGATTTCCCGGCCGACGAGCTGGGCATGGGCGACAACCCGGTTCAAGGCCCCTTCAAGTTCACGCACATTGGCAGTGATCTTGTGAGCCAGGAATTCCATCATCTTACGAGGCACGTCGACCTTCAACTGATCGGCCTTGGATTCGAGAATACCCAGACGCAATTCGTAGGTGGTGGCGTGAATATCGGCTACCAGGCCGCAATTAAGCCTGGATTGAAGACGTTCTTCCATACCTTCCAGGTCAGAAGGTGACTTGTCGGAGGAGATGACAATCTGGCGGCCCTGATCGACCAGCGCGTTAAAGGTGTGGAAAAATTCTTCCTGGGTTGCGCCCTTACCGCCAATAAACTGGACGTCATCAATCATCAACACGTCAACATTGCGGAACATATCCTTGAAATCGACGGTATTTTGCTCTTTAAGCGCCCGAATAAAGCGATACATGAACTTCTCAGCCGACAGATAAATCACTGTTCGTTTGGGATCCTGTTGGCAAATATGCTGGGCGATAGCGTGCATCAAATGGGTTTTGCCAAGACCGACGCCGCCATAGAGGAATAGCGGATTAAACGGAACGGAGCTTGCCTCTGCAACACGGCGGGCGGCGGCGTAGGCGAACTCATTGGGTTTGCCGACGACAAAATTATCAAAGGTATAGCGTGTATCAAGCGGTCCGCTGATCCCGACCTTGCCAATATCTGAGGCACGGCGGGTATCCCCCTGGGCCATATCAATGGCGGCTGTGGTCGCAGCAGCAGCGGCAGCGGGGATGCTTGCACTAGCCTCTTCCCCGGAAGCCTTAAGGGAGCGTTCGGGTTGTATTGAGATGTCAACGCCATCAATGCTCTGATCAATGGCGTTCCATAAGGCACCAAGGCGATCAACATAATGGGCGATAACCCAGTCGCGCATGAAACGGGTGGGCACGGAAATGCGGGCAGCGCCATCTGCGATGCTGCGGATGGTCATCGGTTTGATCCAGCTTTGATAAGCGGCCTCACCTATTTCAGATCTTAGATTTTCACAGACCTGCCGCCAATTGTCTTCGTGCGGACCATCAATTGCTTCGTTCGTCATTTACGTCTACGCCCCTGGGCATCAACATCCTTAGGAAGAAACAATCATCGGCAAAACATTTGCCACTTGAATTTTTGTCCCGTGTTTTGAAAGAACACCCTGCATGGGTTGGCACATCTCCAACCTCGTGGTGTTCATCCCGCCAGTCAGGCGCCGGGATAAAATCTGTTTTAATTATTTCTTGATGACCGTTTCATATCAAAACGGTCGGATGCTGAAAAATCCCCTCTGTTATTTTTTATTCGTCCGGTCTTTTGAATAATCGCAGAGCCGTCACGAACACTAGATTATTTTTTACCTGAATTGTCCCTCTAATCAACCAGACAATTCGCCACCCGGAAACTGTTTTCACTTGATTAAACCAAGATAAAATTCCACTCCCGATCAATTGAATCAGGACTATCGAGAAATACATGTCTTGAGTTTAGAACATTACGAAAAAAATCTCCCCAATAGATAAAATCCTGACAGGATTTATTGTTCTTTAATATTCCCTCTTGGCCGTATGTTTTCTTCAAAATACTTTGGGCCTTAACTTATCAAACCAAGTATTCTAGAAATGCCTAAACATTAGAAAAAACTATACCTGATAAAAGAGAGCCGAATACTTTGAATTAACTATCAGACACCGCGAGGGTTGCCCCCCGCCTGATTTACAAACTACAGAGCCACGCGCTCACATGCAACGTGATCGTAAGGGGAACGTTGAAAATAATTGCCTTGACATGGACCCGGTCTTCGAGTCCCCGCCCCAATAAAGGGACTTGAACAGCGGCCATGAAAAAGGCCGCTCCCGATGGGTAGCGGCCTTTTGAATTTTAGAAGCCAGCCAGACGCCAGCGAGGGGGCTTGTTCAGGCAGCCATGGCCTTGATACGGGCCGACAGGCGTGACAACTTTCGCGACACTGTGTTCTTGTGAAAGATCCCCTTCTGGGCACTGCGCATCATCACCGGTTGGGCTTCTTTAAAAGCGGCCTGAGCGTCAGCCTGATTGCCAGCATCAATCGCTTCCTCGACCTTGCGGATGAAGGTGCGGGTGCGGGTGCGGCGTTCATTGTTAACACCGGTGCGGCGTTCAATCTGGCGAATGCGCTTTTTTGCCTGTACGTGATTTGCCATTGTCTTGTGGATCCGTAATTCTAACTGTGTTTATACAAGTGAAGGCAGGCTTATATAGACCCTCGCGGACGTCGTCAAGCCTGCTTCTCCGCCCTGTCAGGCAGTTCTTGCTACCTGTTCTTGAATGCCGGTTGGCGCTTTTCTGCGAAAGCGGCCATTCCTTCCTTTTGGTCTTCGGTGGAAAAGGTTGCGTGAAACAGCCGCCGCTCAAAATGAACTCCTTGCGTAAGGGTCGTCTCGTAGGCGTTGTTAACCGCTTCCTTTGCCATTAAAACAATGGGTTGGGACAGTTTGGCGATGGCCTCAGCCGTCTTGACGGCTTCCTCGACCAGGCTGTCGACATCGACGATACGGCTGACCAAGCCCGAACGCTCGGCCTCTTCGGCGTCCATCATGCGGCCGCTTAAGCACATTTCCATGGCTTTCGACTTACCCACCACACGAGTCAGGCGCTGGGTGCCGCCGGCTCCCGGAATCGTACCAATGGTGACTTCCGGCTGGCCGAACTTGGCATTTTCGGCGGCAAGAATGAAGTCACACATCATGGCGACCTCGCAACCACCGCCCAAGGCATAGCCGGCAACGGCCGCGATCACCGGCTTGCGGCATGTGGTGATCCTCTCCCAGCCATCGGTGATGAAATTGTTCAGGTAATTTTCGGCGTAGGTATTGTCCTTCATCTCAAGAATATCAGCCCCGGCTGCAAAAGCCTTTTCCGAGCCGGTCAGGACAATGGCGCCGATTGCCGCATCAGATTCAAAGCCATCCAGGGCCTGCGCCAGCTCGTCAATCAGGGCGGCGTTAAGGGCGTTCATGGCTTTAGGACGATTAAGAGTAATCAGGCCGACCCGGCTCCTGGTTTCGACAATGATATTTTTGTAAGCCATGTGACTACTCCTTAAGGGCAGGTGAAAGCATGAAGCGGACGCTAAGCGGCGCTGATGATGCGCCTGATATAGCCAACGTGTGTGGAAATTCCAGAATTAATAATTCACCCTCGCGGCTGAACTGACCCGGCCCGGTTTCCGTCCAGCCCAGTTGGGGTAGTGTTTGACTGTAAAAATCGGAGACATCGTCTTTTTCAACTTTGCCCATGGTCAGGACCTCAACGATGCGGCCTGACGGGCTGTCAAAAGCCATCACCCCGCCATCGACCTCGTTCAATCCATCCATCAGCGGCAAGTCATCAATAGCACTAAGGAACTGGTTTTCGGCCATGGCGCTTTGCGGCCCAAGGGCGAAGATCAGGAGCAGCAGGGTTGTAAAAAAATGACATCTAAATTTCATGGCTCCCGTCATACCACTACCTTTGACGTTTCGTACAATAGAATGTCGAGCGACCCGACTGTTGAATGCGGGCAATGCCCCCGGTTTTGTCAATGTCACAATCACATCCCGGGCACGCTTGCCCGGCCCGCCCGTAAACGGCGAAGGCATACTGGAAGTAGCCAAGTTCGCCATCGGTCTGGCGATGATCGCTGATTGATGAGCCACCGGCCTCGATCGCCCTGCCCAGGACATCGACAATCGCCCGGTACAACTTTTCAGCCCTGGCACCTGCAACGGTGGTGGCTTTGCGTTTTGGCGAAATCCCGGCCAGAAAAAGCGCTTCGGCCACATAGATATTGCCGAGACCCGCAACCACAGACTGGTCAAGCAGGGCGGCCTTGATGGGTGCCTTGCGGCCGCGCAGGGAACGGGCCAGGACCCGGGGTGTAAAACCACTGTCCAGCGGTTCCGGGCCGATGTCTTTGAGCATGGGATGGTTATCAAGCTGGTCCGCTTCGGCGATAACCATAAAACCGAAGCGACGCGGATCGTTATAACGAATCTCGACCCCCTGATCGGTGGTCAGGATGACATGATCATGCCTGGCAAGTTCCGGTGGGGTCTCTGTATAAATACGAAAACTGCCCGACATGCCCAGATGGGAAATCAGCGTCGATCCGTCATCCAACTCGATCAGCAGGAACTTGGCGCGCCTGCCAACCCGCCTGACCGTGCGCCCGGTCAGGCGCTGACCGAAACCTTCAGGCAGGGGAAAGCGCAGGTCGGGCCTGCGGGCGACGGCGCGGGCAATGCGACATCCTTCAAGGACCGGGGCCAGGCCGCGCCTGACCGTTTCAACTTCGGGTAATTCGGGCATCAATATTTCTTTTATCTTTTGCGGTGACGCCAACCTAGCGCCTTTCTTCGGCTTCGGCTATGGTGCCGATATGGGCACTGGAACAAATAAAAAATCAAAACCGGCGGACGCTGAACAGACCACTCATTTTGGCTTTGCCACCGTCAATGCAGAGGACAAAGCGGCCATGGTCAGGGGCGTTTTTGATAACGTCGCCTCGCGCTATGATCTGATGAACGACCTGATGAGTATGGGCGTTCACCGGTTGTGGAAATCTGTCTTTATCAAGCGCCTGAACCCGCAGCCCGGCATGAAATTGATCGATGTGGGCGGCGGCACCGGCGATATCGCCTTCAAATTTCTCAAAAGTGGCGGCGGTGAAGTTTGTGTGTGCGATATCAATGATGAAATGCTCAACGTTGGACGCGACCGCTCCATCGATCAGGGCATCCTCAAAGGCATTAAATGGATGAACGGCGACGCCGAAAATCTGCCCGTTCCCGACAATTCCTTCGACGCCTACACAACCGCTTTTTGTATTCGCAACGTCACCCATATTGAAAAGGCCCTGAAGGAAGCACACAGGGTGCTTAAGCCCGGCGGCCATTTCCTGTGCCTTGAATTCAGTCACGTTGTCCTGCCGCTTCTGGAAAACCTGTATGACGGCTATTCCTTCAAGCTATTGCCCTGGTTGGGCAAGGTGGTCGCCCAGGATGAAGACTCCTATCGTTATCTTGCCGAAAGCATTCGCCAGTTTCCGGATCAGGAAACCTTTGCCGCGATGATCGACGAGGCCGGACTGGAGCAGGTCACCTACGACAACCTCAGCGGCGGCATTGCCGCCATTCATTCCGCCTGGCGAATTTAATGAACCGCTCATTTAGAAACATTACCCGGTTGTTTTCCATTGCCCGCATCCTGGCCCGCCATGATGCGTTAATGGTGCTTGAGAAACTGGAAATCGGCGGCCCGGCCATTGCCCTGGCCCGCCTGTTCTCGCGCCGTGGCAGTGGCAGGGCAGGGCAACGCCTGGCCCTGGCCCTGCAACAGGCGGGGCCAAGTTTCATCAAACTGGGACAAGCCCTGTCGACCCGCTCAGACCTGCTGGGTGAAGAGTTTTCCGCTGACCTGTCCGAACTGCAGGACAGCCTGCCGCCATTCCCGGGCGTTCAGGCGCGGGCCATTATCGAGACTGAATTCGGCAAGCCCATGGCCGACCTGTTTAAGGACTTCGACGAACAACCGATTGCCGCCGCGTCCATCGCCCAGGTTCATTTTGCCATCACCCACGACGGGCGGGAGGTCGCCGTCAAGGTGTTGCGCCCCAATATTGAAGAAGCCTTCCAGCGTGATGTCGACCTGATGTTCTGGATCGCCGAACTTGTTGAGGCGGCAAGGCCAGAATACCGGCGTCTGCGGCCGGTCGAAACCGTGCGTACCCTGGCCAAGTCCATCGAGATGGAAATGGACCTGCGCTTCGAAGCTGCCGCCGCCGCCGAGCTGCATGAAAATTTCGAAGGCGATGACAGCTTTGCCGTACCCGCAGTTGATTGGCGGCTGACTGGCCAGAAAGTTCTGGTCACTGAGCGGGTTCATGGCATTCCCATAGATGATATCACCGCCCTGAAAGCTGCCGGACACGATACCAACGACTTGTTGCAAAAATCCGCCAGCGCCTTTTTCCTGCAAGTTTTCCGTGACGGTTTTTTCCATGCCGACATGCATCCGGGCAATATGTTTGTACGCGCGGACGGTGGTTTGGCTGCCGTCGATTTCGGCATTATGGGACGGCTTGACGCTAAGACCCGCCGCCATCTGGGCGAATTGTTGATGTCGTTCCTGACCCGCAACTACCGGCGCACCGCTGAAATTCATTTCGAAGCGGGCTGGATACCGGCCGACCAATCCGTCGATACCTTCACCCAGGCCTGCCGTTCCATCGCCGAGCCGATTCTGGATTTACCACAGAACGAAATTTCCATTGCCAAACTGTTGGGGCAACTGTTCTCGATCACCAAGACCTTCAACATGGAGACCCAACCGCAGCTGCTGTTGCTGCAAAAAACCATGCTGACCGCCGAAGGCACCGGTCGCAAGCTGAACCCTGATGCCAATATGTGGTTGATGGCCAAGCCCTTGATCGAACAATGGGTGATCACCCATCTGGGTCCCGAGGCCCGGCTGGTTGAAGCCGCCGGGGACCTGCGCGATGGGCTGGCCCGTCTGCCTCGTCTGCTTGAGAACCTTGACCGGGGTGCTGCCGAACTCGCCAACGGCCGCATTCGGCTGCATCCGGAAACCATCCGCGCCCTAAAAGGCGGCAATCGTTTCAGTGTTGGCCCCATAACCCTGGTCATTGCAGCAGTTGTATTGGCCGCCCTTGTCGCCCTGGCCCTAAGCTAAGGGCGCTCATCGTAAAAGTATTCGCCTCTTGCCAATCGGCTGGTTGAGTCTTACATTAACCACACCAATTTCCCGTTAAATATTTTGAAAGCTCACAGGACTGTGGAAAATAGTGTTTTACTAATCGTTTCGGGCGGAATCGCCGCGGTCAAGTGTCCGCAGCTGATCCGGAATTTAGTTAAAAAAGGCATCACCACCCGCTGCATTCTGACCCGTGGCGGGGCGCAGTTTGTGACCCCCCTGTCGCTCGCCGCCCTCAGTGGTGAGAAAGTCTATGAGGATCTGTTTTCCCTGACCGACGAGAGCGAGATGGGCCATATCGAGCTTTCGCGCAGTGCCGACCTGGTCGTCGTCGCCCCGGCCACCGCCCATATTCTTGCCCGCATGGCCGCAGGACTGGCCGACGATCTGGCAAGCACAGCCCTGCTCGCCACCGACAAACCGGTCATGGTTGCCCCGGCCATGAACGTGCGCATGTGGGAGCACCCGGCAACCCGGCAAAACCTGCAAACCCTGCGTGACCGGGGCATCACCATCATCGGCCCCGAACAAGGCGAAATGGCGTGCGGAGAATTTGGACTGGGCCGGATGAGCGAACCCGAAGACATCGCGGGCACAATAGAAAAATTTTTTAAATCCGGAAAGCGCCTTGACGGCAAGCGCGCCCTGGTAACCAGCGGCCCGACGTTCGAGGCCATCGATCCGGTCCGCTACATCGCCAATCGTTCTTCGGGCAAGCAAGGCCACGCCATCGCCGCCGCCCTGGCCGGGTTGGGTGCGGATACGACACTGGTATCGGGACCCAGCAACGAGCCTGAACCACGCGGTGTTTCGGTCATTCATGTGCAAAGCGCCCGCGAGATGCTGGCCGCCTGTGAGGGTGCCCTGCCCGCCGACATCGCCGTCTGCGCCGCCGCCGTTTCAGACTGGCGCAGCGCCGATGCGGCACCATCCAAACTAAAGAAAAACGGTTCCGCGCCGCCTCCGCTGGAGCTTGCCCTCAATCCCGATATCCTTGCCACGCTTTCTGCAGCTGGCAACAAACGGCCAGCCCTCGTCGTCGGTTTCGCTGCCGAAACGAATGATCTTATTGAACACGCGACGCAAAAGCGGCTGACCAAGGGCTGTGACTGGATACTCGCCAATGATGTCTCGGCTGATAAAGGGACCTTTGGCGGCCAGGACAATACGGTTCATCTGATTTCAGATCAGGGCGTCGAGGATTGGCCAAAAATGTCCAAACAGGCCGTCGCCGATAAACTTGCCGAGCGCATTGCCGACACCCTGGAAGGTGCACAATCGTGAGTCTGCTTAGTGTTCAGGTTAAACGGCTGCGCAACTGTGATGGCCTTGATTTACCCGCATATGCGACCAATGACAGCGCCGGAATGGACTTGCTTGCCGCAAACGATGGCCCGCAATCTTTAAGCCCCGGCGAGCGCGGTATGGTCAGCACCGGCATCGCCATCGCCCTGCCGCCTGGCTTCGAGGCGCAAATCAGACCGCGTTCGGGACTAGCCCTTAAACATGGGATAACGGTACTTAACAGCCCCGGAACCATTGACGCCGATTACCGCGGCGAAATTGCCGTAATCCTGATTAATCATGGAACCGAAACATTTATCGTTGAACGGGGTATGCGGATCGCCCAGATGGTCATAGCGCCCTTCAGCCAGACTGCCTGGGAAGAGGTTTCCGACCTGAGGCAAAGCGACCGCGGAGAGGGTGGATTTGGTTCTACGGGGGGGAGCTGATGTTACGGCTATCAAAAAAAATGCTTTATGCGATTGAGGCGGTTCTCGACATCGCCTACCACGCCGCCAGTGAGCCGGTGCAGAGCCGCGAGATTACCCGCCGTCAGGAAATTCCCCGTCGTTATCTGGAACAGGCATTGCAGCAACTGGTCCGCTCGAACATTCTGATCGGCGTGCGCGGTCCGCGCGGCGGCTACAGGCTGGCCCGCGAGCGACGCCGTATATCGGTCGGCGATATAGTCCGGGTGGTCCGCGATCTTGAAACCAGCGATGATCCCATCCTCGACGCCGGTGGCTCGGAACTGGGCGTCAAGGTTGTCAGGCCCATGTGGATACGCCTGCAAGAAGGCGTCATGAACGAATTGGATAACGTATCCATCGATGATTTGTGCGACAATGCGGCTGAGACAGACATCGTCAGCGAAGGCCGCAAAAACCTTGATTTTTCAATTTAGGGCAGCCCCATGAACGATCCAACACCGACGCCTGATAAGATCGCCTTTAGGGGGCACATCTATAACAGTCTTACCGATACCATTGGTGCGACACCGCTTGTTCGCCTGTCGCGTTTTGCTGCGGGTAGCGGCTGCAAGGCTGAAATCGTCGGCAAATGCGAATTTTTTAATCCGCTGGCCTCGGTCAAGGATCGCATCGGCCTGGCGATGATTAACGCCGCCGAAGCCGATGGTCGCATTGGTCCCGGCGCGGTACTGGTCGAGCCAACATCAGGTAATACCGGTATCGCCCTTGCTTTTGTCTGCGCCGCCAAGGGCTATCGTTTGATCCTGACCATGCCCGACAGCATGTCCGTTGAACGCCGCAAGATGCTCTATTTGCTTGGTGCGGAAGTCGATTTGACCCCTGCCGGCAAGGGCATGCAGGGCGCTATCGAGCGGGCCGAACAGCTAATCCGTGACATTCCCGGCGCCATTATGCTGCAGCAGTTTGACAATCCTGCCAATCCGGAAATCCACCGCAATACCACCGCCGAAGAAATCTGGAAGGACAGCGGCGGCAAGGTCGATATGGTGATCTGCGGGGTCGGCACCGGCGGCACCCTGACCGGCATCGCCGAGGTCCTGAAGGTGCGCAATCCTGCTATTAGAGTCGTCGCCGTCGAACCCGAAGACAGCGCGGTGTTATCCGGCGGCGTTCCCGGTCCCCATAAGATTCAAGGCATTGGCCCCGGATTCATACCGTCCAACCTGAACCGGGAAATGATCGACGAAGTTATCAAAATCGGCAATGAAACATCCATGGCAACGGCCCGGCTTGTCGCCCGCAGCGAGGGCCTTCCCGTTGGCATCTCATCTGGGGCCGTGCTGGCGGCCGCCCTTGAAATTGGTGCACGGCCGGAAATGGAAGGCAAGATGATCGTCGTTGTCCTGCCCTCATTCGCTGAACGTTACTTGTCGACGGCCCTGTTTGACGGTCTTGGTCAGGAATAACCATCAGTGAAGGCGCCCCCCTTTGAACTTTAACGAACAACAAATTCAGCGCTACGCCCGCCACATTCTGCTTGATCATGTGGGCGGCACCGGCCAATCCAAACTCCTGCAGGCAAAAGTCCTTGTTGTCGGCGCCGGGGGCCTGGGTTCACCGGTATTGTTGTACCTGGCCGCCGCCGGGGTAGGCACCATTGGCGTCATCGACGATGACCGGGTCGACCTGTCCAATTTGCAGCGGCAAATCGTTCACTCAACAGACAGTGTCGGGATGGCCAAGGTTGAAAGCGCCAAAAAAACAATCGCCGCGATCAATCCAGAGGTCAACATCGTCGCACTCAACGAGCGCATCACCGTTGATAACGCCCTGGACCTGATTGGCGACTATGATCTGGTCGCCGACGGCAGCGACAATTTTCCTACCCGTTTCCTTGTTAACGATGCCTGTTACTTTACACAAAAAACCCTGGTATCGGCCGCCATCCTGCGTTTCGATGGTCAGGTTTATACCTTCAAGCCGCACCAAAAAGACGACCATGGAAATGCTCTTCCCTGTTACCGCTGCCTGTTCCCCGAGGCCCCGCCGCCTGGACAAATTCCCAGCTGCGCCGAAGCCGGGGTGCTTGGCGCATTATGCGGCACCATCGGCTCCCTGCAGGCAACTGAAATTATCAAGGAGCTTCTGGGCATCGGCGACAGCCTGGCAGGCAGCCTGATGATTTATGAGGGCCTGTCTTCGGAGTTCAGGAAAATCAGCGTCAAGGCCGATCCCGGTTGTCCACTTTGTGGCGAAAACCCAAGCATTATTGATTTGTCGGGCCACGGGTCATGACCACGGACACCAGGGAGAGCCCGGATAAACTGTCGATCGTCGTTTTTTCCGGTGAGTTCGATAAAATCCACTACGCCCTGGTGATGGCCAGTGCGGCAGCCGCCATCGATATCCCGGCGACGCTTTTCTTCACCATGGGGGCCAGTCGCGCGCTTCTTGCCGAACCATCATGGCGCAGCCTTCCGGCCGGTGAAATTGGCAGTGAGGGCGAAACAGCGGGTGACGTTGACGATGGGTTCAAGAAACGCACCGTCGCCGATTTCGAGGATCTGCTACAGGCCTGCACGAGCCTTGGCGTCAAATTCATGGTCTGTGACATGGGACTAAGGGCGATGGATTTGGAAGGTGCCATTCTGCGCCAGGACATCCCCATTCAAACCGGTGGCATGGTCACATTCCTGAGCGATGCAAAAGCCCGCGGCCAAATGGTTTTTATCTAAAGTTTTAGCTTGAAACCTTCATGGCTGGCTTCAAAACCAAGCTTTTCATAAAAATGGCGGGTGTTCGTTCGGTTCTTGTCCATGGTCAACTGGACGAGCTTGCAGTCTCGCTCCCGGCATTGGGATATTGCCCACTCAATCATCTGCTTGCCAAGTCCTGAACCACGGTGCTGTTTGGCAATTCGGACCGCCTCAATCTCGCCGCGCCAAGAACCCAGGCGCGCGAACCCTGCCAGAAAAAAAAGCTGTAACGTACCGATCACGGCCCCTTCTTCATTGGTGGCAACGATGAGATTCTGGTTGGGGTCTGATTTGATCGTCTCAAAGACTTTCAAATACGGCGCTGCCAATGGCAAGCTTGGGTCTTCGCGTTGCTGGCCCATCTCATCATCGGCAAGCAAGGCGACAATTGCCGGCAGATCTTCCTCGACAGCCTGTCTGAAAGTGAGATTAGCGGGTTCCATATAGTCTGCTAAAAGGCGTCGCCTAAAACCCGATCCGGCGGCTTGTGGCCATCGGCAAAGGTCTTGATATTAACAAGCACTTTCTCGCCCATGTCGATACGCCCTTCGATGGTGGCAGAGCCCATGTGCGGCAACAACAGAACATTGTCGAGCTTAAGCAGTTTCGGATTGACCGCCGGTTCATGCTCGAACACGTCAAGGCCGGCCCCGGCAATATCCCCGGCAATGAGCATGCGGGTCAGGGCGTTTTCGTCAATGACCTCGCCGCGCGAGGTGTTGACGATGTAGGCGTGGGGTTGCATCAACTTTAAACGCCGGGCTGACAGTAAATGAAATGTCGCCGGGGTATGGGGGCAATTGACCGAAACAATATCGACCCGGGCCAGCATCTGGTCGAGGCTTTCCCAGTAGGTGGCCTCCAGGCTTTCTTCTACCTCCGTATGGACACGGCGCCGGTTGTGGTAATGCACTGAAAGGCCAAAGCCCCTGGCCCGCCTGGCGACGGCGCTGCCAATCCGGCCCATACCGATGATACCCAGCCTTTTCCCATAAATTCTGTGGCCTAGCATCCATGTCGGCGACCAACCCTGCCAGTCCCCCGAATGCAGCGCCCGCGCCCCTTCAGCCAGTCGCCTTGGCACAGCCAGCATAAGGGCCATGGTCATGTCGGCGGTGTCTTCGGTCAGAACGTCAGGGGTGTTGGTGACGGTAATGCCACGCTGACGGGTGCTGGCCAGATCAATATGATCAACGCCGGTGCCGTAGTTGGCGATCAGGCGCAGATTATCCCCGGCGTGAGACAAAATTTTTGCATCAATCCGATCCGTAACGGTGGGAACCAGGACGTCGGCCTTCTTGACCGCCTCAATCAGATCAGCCTTGGCCATCGGCGTGTCATCCAGATTAAGATGAACGTCGAACAGCTCCATCATGCGTGTTTCAATGCTATCTGGAAGTTTGCGGGTAACGACAACGACCGGTTTTTTTGGTGGCATGGAATATCCTCTCTCGATCTTATTTTATGAACTTACCCGGCAACCCCTGACCCCTGCAACCGGTATCACGATCCCGCCTCTTGACCGCAACCCGCAAGGACGCCTACTAATGCTCCTATGACATTCAAATTAATCTCCTTTTTGCGCGCTTTTGGCCTTTCCCTGATCGTTTTATCCGGAATTTTTAGCCTTTCCGGACAGGCCATCGCCGAAGAAACCGGTCTGCCGCTACCTCGCTTCGTTAGCTTGCGCGCCGATCAGGTCAACCTACGCACCGGCCCCGGCGTCCAGTATCCGGTTGAATGGATTTACCAACGCCAGGACCTGCCCGTTGAAATTATCGCCGAATATCGCACTTGGCGCAAAATTCGGGACTGGCAGAGTACCCAGGGCTGGGTTCATCAGTCCATGTTGTCCGGTAAACGCACGGTGATCATCACCGGCAAGCGACGCTCACTGCGCAGCAGTGCCGACACCAAAAGCCCCCCCGTAGCGCTGATCGAATCCAGCGCCATCGCCACCCTGAAGCAATGCCCAACCGGTGGCGGCTGGTGCCGGGTCGAGGCGGACAACATCAAGGGCTGGCTCAGAAAGGTAGAATTCTGGGGTGCTTACCGGGATGAAGTGCTGAAGTAATACCTAATCGAAATCCTGCGCCAGCGCCTCGCGCATGGCCGTTGGCATGACCGCCATATGACCATATTTTTCGTGATCGATGACGATGACGACGCGGTTTTCGGGATTTTTGAACCCTGCCACCTGCTCGTCGGTAAAGGGAAAATGCAGGAACTGGATGGCCGAGGCCTTGCCATCAGCAGTGGTGCGGTCGATGTCGTCTTCGGCGACGCCCTTGATGACGTCCCCGCCAACCTCAATGCTGACCGTTTCCTCGACCCCGCCAAGCCCGTTCAGCAAGGTCGCACGGCGGTCCGGGTCATCGACTTCAAACATCAGGGTGACGACAAGCTCGCGACCGTTCGGTACCATCGGTGCGTAGGCGCTGAGTTCGTCTTCTATCTGCGCCTCGCCGCCTTTTTCGATGTACAGCATTTCATGAATTTGATGCCACATGGTGTCGTAGCTTTCAAAATAACATGTGGCGTCCGGGCCGACGCCGATACGGCGATTTTTTTTCAGTGCCGTGATGGCGCTGCGCCGCCCTGCGCGTTCCATGGTGTAAGCGTCCATATCCATAATATCGTCGCGGCTTAGTATTTTGGCCATTGTCAATTAATCCCGGTAAGAAAGTGCCAGCAGTTGGATCGGATGCTGAAGTTGATCGCGGGCCGCTGCCGGCTTGTCGGCGTCCAGCTTTTCCACACCCTGCAATATATGTTCACGGGCCAGCGGACATTCCGAAACCACGTAAGCCGAGGCTTCCTTGGCGGTGTCGCGGGCGACCGGTTTTCCAATTTTCAGGGCAACATCAAAATTATCTTTATAAATCCCCCACGATCCGCCGTGGCCGGAGCAGCGTTCGATCACCTTGATGTTCGTATCGGGGATCAGGTTTAACAGTTCGGCCCCCTTGCGACCCATGTTCTGGGCCCGCGCATGGCAGGCGATATGAAGCGTAACCCCCCCGGCAAGCGGTTTCAGGCCACTCGCCAGGCCTTCCCTGGTGGAAATTCCCACCATATATTCACTGGCGTCAAAGGTTGCCTGTGATAATTTTTTTACGTTTTCGTCCTCAGGCTCGATCAGCGGCCACTCGAACTTCAGCATCAATGAGCACGACGCGACCGGGCTTACGATGTCGTAACCCTTGTCGATCCAGGCTCCAAGATCAGCGGCGATTTTTTTGGCATTTTCGGCGACCCGGGCGATATCACCGTGTTCCAGTTGCGGCATCCCGCAACATCCGGGATAGATCAACTGAGTCTCGACGCCGTTTTTAGCCAGCACCCGCGCCGTCGACAAAGCCAGCTCATCGTTGTGATATTGGCCCGTGCAGGTCGTGTAGATAAGCGCCTTGCGGTGCCCGTAAGCCGGGGCATCAGTATTGACGTTGAAGGTGTGATCCTGCACGGCCAATGGTTCTTTATTAAAGCGCGGCAGGGCGGCGTTCTTGTCGATGCCGGTAACAGATTGCATAAGCGACCGGGTCAGGCTATTGGAGCAACTGCTGGCCCAATTGGCAAGGCCTGAAACCGAACAGCCGAGCTTGCCGTTCTTGTCGGTCTCGCCAATCCGCTGCTGAATTTTGGGGATGTCATTATTTTTGAACTGTGCCGCCCGGGCGCGCAGCATCAAATGCGGGAAATCGAGATCGAATTCATGGGGCGGCACGTACGGGCACTTGACCATGAAGCACATGTCACAAAGGGTGCAGGCGTCAATAACCGGTTTGAAATCGGCACTGGAAACACTGTCGAGCTCGCCGGTTTCTGAATCGTCTACGAGATCGAACAACCTGGGAAAACTGTCACACAGATTAAAACACCGGCGACAGCCATGACAGATGTCAAAGGCGCGCCTGAGTTCCGCGTCAAGCTTTTCAGGGTCGGTGAAATCCGCACTGCGCCAGTCAATAGCGTAACGTGTCGGTGCTTCCAGGCTGCCTTCGCCCATGATTGGCTCCTACTATATTGTGTCTCGATAAATCCCAAAACGAAAACGGGGAGCCCACTGCTGGGCTCCCCGCCTTTAACCTTGCGGCGAAAGCCCGATTAGAGGGTATCGAGGGCTTTCTGGAAGCGCCCGGCATGAGACTTTTCAGCCTTGGCCAGGGTTTCAAACCAGTCGGCAATTTCATCAAAGCCTTCATCGCGAGCCGTCTTGGCCATACCCGGATACATGTCGGTGTATTCGTGGGTTTCACCAGCGACGGAGGCCTTCAGGTTATCACCCGTGGCGCCAATCGGCAGTCCGGTTGCCGGATCGCCTGTTTCTTCCAGGAATTCCAAATGGCCGTGAGCATGGCCGGTCTCGCCTTCGGCGGTCGAACGGAAAACCGTAGCGACATCGTTGTAGCCTTCAATGTCAGCCTTTTGGGCGAAATACAAATAACGACGGTTAGCCTGGGATTCACCGGCAAATGCGTCCTTGAGGTTTTGTTCAGTCTGTGAATCTTTCAATGCGGGCATCTAATTCTTCCTTTATTAAGATGATTTCTGTCTGTGGCCTACGCCGCCAGCAGCAACGATTTCTAGGCAATAATATGTCGTTAAGTGCCGGGAAAGTCAATCGATTCTAAACTTTCCCATAATTGTTTGTAAATAAACGCTTTATTGAGTTTTTTCCACAACCCGTACGACGATGTCAACGCTTTTGATCGCCATGCCTTCGGGGGCGGCGGGAACCTTGGTAAGCGACATCATGTCGTCAGAGATATCGGTCAACATGCCATTTTCTTCGAAATAGAAATGATGGTGGTCGCCGGTGTTGGTGTCGAAGTACGAACGCTGGGCATCGACCACAATTTCGCGCAGCAGGCCGGTACTGGTGAACTGGTGCAAGGTGTTATAGACGGTTGCCAAAGAAACACGCATTTTTTCCGCTTGTGCTTCCCCGTGCAGGGATTCGGCGGTTACATGTCGGTTCTCACCGCTGAACAATAATTTGGCCAGGGCCAGTCTTTGCCGTGTCGGGCGCAAACCAGCTAATCTGATTTGATCGAGAAAATGACTATAAGGGCGCATGTGTTGTTTCCATAATTCCGTCATACCCACCCTAATGAGTGGGGTGTTTCCATTTAATTCCATGACTTTAGCAATTAGTTTGGAATAATCCAACTTTGAAAGCGTCTGTTAACCGTATTTTTTTTATGGGTTTGAAAAGAAAGCATTTTCCACCCCCTCAATCGCCGCTGACAAGGCGATTAACAAGCTGTTGCACACTGGGGACGAAGCCGTTTTTATAAAATGGGTCACTGCCGAATTTAAAAGCGTTGTGACCCGAAAACATCAAGTTATCCTCAATCGAGCCACCGTGGGCAATATCTTGCAGGGTTTTCTGGATACAGAACGAGCGCGGATCGGCCCGCTTCCCGGTCGTCCCGGCTTCCCCTTCGGCCCAGTTTGAGAAGCGGCACTGGGATAGACACCCCATGCAATTCTGTTGATCGGTAACAATCTCACGGGATTTCTCCGGCGTTACGAAAACAACACTGTTATCCGGCGTTTTCATGGCTTCGCTGTAACCTTCGGCGATCCAGGCTTCTGCCCGGGCCTTGTCCTCAGCCTTTAAATATATGGGGCGACCACGCACACCGACAGGCAAGGCTTCGCTCATGTCGGCTTCGGCGGCACGACTGTAGGGCACCTGGCGCAGGCTCCGGCCTTCAAGTTCATTTAGCAGATTGTTGCGCACGGCCGAAGAATAAAAGCCGGTGGGGCTGAATTTGTTGAGGAATATATCGCCTTCTTGCAAAGTCAGCAGCCTGTCCTGCCAGGCTTTGGAGACAGGGCTTTCCCTGGTTAGCAAGGGACGGGTGCCAAATTGAAAGGCGATGGGCCCTAATTCGGGATTGCCAATCCAGTCCTGCCATTCACGCAAATACCAGACCCCACCCGCCATAACGATGGGTGTGTTGTCGAGGCCGAATTCGCGCATCGCCTTGCGCAATTCGACGATCCGCGGGTAGGGGTCTTGTGGTTTTTCGGGATCTTCAACGTTGCTCAGGCCATTATGCCCCCCGGCCAGCCAGGGATCTTCATAGACAACGGAGCCAAGAAATTCGGCATATTTGTGGTAGGCCCGCTTCCACAACGCCTTAAAGGCTCTGGCCGAAGAAATGATCGGGTGGTAATAAACGCCAAAACCTGAAACAATCTCGGCGACCTTGTAGGGCATTCCGGCGCCGCAGGTGACGCCGTGAACCAATCCTTTTGCGCCCGTCAGAATCCCCTCAAGGACTTGCGGCGTACCGCCAGCTTCCCACAATACATTGACGTGGATGCGCCCCTGGCCACCAGCTTTCTCGTGCGCGATCTTAAGCTGGGCGATGCCGCCATCGATGGCGTAGGCAATCAGTTCATGCCAGCGCTCACGCCTTGTTGTGGCGTGATAAACTTGCCGAATAACCTCGCCATTCTGATCATAGGAATCCGCATTGACGCCAGACACCGTACCGACACAACCAGCTGCGGCAAAAGCACCGGCGCTCAGGCCATTTGACACGGCGACACCCTTGCCGCCTTCAATAATCGGGAGAACTTCGCGACCGGAAATCAGAACAGGTTCGAGAGACTTCAACGGGGCTCCTAAAATAAAGCTTCATCGTCGCAGACAGGGTCCGTCGACTGACTCAAATATATGATTGGGCACAATATAGAATTCAATGCCACCGGGACAGTAAAAAGGGCGGGTGCAATAACTTCACCCGCCCTTTTCACTTTATCTCCAGAAAACGCCTTATTTAGCGATTTCCTCGCCAGTCTCCTGATCGACGGATTTCATGGACAGCTTGACTTTGCCGCGATCATCGATGCCAATCAGCTTGACTTTGACCATATCGCCTTCGTTGACGATATCGGTGGTCTTGCCGACCCTTTCGGGGGCCAGTTCACTGATATGAACGAGGCCGTCCTTAGCGCCCATGAAGTTGACGAACGCACCGAAATCGACGGTCTTGACAACCTTGCCGGTGTAAATGGCACCAACTTCAGGCTCCTGGGTCAGGTCTTTGATCCACTTGATAGCGGCTTCAGCGGCCTTTTCATCGACGGCGGCAACCTTGACCGTGCCATCGTCTTCAAGGTCGATCTTGGCACCAGTGACTTCGCAAATTTCGCGAATCATTTTGCCACCCGGTCCAATCACTTCGCGGATCTTGTCTTTGTTGATCTTGAAAGCGGTAATCCGCGGTGCGTTTGAACTAACTTCGGTGCGCGACGTATCGATGGATTTTGCCATCTCCGCCAGGATATGCAAACGACCGTCACGGGCCTGGGCCAGGGCGTCCTTCATGATGTCCTGAGTGATCGAGGTAATCTTGATGTCCATCTGCAGCGAAGTAATGCCCTGATCAGTACCGGCGACCTTAAAGTCCATGTCGCCCAGGTGATCTTCATCACCAAGAATGTCAGACAGCACAGCGTGACCGTCGTCTTCCTTGATCAGGCCCATGGCGATACCGGCGACAGGGCGTTCCATGGGCACACCTGCGTCCATCATCGCAAGGGAGGTGCCGCAAACCGAAGCCATCGACGATGAGCCGTTGGATTCGGTAATTTCGGAAACCACCCGAATGGTGTAAGGGAAGTCTTCCTTGGAAGGCATTACCGGATGGATAGCCCGCCAGGCAAGTTTGCCATGACCAATTTCACGTCGTCCGGTAAAGCCGAAACGGCCAGCTTCACCAACCGAATACGGCGGGAAGTTATAGTGCAGCATGAAGTTTTCAAAGTACTCACCAGCCAGCGCATCTACACGCTGCTCGTCCTGGCCGGTACCCAAGGTGGCGACGACAATCGCCTGGGTTTCGCCGCGGGTGAACAGGGCTGAGCCATGGGCCCGTGGCAGGATACCAACTTCGGCGGCAATCGGCCGCACGGTCTTGGTGTCGCGACCATCGATACGCAGGCCGGTCTTCAAAACATCACGGCGCACGATGTGCTTTTCGATCTTCTTGAAGGCGTCGCCCATGACTTGTTCGAGCAATTCCTGATTGACGCTTTCATCTGCGCGCAGTTCTTCCTTGACGGCGTCCTTGGCCGCAGAGACTTTTGCCTGACGTTCCATTTTATCGGTTTCGGCGTAAGCGTCGCGCAAACCGGCTTCCGCTTTTTCGCCGACCATGGCGACCATTTCAGCCGCACCTTCTACCGGTTCGGGCAGGGGGCGAGGCTCCTTGGCGCAGGCTTCGGCCATTTCGATAATGGCTTCGATAACCGGCTGGAATGCCGCATGACCAAAAGCAACAGCGCCCAGCATGATCTCTTCAGAAAGCTCGGAGGCTTCTGATTCAACCATCAGCACACCTTCGGTGGTACCGGCGACGATCAGATCCAGGTCCGAGGTTTCCAGGTCATCCACTTGCGGGTTGAGCACGTATTCGCCATTAATGTAACCAACGCGGCAACCGCCAATGGGGCCCATGAACGGCAAGCCCGAAATGGTCAGCGCGGCAGAGGTGCCAATCATGGCAACGATATCAGGCTGGTTTTCCATATCGTGGGAAACGCATGTCAGAATGATCTGGGTTTCGCATTTGAAATCCTTCGGGAACAACGGACGGATCGGCCTGTCAATAAGCCTGGAGGTCAGTGTTTCGGCGTCACTGGGACGCCCTTCGCGTTTCAGGTAACCGCCCGGAATTTTACCGGCGGCGTAGGCTTTTTCCAGGTAGTGGACACCCAGCGGGAAAAAATCCAGTCCCGGCTTCGGCGTTGTTTCGCCAACAACCGTACACAGAACCTTTGTGTCACCATATGTGACCATGACGGCACCATCGGCCTGACGAGCGACCTTTCCGGTCTCGAAAATCAGGGTGCGTCCGCCCCATTCAATTTCTTTTCTGAATTCTTTAAACATTTTCTCTTTATCCTTCATCTTTCAAGTCCGCCAAAGGCCTTCCTTTAGGCGGGGTTGTCTTTCGGGGCCACTTCATCCGGATTGATAAAAAATCACCGCGCTGCTTTTATAAAATGACAAGCGCGCGCGGGGCGGCCACGGGACTGGCGCCTTTAGCGACGGAGCCCGAGACGCTTGATCAGATCCTCATAACGAACTGTTTTTTTGCTCTTGAGGTAATCAAGCAAACGCCGACGCTGGCCAACCATCATCAGCAGGCCGCGGCGGGAGTGGTGATCTTTTCTGTGGGTTTTCAGGTGATCAGTCAGGTTGTTGATCCGTTCGGTCAGGATCGCTACCTGGACTTCTGGCGAACCTGTGTCGCCTTTAGCTGTCGCGAACTCACCAATGAGCTCTGACTTCTTGTCAGCGGTAATCGACATCGTGTACTCCATATCCAAAGTTAAAAGTTCAGGACCCGCAGAGGGCGAATTTCGCCACCCACGATCTTTGTTAAAGCAACCAGTTTCCCATCGGCCAGGGCGCAATAAACTGCGTCAGGGTCGACTTTTTCAAGGGATGACCGGTTTGCGACGGGAAGGATGGAAATCGCCCTTCCGTGCCGCAGGTTGCAGGCCTCTTCTTCTGTCAGGGCCAGCGCCGGGATGTCGTCCAGCGCGGTCTCAACAGCAAGCAATTGGTCCGCGAGCGGCGCACTATGCCCCAGGGTCTCCAGTATATCCAGTGAAATCGCCATCTTTTCATCGAAAGGACCGACCTTAAGGCGCCTAAGTGCCGAAATATGTCCATAAGTGCCTAATTTTAAAGCCAAATCCCGGGCAAGGCCGCGCATATACGAGCCCTTTCCGGCGACCACTTCGAAGGTCCCGTGGTCGTTGTCGGGGATATCAATCAGCTCAAAGCGTTCGATATGGATGGTTCTCGGCTTTAATTCAACGGCGATGTCTTTCCTGGCCAGATCATAAGCGCGCTGGCCATCAACCTTGATCGCCGAATAAGCCGGCGGCACTTGCTCGATATCACCGACGAAGAATTTTAACGCTTCCTTGATCGCCGCTTCATTGGGGCGCACGTCGCTGGTCGCGGAAATCTCGCCTTCACCATCATCGGTGGTTCGGCCTTCGCCCCAGCGGACAGTAAACTGATAAACCTTGATGCCGTCCATGACATAGGAGACCGTCTTCGTCGCCTCGCCAAAGGCAATGGGCAGAACGCCGCTTGCCATGGGGTCCAGGGTGCCGCCGTGACCGGCCTTGGCGGCATTGAACAACCGCTTGACCATTCCAACAACAGTGCTCGAAGTGAGCCCCAAAGGCTTGTCGACGATCAACCAGCCATGAACTGGATCGCCCTTGCGCTTACGCCCCATTGTCGTCTTCGCCTTTCAAATCGCGGACGACTTCAGGCAAATGCAGTAGATCGTTGATATGGCCGGCTTCATCAAACGAGGTATCGGCCAGGAATGACAACCTGGGAGCGCTGCGTAACTTGACATCCTGAACGACCCGGTAACGCAGGAACGAACTGATACGGTTCAGGGCCTCGACGAGCTGGGCCATATCGCCAAGACCGCCCAGCGGAACCACATAGGCTGTGGCGTTTTTGAGATCGGGACTGACGCGTACTTCGGTCACCGTAATGGCGACCCCAGCGAGATCGGGATCACGGATTTCGCCGCGCTCGAGAACGTGGGCAATGGCGTGACGAATTTCTTCGCCGACACGAAGTTGGCGCTGTGATGGCGCCCGGGCATTACGCTTGTTCATGGCTACTTAACCGGCTGACGTGAAGCTAATTCTTAAGACGCTTCAAGCTCGCGGGCGATCTCCTCAACATCGAAACATTCGATCCGGTCGCCGATCTTCAGGTCTTCATAATTGGCGAAGGCCATTCCGCATTCAATGCCTTCCTTGACTTCTTTGACATCATCCTTGAAACGCTTGAGCTGGCTGAGTTCGCCTTCATGGATAACCACGTCATCGCGCAGCAGGCGGACGCTCGAGCCGCGTTTGACCATGCCTTCACTAACCAGACAACCGGCAACCTTGCCAACCTTTGATACGCCGAAGACTTCAAGAATTTCAGCGTATCCAAGCAATTTCTCACGCAAGGTCGGGGCCAACATGCCTGACAGGGCATTGCGCAAATCATCAATGACATTATAGATGATCGAGTAATAGCGAATTTCGACGCCGTCCTGCTTGGCCATATCACGGGCTTGAGGATTGGCGCGAACGTTGAAACCGATGACAAAACCGCCGCTGGCGTTGGCCAGCGTGATATCAGCTTCATTAATTCCGCCAACGCCCGAATGCAGCATCTGCACCTTAACTTCGTCGGTCGCCATCTTGTCCAGGGCCGCAGAAATTGCCTCGACCGAACCATGGGCATCGGCCTTGAGAACCACCGGCAGGGTTTGTATCTCGTCCTGGCCGATTTTCTCGAACATTTCTTCCAGGGTGCCACGCGCACCGGCGACGTGTCTGGCATCTTTTACTCGGCGCTGGCGGAATTCGGAAACCTCGCGGGCGCGGGCCTCGTTTTCAACCACAGACAATTCATCGCCAGCGTCGGGTGCACCGTTAAGGCCGAGAACCTCAATCGGCATGGAAGGCCCGGCTTGCTCGATCTGCTTACCGTGATCATCTATCAAAGCGCGGACCCGTCCCCATTCGCCGCCGGCAACAATAATATCGCCGGTCTTCAAAGTACCGCGCTGGACAAGAATGGTTGCCACTGATCCACGGCCAGATTCCATTTTTGACTCGATAATCACCCCTTCCGCCGGACGGTTCGGGTTGGCCTTCAAGTCAAGAAGTTCGGCTTGCAGGAGGATCATTTCCTGGAGTTTGTCGAGATTGGTTCTATCCTTGGCCGACACCTCGACGGTGATCACCTCGCCGCCCATTTCCTCAACCACCAGATCGTGTTGCAAAAGGTCCTGACGCACCCGGCTGGCATCTGCCCCCGCCACGTCCATTTTGTTAATGGCAACAATGATCGGCACAGCGGCTGCCTTGGCATGGCTGATCGCCTCGACCGTTTGCGGCATGATACCATCATCGGCGGCGACAACCAGCACCACAATATCGGTCACCTTGGCACCGCGGGCGCGCATATCCGAAAAGGCCGCGTGACCTGGGGTATCAACAAAAGTGATTTTTTCGCCACTAGCATGGGTCACCTGATAGGCACCAATATGCTGGGTAATGCCGCCAGCTTCACGGGCTGCAATATCGGTTTCGCGCAGGGCGTCCAGAAGTGACGTTTTACCATGATCAACATGGCCCATGACGGTAACGACAGGCGCCCGCGGCTCCATGCTTTCAAGAGAATCATCATCGCCGCCGTCCTTAAGGCCGATTTCAACATCGCTGTCACTGACCCGTTTCAGGTTATGACCAAATTCACTAACCACAAGTTCAGCCGTATCGGCATCGATGAGCTGGTTGACCGTCGCCATGACGTCCATCTTCATCAACGTTTTGATAACATCGTGGGCGCGTTCGGCCATGCGGTTAGCCAGTTCCTGAACGGTGATCGTTTCAGGGATAACGACGTCACGAATAATCTTCTTGCCTTCGGAGAGGACTTTTTTCTGTTTCTGCTTTTCCTTCTCGCGGGCGCGCTTGACAGAGGCCAGCGAGCGAGTCCGCTCTTCACCGTCAACCAGGGCTTCGGCGATGGTCAACTTGCCCGAACGCCGACGTTTCTCGCCCCGTTGTTTGGGGGTCGGGCGTTTGGCTTCCTCTTCGCGTGGGGCAGTATGTTTTAGCCGGGGCTTAACGGCGTCCCCTTCGCCACTTTGCGCGGCTTCCAGTTGTTGGGCTGCAGCAGAGATGCTTGCGGCGTCCTGTTCTTTCTTGCGCTGCTCCGCCTCCTCATCGGCACGGGTTTTTTCAGCAGCGACGGCTTCTTCCTCGGCTGACGGCTCGGATTCAGGTTCAGGGTCGGGCTCCGGTTCGGGGGGAGCCATTGCAGCAAGCGTGGCAGCTTTTTCGTCGGCAACCTTGGCGTCCTGCAGGGCGCGGGCGCGGGCCGCCTTTTCCTCGCCTGTCAGGGATGCACCGGGAGTGGGTGTCGCCTCAACGACGGGCTTGCTCTCTTCAACTTCTTCGACTTTCTCAACCGGCTCCATGACCAGTTCCGGATCATTCTTGACCTCGGACATGCGGCCTGCGTCATTCTGGGCAAAGGTCCGTTTCTTGCGAACCTCGACCTGAACCATTTTCGAGCGGCCATGGGAAAAACTCTGGCGAACCTGACCGGATTCAATGGTCTTGTTCAATTCCAGCGTGCCCGGACGCGAAAGGCCCAGAGGCTTCTTTTTCTTGTCTTTGTCTTTGGTCTCGCTCATCGGTATTCCGTTCATTTTTCCGCCCCTTACGGGCGGCCTGTTTTATCAATTCTTAGTCAGCTACGTCTTGCATCGCCTCGGGGAGTCTTAGCCCCGGTCTTTCTTAAACCTTCCAGCCTGCCGGCATCAACCAGCAGGTTCTTGGCCAATCGCCCCGGCGCGACGATCACATGGACCGCCCTCTCGCGGGCAAACGCCTGGCCCAACTCGTTGGCGTCAAGGGCGGCAATAACCGGCGTCACTTGAGCCCATGCCCGAACTTTCGCCAGACCGTCTTCGGCCCCGTCTGCTGCGGCTAGCAGCACCCCGGCGGGTTTGCCGGTCTTTAACCAGGCTTCGACCTTGGCGAAACCCGAAACCGCCTCTCCGGCGCGGCGCGCCAAACCAACATGGTTCAGACACCTTTTGGCCAACAAGCCCTCTACCCGATCAGCCAGATCGGCGGGGATCGTGACGTTTGCGCGCGCCGCCTTGGCAAACAGGTTTTTAGCGCACGCTGTGTGTATCATATCACGCTCGGCGCTCAACCAAAAACCCCGACCCGGCAGCCGGGCTTCAACATCGGCGACGATCTCATCGTCCGGGCCAATAACAAAGCGCACCATCCTGTCTTTCGACATTTCAGCGCCGCTAACAATGCAGCGTCGCAGCGATGTTTCCCCTTTCTGCCTCATGCGGGGGGTTTTTCGCCCGGCCATGTTTTCGCCAGTCCTCTACTCTTCCTTCACCTCTTCAGCGGTGGCATCGTCTGCTGCCGCTTCTTCATTTTCAGCCGTTTCGCTTGCTCCGAGATCTTCATCGGGGAACCAGTGGGCGCGGGCCGCCATAATTATTTCATTGGCCTGGTTTTGGCTCATGGAAACATCAGCAGGCAGCAACTCGAGCAATTCGTCACCGGCAAGATCAGCAAGGTCATCAAGTGATTTTATCCCACCTTCACCAAGGGCCACCATGATCACGGGGGTAATCCCCGCAATAGCGGCAATGTCATCGCTGACACCCAGTTCGCTTCGACGCTTCGCCAGTTCCTGATCACGGGCCTCAAGGAAGCCGCGGGCCCGTTCGCGCAGTTCTTCGGCGACATCCTCGTCAAAACCTTCGATTTCAACCAGATCATCAACGGGAACAAAGGCAACCTGTTCGATCGAAGAAAATCCCTCAGTAACCAACAGGTGAGCGATAACTTCGTCCACATCAAGGGCTTCGACAAACATCTGCGAGCGTATGACAAATTCTTGCTGGCGGCGTTCGGATTCCTCGGCTTCGGTCAAAATATCGATATCCCAACCCGAAAGCTGTGAAGCCAGACGAACGTTCTGGCCACGCCGGCCAATGGCCAGGCTAAGCTGTTCGTCGGGAACGACGACTTCGATTTTATTGTTATCCTCATCAAGAACGACCTTGGCGACTTCTGCCGGAGCAAGGGCGTTAACGATGAAGGTGGCCGGATCCACGGACCACTGGATGATATCAATTTTTTCACCCTGCAATTCGCCGACAACGGCCTGAACGCGCGAACCGCGCATACCAATACACGGGCCTACCGGGTCGATGCTGGAATCGTTGGACAGCACGGCGATTTTAGCGCGCGAGCCGGGGTCTCGGGCAACGGATTTAATCTCGATAATACCATCATAAATTTCCGGCACTTCCTGGGCAAACAGCATGGCCATGAACTTGGGATGCGTTCTGGACAGGAAAATCTGCGGTCCACGCATTTCTTCGCGGACATCTACGATATACGCCCTGATCCGGTCACCATTGTTAAAGTGTTCCCGTGGAATGGCCTCGTCACGACGCAACAGGGCTTCGGCGCGGCCAAGATCAACAATGATATTGCCAAATTCGACGCGCTTGACCAGCCCGTTGACGACTTCGCCAGCGCGTTCCTTGTATTCCTCGAACTGGCGTTTGCGTTCTGCGTCACGGACTTTCTGAACAATCACCTGCTTGGCGGTCTGGGCGGCGATGCGGCCAAAATCGATGGGCGGCAAGGGATCAACCAAAAATTCCCCAATCTCTGCGTCGGCCTTGGTTTTGCGGGCCTCTTCGAGGGTTGTCTGGGTGACCTCGTTTTCGATTTCCTCGGCAACCTCGACGAACCGGGCCAGGGTGATTTCACCTGACTTGCGGTCAATGGTGGCGCGAATGTCGTGCTCGTGGCCATACTTGGAACGCCCGGCCTTTTGAATGGCCTGTTCCATCGCCTCAAGAACTTCGTCCTGCTCGATCCCCTTGTCGCGCGCTACGGTTTCGGCAACTTGTAGAAGTTCCGGGCGGGCATGGACTGCATCAGTTTCGCTCATTGTCTCATTCATTGTTTTCGCTGTCCCTGGGCTGCCGCGATCAAATCGTCGCTGAGCAGCAGTTTCGCACTATGTATGTCCTGGTAGGCAAGATCGTAAGCCCTCTCTTTGGTCTCGATCCTGACTTCTTCGTTATTTGCTTGCGCCAGTCGTCCCTTGAAGCGTTTGCGCCCGTCAATGGCACGGCTGGTCTCAATTTTTGCTTCAAAGCCGACAAATTTCCCGAAATCCTCGGGCCTTGTCAGTGGTCTGTCGATACCCGGCGAGGAGACCTCAAGCGCGTATGTTCCTGCAAGCGGGTCTTCCACATCCAGTATCGCCGAAACGGCACGACTGATGGAGGCACAATCCTCCACATTCATTCGGCCCGTTTCCGCCTCTTCGGCCATGATTTGAAGGCATGGCTTGCGGCCGCCGGTGAAATCCACCTTGACCACTCTAAAGCCCATGGCTTCAACGGTAGGCGAGATCATTTCTTCGATACGATGGACAAGTTCCATACGATTAAAGAGCCTTACAACATGTTCCACAAAAACAAAAGGCGGGCCGCAAGGCCCACCCCATCAATTCCGATCAATGCCGAACCTAACGAGACACGTAATAATTCCTACGTGATTGAGGCGCACATATACACCCGATGACATTTAAAATACAAGGTTTTTTTGGTCTTTGGTGCTACCGGGCAAGGCGGTTGAAAAGCAGGTAAGCCGGGCGCTCTCCTCGAGCCAGGGCTTTTTCCTCATAGCGGGTTGGCTGCCAATCTGGTGGTGGTGAGCGCCAGTCGCGGGCCGTTCGCGCCTGCCAGGTGAAGCAAGGGTGCGCAATCAGGCGCTCAAGAGACCACGAAACAAAGTCCATATGGTCGCTGGCAAAGCGTAATTGGGCACCGTCTTTCATGACCCGGGCGAGACGATCAAGATTTTCCCTGACAATGAAGCGGCGCTTGTTCTGGCGCCTTTTCGGCCACGGATCGGAAAACAAAACAAACGCCCTGTCGACAGAACGTTCAGGCATGGCGTCAAGCAGGGGCCTGGCGTCGTCATCGCAAATACGAATATTTTTCAAGTCCCCGCCATCAATTGCGCTGAGCAGCTTGGCGACCCCGTTGACAAACGGTTCCGCGCCAATAAAACCGATCTCGGGATGGGCCCTGGCCTGAGCGGCCAGATGTTCGCCGCCACCAAAACCGATCTCCAGCCATATCTGGGCCGGGGCATCTGTCATGGTCCCGGCAAAATCAGGATCGGGATCCTGAGCCGTCACCCTTAAGGTCGGCAGGCGCTTTTCAACAAGCTTCCTGTGGCCGGGGCGCAGTTTTTTTCCGTGCCTGCGCCCATGCCAGTCCGGTTTGTCAGAACGCCGATTTGAGGGCATCGGCGAGATCGATTTTCTCCCACGAGAAGCCGCCGTCGGGATCAGCCTCACGGCCAAAGTGGCCATAAGCGGCAGTGCGGGCATAGATTGGCCGGCTCAGCTTGAGGTGTTCGCGAATACCGCGGGGGCTCAGATCAACCATCTCGCAAAGCGTCGTGACAAGCTTGTCTTCATCGACTTCACCAGTCCCGTGGGTGTCAATGTAGACAGACAGCGGTTTGGAAACGCCGATGGCGTAAGCGAGTTGCAGCGTGCACCGTTCGGCAATGCCCGAGGCAACGACATTTTTCGCAAGATAGCGCGCCGCGTAAGCTGCCGAGCGATCAACTTTCGTGGGGTCTTTGCCCGAAAATGCGCCACCACCGTGGGGTGCCGCACCACCATAAGTATCGACGATGATTTTACGTCCAGTCAGACCGGCATCTCCATCGGGTCCGCCAATGACAAAACGGCCCGTCGGATTGACATAGAATTCATCTTCGGGACACATCCAGCCATTTTTCAAAATGGTCTCGACATGGGGCCGAACAATTTCACGGACATCGTCTTGGCTCAGGTTCTCGGTATGCTGGGTCGAGACCACGACGGACGTCGCCCCGACTGGCTTGCCGTCAACATAACGCAAGGTTACCTGGCTTTTCGAATCCGGCAGCAGGCCCGGTTCCGCGCCTGAATGCCTGACATCGGCGAGCGAGCGTAATATGGCATGGGAAAGATGAATGGGGGCCGGCATCAGGCTTGCAGTTTCGTTACAGGCATAGCCGAACATGATGCCCTGATCACCGGCACCTTCGTCCTTGTTACCAGTGGCGTCAACACCCATGGCAATATCGACGGACTGACCATGCAGGTGAACCTCAACATCGGTATGTTGCCAATGGAAGCCTTCCTGCTCGTAGCCAATGTCTTTCACCGACTGGCGGGCAATTTCTTCCATCCGGGTCTTATTAACATTGCCTTTTGAATCAACCAGCGAGTCCGGGCCACGTACTTCACCGGCAAGGACGACCCTGTTGGTTGTGCAAAGTGTTTCGCAGGCGACCCTGGAATACGGATCAGCTGCAAGAAAAGCGTCAACGACGGCGTCTGATACCCGGTCGCTGACTTTATCGGGATGGCCTTCGGATACTGATTCACTGGTAAATAAATAGTCGGCTCTTGACATGTTCGATCCCTTCGATCATTGCATTATTTGTCCAACTGGACCAAGGGCCGAAACGGTCTTGCCGTTTAACATGTAGCCCACTTAGCGCAATATTTAACGTGGCGGCAAGTAGTCCAAATCCATCCACGAGCATTCAAACAAACCCTCACAGGCTCGTCCAAGTCGTTCTTTTGTCAATATTTTGAAGGCCGGTCAAGCATTTTCAATGCCCGCCGGACAGCCAAAATTCCATGCCTAAACAGGGGGTTTTACCGTTGTATGCTTTTTTCAGGAATCGACCTGGCTATTGGCCAGAGTTTTTGTCAATTCAAACAAACGTTTGCGAATTTTTGGATCGTTGATCTTGTGATATGCGCGGACCAGCTCCAGGGTTTCGCGGCGGGCCAGCGGATCAGATTCCAGCTCCACCTGCTCGCTATCGGTCAGACCCTTAAGGTCAATACGGCGACCCCGGGTTGCCTTCGTGACGTCGTTCATTTCGTCAAAGAAATACGATACTGGAACATCAAGGACGCGAGAGAATTCATAAATTCTGGATGCACCAACCCGGTTGGCACCGCGTTCGTACTTCTGAATTTGCTGAAAGGTCAAACCAACGGACTCGCCAAGTTTTTCCTGACTGATGCCTAGCAAGGTTCGGCGCAACCTCAAGCGGGCGCCGACATGCATGTCTACGGCACGAGGAACGCCGAGAAGGGCGTCATCGGGTTTGGGGGCACGGGGTTTACGTTTAACTGCTGCTTTACTCATCTTAATTTTCTACCCTTTATTATGTGGATTCAGGAACACATGCTGGCGACAAACACTTCAAGGCACATTTTCAGCCCTTAAAAAGGTCGCTTGCCAGCAGAATTCATGCAACCGGATTATTCTCACCCAACCAGCTTCTAATATGATCTCCCACACAATGTTATTCAAGAATATTTAGATATTTTCAGTAATATTTATAACCATGGCGCTCAACTTCCACGTCGTGCAGATTCCATCAAAAAACCGGTGCCAGCGACCAGCAACACCAGCAAAAGAACAATCCAGTCCCCCACCCGGCTATAGAGCGGCGCCCCAAGTGCGGATGGCAAGGCGCTGTCAAGAACACCCTTTTTGGCCAGACCCAGTTTGGCAACGACACGTCCGTAGCCGTCAACGACGCCGGATATCCCTGTGTTGGCGACACGAACAAGGGGCAGGCCCTGTTCCACCGCCCTAAGGCGAGCAGCGGCGAAATGCTGATAGGGACCGGAACTGACCCCGTACCAGCCATCGTTGGTCAGGTTGAGCAACCATCCTGGGCGATCCCGCGAATCGACGACCTCGCCTGGAAAAATGACCTCGTAGCAAATCAGCGGTGAAACTGGCGGCAATCCTTTAAGGCGCAGGGTTCTAGGGCCTGTCCCTGGCGAGAAATCCGTTGCCCCATCAGTTATTTTGGCAAAATTCAAAATCCTTCGAAAAGGCATATACTCGCCGAAGGGAACAAGATGGGATTTATCATAAGTGCCGACAATGCGCGCCTCCTCGTCAATCACCTGAAAGCTGTTCCAGACCCGATAGACGGCTTCACTTTGCGTGCTGGTGCGTGGTGCGCCGGTCATCAGAAGGCCACCCCTGGGTGTTGCCCCGGCTAGCGCTTTGCGGACATTTCCGTCCTTGGCGATGAAATAGGTTGCCGCCGTTTCAGCCCAAATCACATGGGTCGGCATGTTCGCGCCGGGCGATGGCGGGGCCACGCTCATGGTCAATTGATCATTAAAATTACTTGATCGGTGTTGGCGATCCCATTTCAGTTTTTGATCAACGTTGGGCTGTACCAGTCGCAAACGAACATCAGGCACACGGTCCACCGACGCGCCCGACAACCGCCCCGCCCCACCGGCCCAGACAACAACAAGGACGAGGGCGGTCACTGTCAATGCTCGCGCGGGACTTCCCCTGGATGTCCAATCCTCGCCACCGGCCAGTAGCGCAGGCATCGCCGCAACAATGACCGTGAGCAAGCCAAGGCCGTAAACACCGGCAAGTGCCGCAAATTGGATCATCGGATCGGAAAACGTCCAGACGCTACCAATCAAATTCCAGGGAAAGCCGGTAAAGGCCCAGCTTCGCACCCATTCGAAAGTCGTCCACAGGGCGGCAAAGACAAGGACCCGCCCGATACCCGAACACTGGCGGGCGGACATTCTGGTCAATATGGTAACGCCGGCGGGAAACAGGGCCAGCACCCCGGCCAGACCAAACACCGCAAACGGGGCCAGCCAGCCGAAACGATCCGGATAGGTCAGCAAGGCATTGGCGACCCAGTACAGCCCGGCTGTAAAATGGCCAAAACCAAACCACCAGCCAACGCCAAAGGCGGCGCGCGCCGTGAACCGGGAAAACACCAGCCATAATAATCCGCTAAGCGCCGGAACAAGCAAAAACACCCCGTGCAAGGGAGCCATAGCCCCGGCACCCAGAACTCCCAACAGAAAAGCCAACGCCCAGCACCGCCATCCGACCAGTGCGATGACCCTGAGATAAAGCCTGCCCGTCACAAAATTAACCTTTGTCCAGGGCGAGCGGTGTATGGAATTTGGCGCCACGCAGGCGCACTGTTTTGATTCGCCGGGGATCGGCATCAAGGATTTCAAATTCAAGTCCCGAGGAATGGCTGATCAATTCGCCGCGCACCGGCACCCGCCCGGCAAGAAAAAAGACGAGCCCGCCCAGGGTGTCAATATCTTCGCGCTCTTCGTCGCTAACGATACCGCCGAGACGTTGTTCCAGCATTTCAATTGTCACCCGCGCATCGGCAACGATGGTGGCGTTGGGTCCGTCAACCATGACCGGCTCGTCCGTACGGTCGTGTTCGTCTTCGATCTCGCCGACAATTTCCTCGACCAGATCTTCAATTGTCACCAGACCATCAATGCCGCCAAATTCATCAACCACAAGGGACATATGACACCGGGTGGCGCGCATTTGCAGCAACAACTCCAACACCTGCATGGAGGGCGGAACGAACAAAACCTTGCGAACGATCTGGCGCAGGGCAAAATCTTTGTCCTTGCCACGCCAGGCGAGCACGTCCTTGATATGAATCATGCCGATGGAGTCGTCGAGATTTTCGTTGAAAACCGGCAGCCGGGAATGGCCTTCGCGGGTCAATAAATCAATCAGATCCGATAGGCCGGTCTCGCATTCGATCGCGACGATGTCGGCCCTTGGTACCATAACGTCATGGATGGTCCTGCCTTTAAGCTCAAGAATATTAGCCATCAACAGACGTTCTTCGGCGTCAATGGGAACTTCGGCTTCTTCGCGTTCTTCAATAAGTTCTTCAAGCACGTCGCGGGCCGACCCTTCGGCGGCTTTTATCCCGAACAAGGATTTTAGCCAGTCGAGCAGTCCCCCAGACGGCGCAGTGCCTTCATCGTTTCCATTGTTGTTTAAAGGCTTCAGTAGCGCCGGGTCGTTCATTTCAGATCCGCTTGCTCGCAGTATGGGTTGCTAATGCCAAGACCGTCCAGGGTGCTGATTTCGAGTGCCTCCATATGCCCCGCCTCAACCTCGTCCTGATGATCGTAGCCAAGCAAATGCAACATACCATGGATGACCAGATGAGTTAGATGATCGGCCAGTGTTTTGCCTTCATTTTCTGCCTCAACGCTTGCCACCCCGTATGCGATGACAATGTCACCCAGTAGCCTAGGCCCAAATTCTAAAGATTCCGTATCTTCACTGTTTGCAAATGACAGAACGTTTGTTGCCTTGTCCTGATGGCGATAGTCTCGGTTGAGTTGGCGAACCTGATCATCATCACTGAGCAGAATGCTGACTTCACATGGCCCGACCTGCGGAAGCGGGCAGGCTTTTATGGCGGCGCGACACAATTCCCGGACGTCCCCCAGGGCCATCGTCCACTTGGGCTCGGAAATTGAAACATCAATGTCCAGGTCAGTCATCGCTTTTTGCGCCGTTACCCTTCTCGTACCTGGCCGCTGCCTTGCGCCGCATTTCCGCCTCGTCATATGCACCGACAATTCTGGTCACCAGATGATGGCGAACCACATCGTCCTTGCCAAAACGGGTAAAGCCGATACCCCTGGTCTGACTGAGGATATCAGAGGCATCTCGAAGACCGGAACGGATACCGCGAGGAAGATCGACCTGGGTCAGATCGCCGGTGACCACCATGCGCGAGTTTTCGCCCAGCCGGGTCAGGATCATCTTCATCTGCACCGCCGTCGTATTCTGGGCCTCGTCCAGAATAACGAAGGCGTTGCTGAGTGTGCGGCCCCGCATGAAGGCGAGCGGCGCCACCTCGATTTCCCCTTTTTCCCGTCGCTTGGCCACCACACCGCCCGGAAGCATGCCTTGACTAGCGTCGT
>JACKQG010000168.1_pt2 | contig 51056 bp, 45 predicted proteins | sample 8237621 | NCBI WGS metagenome assembly JACKQG01 (sample SAMN15677084, study PRJNA649215) | marine metagenome | biome: marine; feature: Black Sea; material: saline water; isolation source: suspended particulate matter (SPM) from the Black Sea western gyre | collected 2013-06-09/2013-06-10 | depth... | reverse complement strand
CGGCGGTGTTGAATGAGGGAAGGCGTTTGCTCCAGCCATTGGCAATCGTGTCGCGTCCGCCAACGGTGTAGAGGAAATATTCGCCAAGGGCTTCTTTGGCGACGTCTTTTCTTTGTTCAGCCTCGGCAAGCGCTTGGCCCATCGCACCGGCGGCGCGGGCTCTTGTGGCCGTTGAAATAGATGGCCTCGGCCCGCCGCTTGGCGGGGCGGGTTGGCCTTGGCGGGCAAGGTCGATGATTTTTTCTACGAGGCGGACGACACCCACGACGAGGCGGATTTGCGCTTTTGGATAATCTTCGCCGCTACGATTGGTGACGCGGACATTACCGGCGAAGGTCATTTGGTTTTCGTTGGCGTTGGCTTCGCAAAGGTAATCGGCGTTCCACGTGATGCCGCTGGTGAAGTAACGGATTTCCGTTTTCACTTCGCCGGCGAACTCGCTATGGATGTTCCACTCGAGCGTGTTCGTGACACGCGGCGGAAAACGCACGTCAAGAATTTCCACTTCATCGGCGTGAGTGATGGGACGGAACTCCACACTCGTGGGATCAATCAATGTTCCGGCCCAGGAAAACTCCAGGCGGTTGCGGCCTTTTTTGAGTGTGAGCGTGCGGGTTTCTTTGACGAGCGTGAGGTCGGCGCTGTTGTAAATAGTAAGCTGCACCGAGTCGCGCCCCGGAAGGCTGGTGACATTGATGCGCGCCTCGGCGCTTTGCAGGCACACGGCGGCCAACAATGGAAAAATAAATCGTTTCATTGTGGCTCCTTAGTAGCTGGAAGGTTCGTTGCCCTGCACGTTTTTGCGGCGGACGTTAAAGGTGAGGGTGGTCTTCTTGTCGCCGGTGGATTTGGCGGGGAGCTCGAGCGTGTACTCGATGGTGAAGGCGTCCTTCCTGGCGTACTTGTGCGTGCTCTCGATCATCGTCCAATAGCCGGGGATGTGCTCGCGCACGACGAGCGTGACGGGCGTGGTTTTGAAGTTTTGGATCTCCACTTTATAAACCTCGTTTTGATCCCACATCACGACGTGGTTGCTGTTGTTGCGGCGGAGGTTTACGCGTTCGTCAGTAGTTTTGCGCTGCACCACTTTCACTTCGCGGCTTTGGCCGATGTACAGTTTCATCTCGCGATCCACCGGCGTGAGGCCGCCCCAATCTTCGCCGGTGAACGCAACGCCTTCTTTGGTTTTAATAAAAATCCGCACCTTGCCGGGCAATAACGTGTGCGCGCCAAGCTTGCTGGCTTTGTCGTTTTTGATGACGTAATTGAGCGGGATGCCGACGGTTTTCTTTTCGTACTCCGGATCCCACGGGAGTTGCTTGGAATCCCAAGTAAGGATTTTTTTGATGGGTAATTTCTCAATGCGTTCGGAGAGCAGCTCGATGGTTTCCTGATGCTGCACCGTGCGCTTGAAGCCTGCGCCGTAGCCGATTCCGATTTCGGCCTTATCCAAATCCTCGCCGGAATGATTCTGCACGCGTAAATAATTGCGAAGGGTAAGCGCCGTTTCATCTGTCTCAGCCGTGGCCTTGTAAACCGCTTGGCGCGTGATGCCCTGCAGCAAATAACTGATGCGCATCCGCTCGGCCCGCGCGGTGGGGCTGGCGATTTCCCAAATGAGCGCCTGCTCGTTGGGCGGGTACGAAGTGTTGAGCACCTTTACTTTGGCCGGTTCATCGAGCATCCGGATTTGAATGGAAGCCGGATCGATGCTCACGCCTTTCCACGAGAAATCAATTTTGTTCACGCCCTTTTGCAGCGTGATAATGCGTTCCTCCTCCACGAGTGTGGCTTGCAGATTGGCGAGGCTCACCACCACGCGAGCGCGGGCGGGCAGCGCAACGAGTTTGACGCGCGCTTGGGCGGCATCGGTGAGGATGAGTGCGGCGGCGAATATTGAAAACGTTTTGAGAACTTTCATTATTTGTAATTTTGTGGGCCTGTTAATGCTTGGGGGACCGTACCGGCGCAACGCCGAAATGTCATCCCAAACGCGTCCTCATTGGACGGGGTTTTTTAGAAAGAATGCCCGGATTTTTTGCCACAGAGAGAAAAGCTACTCGTTTTCCACCACCACCGCCGTGCCGTAGGCCATCATTTCCGCCGCGCCGCCCATAATGACGGAGGTGGTGAACTGCATACTGATGACGCCGTTGGCGCCGAGCTTTTCGGCTTCGGCGAGCATGCGATCGAGCGCCTGCTCGCGGCTTTCGGCGAGTAGTTTGGCGTACTCAGTCACCTCGCCGCCCACAATATTGCGCAGGCCGGCCATGATATCCTTGCCCACGTGACGGGCGCGGATGGTGTTGCCGCGCACGAGCCCGAGGGCGCGCACGATTTTTTTGCCGGGGATAGTCGGCGAGGTCACAACGATGATGCGATTGGTTTCACTCATAATTAAAATTCCACGTCTGTGTACTTGTCGGCTTTCGACGCCCGAATGCGTTGAAACAGAACGGTAAAAAACAGGATGCCCAAACCGATGATGAGCGCCGGCACGCCAACACGGATGAACATCGGCACTTTATCTTTTGCCTCGGCTGATTTGGCAAACTCCGCGTCAGTGATCAGATCCGCGCATAACAGATACGCACCCACGCCGTACACCATCACGAGGCCGGCGATGAATAGCATTTGCCCAACGCTTGCGCCGACATTGGATTCCGCGTGGCGGTTCAATTCGTTTTTCTCTTGTTCAGTCATCGTATCGTAGGGGATGCCGCCGATATGCTGGCGCAGTTTTTTCATTTCGTCAAAGGCCCGCGCGCACTCGGCGCAGTCTTCCAAAATCAGCTCCACCCGCTGGCGATCGCCCTGCGTCAGCTCCCCGTCCAAATGGGCGGACAACAGCGGCTCGGTTTCGTGGCAGTCGTGTTTCATAGCATCATCGGGTTATTGCAAAAATTTTCTCATCCGTTCGCGCAGTGCACGCCGCGCGCGGTGAAGGCGGCTCATCACCGTGCCCGGTGCGAGGGCCAATACCTCGGCGATTTCACCGTAGCTCAGGTCGTGGAAATCGCGTAGTAATATGATTTCGCGTTGCTCTGTTGGTAGCGCGTCCAATTCGCGCCGGATGATTTGAGCCAATTCACCGCGGGCGGCCGCTTCATCCGGCGCGGGTGCGGCATCGGGCAGTGCTGCCACCGCCTCCGCATCGTGCGGCTTGCGGCGGCGCAGGATGTCGAGCGCGCCATTGCGCACCACTTTCAAAAACCACGCGCGCGCATTGCCGCGGCGCGCATCGAACCGGCCACTGTGCAGCAGCTTGCGCAGGGAATCCTGCACCACATCGGCAGCATCCGCGTGGCGTCCCAGCAACTGAATAGCCAGCGCAAAGCCCGATTCGCTGAGCGCCTCCAGTTTGGCATCCGCCGTTTTCTCGGGGCCCTCAGTCATCGGCCATTCCAGAGAATGCATTGAGCTCGCAACATCTGTCTGGCAGTTCACCACGTCAGCAGTACTACGCGCAACCTTTGGGTTTATTCCGTTTTTTTAACCACAGAGGCACAGAGAACACAGAGGCTTGGTTTCTCTGTGGTGGTTTAGTTCTCCTCCGAAATCCGATGCTTGCGCAGCGGATGAAACGTGGCGAAGACGCCAGTGACGAGGCCCATCAATGCTCTACAACACAAGGCTCAAAGACCAAGCCCCAAGACCCGAAAGGTGATTCGGGTTTGGGGCTTGGGAATGATTTGGGTTTTGGGCCTTTCCCGCTTACCATCCGTGCGGGGCGATGGCTTCTTTGGTGCCGGGGATGGCTTCTTTGGGCGGGGTGTGTTTGCCGGTGGCCCAGTTTTGGTCTTTGGGGAACAGGTTTTGTTTGGAGTTCATGGCCTGATCCCACGTGACTTGGCGGCCGGTGTAGCCGGCCATTCGGCCCATCAACGCCATGCCGGTGGCGTTGCACATGCGGGCGCCGTTGTTGATGGGTTTGCCATCGCGGATGCTGGCGAATAATTCGTCGTGTTCGATCTGGTACATATTACCGCCGGGGCCGGTATAGCGCCAGATGTCCGCGCCGGCGTTATAGGTCCACTTATCGGTTTTGCCTTTGATGGCGTCTTTGCCGGTGATGATGAGGCCGCCGGCGATTTGGGCGCGGCCTTTGGTGCCGAGAATGTAATCGGCGTTCTCACCGTGGCAGCCGGGGATTTGCCGTTGGCCAAGGTGCCCGCGTGCGCCGCGGTCAAACACGTAGTTCACCTCGATGTGATCCCAGATGTTGCCGGAATTATTCGGGCGCTGGCGGCCGCCCACGGCCACGCAGCTGTGCGGCGGGACATCGCCGAACACCCACGAAATTTTATCCACGCTGTGCACCGCCTGTTCCACGAGGCCGTCGCCGCCGCACCACGCGAAGTTGTACCAATTGCGCACCTGCCATTCGATGTCGCTCCATTCCTTGTTGCGGGCGCTGTCCGGCGGCATCGGTTTCACGGGGCCGGTGTAATAGGTGGCGTACATGGACTGCACATCACCGATGGCACCGTCGGCAATGCGTTTGAAAAATTCGCGCCGCGCCGGATCGTATCGCCAGCAAAAGCCCGCCACCACGGCGAGGCCTTTTTTCTCCGCGAGTTTATAAGTCTCCATCACCGACCGCAGCCCGGGCGCATCCGTGGCCATCGGTTTTTCCAGAAAAATATGTTTACCCGCATCCACCGCCGCCTTGAAATGCAGCGGGCGGAATCCCGGCGGCGTGGTGAGGATCACGAGATCCACCCCGCTTTCCAAAACTTTTTGGTACGCATCGAGCCCCACAAACTTGCGTTTCTCGTCAATGTTCACCTGTCCGGCGCGCCGGCCCTGCACTGACTTAAGACTGCGATCAAGCTGATCGCGAAACACCTCGCCCATCGCGTACAGCTCGCAATTGCTATCCGCCGTGAGCGCCTGATTAATCGCACCCGTGCCGCGGCCGCCACAGCCGATGAAGCCGATCTTCAGCTTGCGGCTATCCGGTTTGCCAAACGTGACCGTGGGAAAAGAGATGGCGCTCGCCGCCACAGCGGCCGTCCCGCTGGCCTTGATGAAGGTGCGGCGATTGGTGGATGAGTTGGGTGATGTTTCTTTCATATTGTACCGTCAGTTTGGACGGGAATAGGGTTTTTGGCAATTCAGAGTTTTTGCAGTGACTGAGAAATGGTTCTGGATCAATTCCTTCAAATGATTGGAAGGCTACTATAATAATCACCTGACATTACAGTAGCCAAGAGTGGGCACGGTGTGGCAATCTTGTTCCGTGAAAGCAAACCATATCCTCAAACAACTTTTCCCTGCGCTGGTCATCTTCGGATTGATGCTCGGTTGCGGGGGCGACAAGGACACCGAAAAGCCGACTGGCGATGATCAGAATGGCGGGAGCAGCACCAGCACGCAAAGCGGCGGGAAGAAGGCGGCGGACTTAGCAAAATTCCTCTCGGGCAAACGGCTTTACGTGGAGGTGGATATGTCTCAAATGGGAGGCGGAGAAGCTGCTTCACCGGAAGTTCAAGAAGCTCAACCGGAAGATGAAGGAGATCCATCGCCGGATAGCGAGGGCGAAGGGGGAACGACGGAGGAAGATCCGTCCAGTATAGGTCCCGATCAAGAGAACGGTGAAACGCCAATCTCCACAGCGGCGTCGAGTTTTCGGAAAATGGAGATGGCGTTGCAATTTGAAAAGGACGGCAAATTTTTTCCCGCGCGTAAAATCGCAGGAAAATGGGTTAGCTTGAAGGATGACCTGAGGTATAAAGTAACCGGCTCCTTAAAGGTGACCGTTTATGAAGATGGCAAAGAAGACGGCGGGTTGACCTTTCCAGCAGCGCAACTCAAAAAGGGCGATAAAATCAAATTCGGCCCGGCTGATAGTCAGAGGGAAGCCAGCATCACAAAAATCGAAGACGCCAGCCCATTAGCTACGCGTCCCCAAGGCGGTGGCAGTGATGGCGGTGGTCTCAACGAGCCTGCGCCTGAGCCGAGTGAGGAGGGATTGCCCTTGCCCGAAGCCGAGTCGGTGGAGGAAGAAAATGGTTAACGTTCCACTAACCCCTTCCTGCCTCGCTGAAAATGTTGTTTTAGGAAAAGGCTTGGCCGCAAGGAGGGGCGGGGTTGGTTGCGTGCACTTCAGGGCCATGATTAGAGTTTTTTCAATTATAAAATAAACTTCCATTTACAGTATGCAGCGGCGGGGGGCTATGTTAGTGTCTGGGCTTTCGCGAATATCAAATGAGCGAATTGCAAATCCACATCACCCGCAACGGAGAGCAGCATGGCCCGTATCCGGAGGCAAATGCCCGCGAGATGATGGCGGCCGGGCAGCTGTTGCCTACAGATTTGGCATGGCACGCTGGGGCAGATGGATGGAAGGCATTGAGTGAAGTTTTAGGAGCTGCTACCCAGCCATCGGCAACACCTCCGCCGCCACCCCCTCCCGGAGGCGGAATGCCCAAGCGTACGATGGCAGGGGCTGCTCCAGCTGAAGAAAAGCCAGAAGATTCGGAACCGGGCGATCCGGATAAAATCAGCGTTACCCGCAAGGGCGAACCTATCGGCCCCTACTCGCGGGAGAAGGCGAAGGAATATTTTGCCACTGGCCAATTGCTGCCCACTGACTGGGGCTGGCATGACGGCATGGATGACTGGAAGCCGCTAAATGTGGTGCTGGGAATGGCGGCACCTGCTCCCACTGCAGCCATGAGTGGTCGGCCCGGTAAAGGCAAGAAGGTGGGGATGATTGCCGGGATTGTGGTGCTGGTGTCTGGGTTGATCTTTGCCGGCATCACCTATGGCCCGGGACTGGTGGCCAAAATCTCCGGTGGCGGTAAAATTGATACCCCGGAGGAACTAGCCAAACGAGCGGTGAAAGCCTTGGCCAAGAAGGATTTTGAAGCGTTCGAAAAACTGACTCCTTTAGTATGGTCAAAGGGTGAATGGGAAAAAGCGTTTGAGGAAATATATATGGGTATGACGGATGAATCCCTTGAAAAATTGGCAAAGATGGAGGGAGTCTCCTTATCAGAAATGAAAGAGGAACTAAAAAAGAAAATTGAAGAAGAACTTGAAAAAGAAATGGAAGATGTTCCGGAGGATCGTGAGAAGCTCAGGCAAGCATTTGAAGCAATTCTAAAGGACGCGGAAGCCGATGGAGTAGTGTGGAGTGAGGTAGAATTTGTCAGTGCGGATACGTCAGAGATTGATGCAATGAGAGGGCCGGCAGGAAAGCTTTCGATAGGTAAAAAAGGAGATATAGATGTCACCATTTCCTGCAAGGGGAAGGACTATGTGTTGACATTAGGTGCTTGTGTTTTCCTCCCCTCAACGGGTTGGGTTGCCCCCGGTGTACGGTGGAAGGGCGACTGAGCCTTGGGGCTCGCCTCACTCCCAGTCGTGTGGCTTGATGACTTCGTCCCGGCCGGGATGGCGGACGGCGCGAGGTGGGAACTTCATATCGAAGGCGATCTTTTCGGGCACGAGGGCTTCCTTGGAATTGAGCATCATCTCCCACGTGACTTTCTTGCCGGTGTAAGCGGCGGTGCGGGCCATCATCGCCATCAGGGTGGTGGTGATCATTCGGTCGCCGGTGTTCAGGGGGTTGCCGTCGCGGATGGCGGCGTACATTTCGTCGTGCTCAGTTTGGTAGCCGTTGTTGTTGCGTTCGTTTTTGGCACCGGGGGTCCAGCGCCATTTTAATCCATCGGCGTTTGAGAACACGTGGTGCTTGCGGCCGCTTTCGCCGGTGTACTTGGCTTTGGAGCCAAAGACGCGATCCCACACGCCGTTTTCGCAGCCATCCATTTGGCGGGTGAAATGGTAGCCCTGCGTGCCGTCGGCCCAGGAAAATTCCACGGCGAAGTGATCGAAGATGTTGCCTTCGTCCGGGCCGCGGTTCTGGCGGCCGCCACTGGCGATGGCATAGGCGGGGGGTTGGTCGCCCATGGCCCAAAGCATTTTGTCGATGCTGTGCACGCCTTGCTCGACGATATGATCACCGCTCAGCCACGTGAAGTAGTACCAACGGCGGATCATGTATTCCACGTCGCTCTTGGTATTGTGGCGGCCAAAATCGACGTAGCGTTTGCGGGCGTTGTTGTTGTAGCTGCTGAAGATGGCCTGGATATCGCCCAGCTCGCCGTCGCGGATGCGTTTGTAAGTGTCGCGTTGGGCGTAGGTCCAGCGCCACACAAAACCGTCCACGATGGAGGTGCCTTGTTTTTTGGCTTTGGCGATGGATTCAATGACCGAGCGCGCGCCGGGGCCATCGGTGGCCATTGGTTTCTCTGCAAAAATGTGTTTCTTGGCATCCACGGCGGTCTTGATGTGTAATGGCCGGAACCCGGGCGGAGTGGTGAGCAGCACGACGTCCACATCGCTTTCGATGACTTTTTGGTAGGCATCGAGCCCGACGTGCACGCGGCTTTTGTCGACGTTGACTTTGCCGGGATGAATTTTGGAAATGGCTTTGAGTCCCGCCTCTGCTTTGTCTGCAAAGGCCTCGCCGATGGACCACAGCTCGACGTTGCTGTCCGCGCGCAGGGCTTGGTTGATGGCGCCCGAGCCACGACCGCCGCAGCCGATCCAACCGATCTTGAGTTTATTGCTGTTGGGTTTGCCCAAAGTGATGGTGGGGAAAGCGAGCGCCGCGCCCGCGGTGGCGGTGGAGGCTTTGAGGAATGTCCGCCGAGTGGAATCGTGTTTGGTTTTCATAAGGTGTGAAATGCGCGGACAGATTAGGCTGAGGTCAAGGTGGGGTCAAGCCGTGGCCTTTCCTAAAAACGGCGGTTTTTATTTGACTAGTCTTGACTTGTGGCGGGTTTTCCGGTTTAACCTACCGCTTGCGCAGGGCAGATTCCTGCGCGATTTAAGGAGCATTCCCTCCTGTTTCCGTAAACACCATATTACAACGACTGGCTGTTGTTTTTACTGACTGAACAATGAACAAAAACGTATATCTCATCCCACTCGCGGGATTACTGGCCCTCATCTTTACTTACCTGCGTGCCCAATGGGTGGCACGGCAGGATCCCGGCACGGATCGCATGAAGCGGATTGCCGGCTATATCACCGACGGCGCGATGGCGTTTCTGCGGGCTGAATATTCTAAACTGGCGTGGTTTGTGGTGGCGGTGGCGGTGCTTTTGGCGCTGTCACAGGCCGAGCATTCGAGCCCGCTTATCGCGCTTTCCTTCGTGGTCGGCGCCACGTGCTCTGCGCTCGCCGGCTATATCGGCATGAAAGTAGCCACCAAAGCCAACGTCCGCACCGCGCACGCCGCCCGGACGGGACTGGCTTCCGCGCTCAACGTCGCTTTCCGTGGCGGCTCGGTAATGGGCATGGGCGTGGTGGGCCTTGGGGTGCTGGGGCTTTCCGGATTGTTTTTCTTTTATTACGGTTACTTCGATCCTTCCACGTCGGCGGGCATGAATAAGATTCTCACCGTGCTGACAGGCTTCTCGTTTGGCGCCTCCTCCATTGCGCTCTTCGCGCGTGTGGGCGGTGGTATATACACCAAGGCGGCAGACGTGGGCGCGGATCTCGTGGGTAAAGTGGAAGCCGGCATCCCGGAAGATCATCCGCTCAACCCGGCTACCATCGCCGATAACGTGGGCGATAACGTCGGCGATGTGGCCGGCATGGGCGCGGACCTGTTCGAAAGCTACGTCGGCTCCATGATCGGCGCGATGGTGCTTGGCGTGTTGCTGATGAACCTGCCGGAGTTTGTTGGCATCGAAGGTGGCCTCGGCGCGATTGGCGTGGTGATGTTGCCCTTATGCCTCGCGGCCGTCGGCATCATGGCCTCGATGATTGGCACGATGTTTGTGTCCGTCGAGGAAGGCGGCGACCCCAAGGCCGGTCTCACGCGCGGCGAACTTACCGCCGCGGTCATCATGCTGGCGGGTGCTTATTTCCTCATCAACGGTCTGCTACCCGAGACTTGGAATACCTTGAAGGAAGTGGATGGTAAGATGGTTATTGATGGAACCTACTCGGCCATGGGCGTTTTTTATGCCAGCCTGATCGGCCTTGCCTGCGGGCTGGGCATTGGGTTTGTCACCGAATATTACACCGGTTTTAACAAAGAACCCGTGCGGGAAATTTCCCGTCAATCGGCCAAGGGCGGCGCAGCCACCAACATCATTTCCGGACTCGGCGTGGGCATGCGTTCCACGATGTGGCCCATCCTGTTTCTCGCCACCGCCATTCTGTGCGCGTATCACTTTGCCGGCCTGTACGGCATCGCGATTGCCGCGGTGGGCATGTTGGCCAACACCGGCATCCAACTCGCCGTGGACGCCTACGGCCCTGTGGCCGACAACGCCGGCGGCATTGCCCAGATGGGCGAACTGCCCGAGGAAGTACGCGCCCGCACGGATAACCTCGATGCGGTGGGCAATACCACCGCCGCCATCGGCAAAGGCTTCGCGATTGGTTCCGCGGCACTCACCGCGCTGGCGCTATTTGCCGCGTACATGGGGGTGGCAGGAATCACTTCCATCGATATTGCCAACCCCAATGTGATGGCCTGTTTATTTGTGGGCGCGATGTTGCCCTTCCTGTTCTCCGCGATGGCAATCGAGGCCGTGGGCCGCGCTGCCAGCGATATGATCAAGGAAGTCCAACGCCAGTTTAAAAACATTCCTGAATTGAAAGCCGCCTTGGCCAAGATGAAGGATAACGACGGTAAACCAGTTGAAGAATGGAGCGAAGAAGATCGCAAGGTTTATGAAGCCGCCGACGGCAAAGCCGAGTACGCCAACTGCGTTTCTATCTCCACCACCGCCGCCATCCGTGAAATGATTAAGCCCGGCATGCTCGCCGTGCTCACGCCAGTGGTCATCGGCTTCGGCTTCAAATATGTGACCGGTAGCGGCATCGAAGCGGCCCAAGCACTGGGCGGTCTGCTCGCGGGTGTGACGGTGAGCGGCGTCTTACTCGCCCTCTTCCAAGCTAACGCCGGTGGCGCGTGGGATAACGCCAAGAAAATGTTCGAAGAAGGCAAAGGCGTGGAAGTGGACGGCGTGTATCACACCAAGGGCAGCGAAGCTCACAAGGCTGGCGTGGTGGGCGATACTGTGGGCGATCCACTCAAGGATACCTCCGGACCGTCCCTGAACATTCTGTTGAAGTTGATGACCGTCATCGCGTTGGTGATCGCGCCGCTGCTCGTAGCCGATGCCGCGACTGGCGATGGCGACAATGCCAACGGTAAACCGATTGCGGGACAAGTCGTGGGCGACAACGAAAACGAAATGGCCGGCCAAAATGATGAAAAACCGGGGGCTGAAACCAAGCCTTCCTCAACCCCTGAGAGCGGCACAGTCACGCCCGGCAACACCGAAACGCCCGGCGAAAGCAATGGTGACGGCAACGGAGGTTCCTGAATGAACTAAACCAATTAACCTCTCTGAAGAGGGCCGCCCTTCGGGGCGGTTTTTTTGTGGTTAAAAATGATCGGTAAGTGGGCCGCTCAAAGAGTACGCCTTCCCTGCCGGAGACTGATGGTATGGCTAGTCGCGGTTCTTTCGTGCGGCTTCTTCAGCGGCGGCTTGGCAGGCATCGGCGACTTGGGCGAGTTCTTCGAGGAACGGTTCGCGCTTGGTTTCGGGGAGACTTCCGAGAAGGTTGGCTTGGAGATTTTTGGCGATGCCGCGCAATTCCACCAGTTTCTCAGCACCGGCGGGCAGCAGCAAGATGCGGTTGGCACGGCGGTCGGTCTCGTGGGGCTTGCGCTCAATCCAGCCGGATTTTTCTATTCGCTCAAGGAGCGACGCCACGGTATTGGGGTCACTGCTCATTTTTCGTGTGAGCTCGCTTTGGGTGAGGCCGACGGGATCGCCTTCGCTGAGGGTGCGCAGCACGGTGAACTGATCGGGCGTGGCCCCGGCGTGGCTGATGCTACGGCGAAAGGTCTGGTTGAGCCCGTACCAGGCGCGGCGTAGCAGCAGCGGCAGGCGCTTGCGCTCGGGGGCGTCGATCGGGAGTTCGTCGTTAAATTCTTCGATAGCCATTTCTTTATTCAAATTAATCGTACGTACAGGTACGTTTTCTGCCTTGCTTTTCCCAGCGAGTAAAGCCATTACTCCCCCCGGACCTGCGAAACCGGCACACGCTTCACCCTTGGCTCGTGTGTCCGGAGGTCGCACAAACAACAAATGATGATGAAGATTTTTAAACTCTCCGCGCTGACGGCGCTCATATTTTTTTCCACCTTCACCCCCCGTGCCGCGGTCACTGGCTGGACCAATTGGCGCGGGCCGCATCAGGCGGGGCGTACGGATGCCACTGATTTACCGAAATCCATTAAGGCTGCTGACGCGTTGTGGACGCACGACATCGCCGGGCGCGGCCACGCGGTGATCGCTGATGGGCGCGTGTACACGTGGGGTTATCGGGGCGCGGGGACGGACTTGCAGGAGGTGCTGCAGTGCCTCAATGAGGCGGACGGGAAAACAATTTGGGAACACGGCTATAATGATTATTTGAGCGACACGGTTTACAGCCGCTACAGCGTCGGCGCGCCGACCATCGACCCGGTGACCGGTTGGATTTATTTGATGACCACCAACGGCGGCGTGAAATGTTTTTCACCCGACGGGAAAATCCAATGGGAGTATTCGCTAATGGAACGCTTCGGCCGGCTGACGTTTCCCAATGGCCGCACCGGCGCGGCGGTGATTGATGGCGACCTCGTCATCGTGCGCGGCGTGACGAGTTACTGGGGCAAGCAAGGTCCCGCGCGCGATCGCTTTTATGCCTTCAAGAAAAAAACCGGCGCGCCCGTTTGGGCCAGCACGCCGGGCGTGGGGCCGAAGGACAGCTCCTTCTCCACACCGGTGCTCGCCAACGTGGGCGCGCGGCGCGTGTTTTATGCCGGCACGGGCGACGGCAATGTGGTGTGCGTGGACGTGCGCACCGGCCAGCCGCTGTGGCGCTTTCAACTTTCGCAGGGGGGCGTGAATGCTTCTGTGGTGGTGGAGGGCGACACGCTCGTGGCCATACACGGCAAGGAGAATATCGATAGCTCGGGCGAAGGTCGAATGGTTGGCATCAAGCTGCCCACGAAACTCCCCGCGTCCGGCGAGCCACAGTTAATCCTAAAAGACAAAGACCTTAAAATCGCCGATGGCAAGGCGTGGGAAAAATGGCGGCTGCAACACGCGATGTTCACCAGCAGCCCCGCAATGGCCAATGGCCGTGTTTATCAAGTGAGCAAAACCGGCGTGCTCGTTTGCGTGGACATTAAAACCGGCAAGGAACTCTTCGCCAAAAAAATTAACAACGACCAGATTCATTCCTCACCGCTGTACGCCGACGGACATTTGTATCTCGGCTTTCCGAATGGCCGTTTTCTGGTGGTGAAACCCGGCGATGATGATGCGGACATCGTCAGCGAAACGCAGCTCGACGGCGGCATTCTTGGCTCACCCGTCGCGTGGAACGGCAAAATTTACATTCACACCAAAACCAAACTCTACTGCTTTGGCGCAGCCACTGGCCAGCAACCTAAAGCCATGCTGCCCGCCGCGTCGTCCGCCAACGCCGGCAAAGCTGTGGCATTGCAAATTGTGCCCGGTGATGTGCTGCTCAAGCCCGGCCAAACCATCAAGCTCACCGTCAACACGATTGATGCCAACGGCAACGTGGTGAAGCGCAACGTACCGGCGGAGTTTGAAAAATACATCCCGCCCACCGCCAAAGTAAAAACCAGCATGAACGCCGGCGTGAACGACAATGCCATCACGGCTGAAGCCAAAAATGTTGGCAGTGCGGGCGCGTTCAAGGCCACCGCGGGCGGGCTGAGCGGGTTGCTGCGCGGGCGCATTCTGCCGAAGATTCCGTACACGCAGGATTTCGAGAGCTTCAAGCTCACGGTGGATCATCCAACCGACGGCGTGAAATTTGCCTACCCGCCGCTGGCGTGGACGGGCGCGCGCCTTAAGTGGGAAGTACGCGAGTTGGACGGTAACAAGGTATTTGCCAAGACGTTGGACCGTGTTTTATTCCAGCGTGCGATTACGATTTTTGGTGATCCCGATTCCAGTAATTATACCATCGAGGCCGACGTGATGACTGATGGCAGTCGCCGTGTGAAAGGCAACATCGGGGTGATGAATCAGCGTTACTTTATCACGCTGGTTGGCAACCAACAAATTCTTGAGGTGAGCAGCAATCACGAGCGCGTGAAAGCAAGCGTGCCGTTCCGCTGGTCGCCCAAGAAATGGTACCGCCTCAAAAGCCGCGTGGACATCGCGGTCGACGGCACCGGCACTATTCGCGCCAAAGCATGGCCCAAAGACGAGCCGGAGCCGAAGGTGTGGACCCTCGAAGTGAAACACAAAAACGCACATAAAAAAGGCGCACCCGGCATCATCGGTTTTTCGCCGCAAAGCCTCTTCCGCGTATACATGGACAATATTTCGATTAACAAAAATTAACGGAAAACATTTATTAAAGATATGAATCAAAAATCATTATTCGTGATGGGTGGCGTAAGCGTGCTTGCGGCTACCGCGATCATTGTGACGCAAACCAATTGTAAAACCGACGACGGGGGCGGCACACCCGATCCAAGTGTGACTGGCACCACCACCACCCCACCCGCTCCCGGAACGTCGGCTGCGTTGGTGGCGGGTGAGGATTGGCCGGTGTGGTCGCGCAACGGCGGCGGTAATTTGTTTTCACCGGAGCAAGGCATTGCCGCGAGCTTCGATCCCGGCAAATTTGTGCGGGGCACGGAGGAGATTGACATGGCCACCACCAAAAACGTGCGCTGGGCCGCCAAGCTGGGTAGTCAGGCGTATGGCAACACCACTGTATCCGGCGGTAAAGTGTTTGTGGGGACGAACAACGAAACGCCGCGCGACAAACGGCACATTGGCGACCGCGGCATTGTGTATTGTCTCGATGAAAAAACCGGCGAGCTGGAGTGGCAACTGGTGGTGCCCAAGCTCGGCGCGGGCAAGGTGAGCGACTGGGAATATCTCGGCATTTGTTCCAGCCCGGCGGTGGAGGGCAACCGCGTGTACGTGGTCGCCAACCGCTGCGAGATTCTTTGTCTCGACACCGAGGGAATGAAGAACGGCAACCAAGGCTTTCAGGGCGAGAGCACGTTCATGGTCGACAAAGGCAAGGAGCCGCTGCCGCCTTCGCCAATGGATGCGGACGTCATCTGGCGGTTCGATATGCGGGCCGAGCTGGGTGTGTTCCCGCATAACATCGCCAGCAGCTCCGTGCTCATTATGGGCGATTACCTTTTCTGCACCACCTCCAACGGCCAGGACTGGAGCCACCTGAACATTCCCGCGCCCCAGTCGCCCTGCCTCGTGGTACTCAACAAAAAGGACGGCAGCCTCGTGGCCGAGGAATCCGAGGGCATCGGCGCCAACATCATGCACTGCAACTGGTCCAGCCCCTCGCGCGGCAAAGTGAAGGGCAAGGATGCGGTGTTCTTCGCCGGTGGCGACGGTGTTCTCTACGCCTTTTCCGCCAATGAATTTATCGAGGAGGAAGAGGCCGGTGAGAAATTCAAAATCTTGAAAAAACTTTGGAGCTTCGACTGCGTGCCGGCCGAATACAAAAAGGACAAGGAGGGCGAGACCATCAAGTACCCCGCCGCCGATGGCCCGAGCGAGTTGATCGCCACGCCGACGTTTCACAATGGGCACGTGTATGTGGCCATCGGGCAGGATCCCGAGCATGGAGAAGGCGTTGGTAATCTTACCTGTATCAACGCAGACACCGGCGCGAAGGTGTGGGACTACCGGAAAATTCAGCGCACCATTTCCACCTGCGCCATCGATCCCGCTAGCGGCCTGCTTGTCGCCGCCGATTATACCGGCTACGTTTACTGCCTTGATTCTAAAACGGGCAAGGAACATTGGGTGCACGACACCAAGGCGCACATGTGGGGCAGCCCACTCATCGCCGATGGCAAAATCTTCATCGGCGACGAGGACGGTGATTTCACCATCCTGCCGCTCAAGGCGGATTTCCATCCCAAAAACGACGAGCCTATTTTTGAGACCAATATGCTCGTGCCGATTTATTCCTCACCGATCGTCGCGAACGGTACGCTGTACATCGGCACTCAAACGCATCTATACGCCGTGGCCTTGCCTGCAAAATCCGCCTCCAAGTAAGGCTCCACCAAAATGAGATATTTGACCGTCGCCCTCGTGGTGTCCCTTGCTTGGTTGCATCAGGACTGGTTAATTTGGCCGCTTCTTTCTGAAGTGCAAAAAGAACACGACCTCATCCTCGGCATCCCCGCCGGGTTGGGCTACCAAGTCGCGCTCTCCTTTGCCACCGCTGCCGTGTGGTTCCTCGCCGTCTGGAAAGCGTGGCCCACCGAACTGGAAACCTGGGCCAGCGCGGGCGAAAATCGCAGAGGTGGGCGCAACCGCGGCGACAATCGGCGCGGCGGTCGGGATCGCTCAAACCGTGGAGACTATCGCCCCTCCGACAATCGCGGCGAACGCACCGAGCGCAGCAGTGATAGCAGCAGCGAAAGCCGCTCACGCCGGCGCCGTGGCGGCCGAGGCCGTCGCAGTGGCAGCAGCCAAAGCGGCCAAAGCAACCCCAATTCTCCCAACAATCTTTCTTAAAAACTGAATGATCATTTTCGCTGCTTCCACTTCCGCCATCCCATTTTGGATTGTGTTGGGTTACCTCGTTTTACTGCTCGCCCTCGGCATTTTTAGCAGCAAATTTTTTCGGGGTACCAGCAAAGATTACTTTGTGGCCAGCCGCTCCATCGGTTCGTTTATGTTGTTGATGAGCGTATTCGGCACCACCATGACCGGCTTCGCGCTGGTCGGGTCCTCCGGCAAGGCCTTCGTCACCGGCGTGGCCACGTACGGCGCGGTGGCCGCGTGGAGCGGCATCATTCACTCGGCAATTTTCTTTATCATCGGCCTGCGCCTTTGGGCGATCGGTAAACGCAACGGCTATGTCACCCAAGTGCAGTTTTTTCGTGACCGTTTCAATTCCCAAACGCTCGGCACCGTGCTCTTCGTTTTGCTCGTGCTGCTTATCATTCCATATTTGTTGATTGGCATCATCAGCGCCGGCAATTTTGTGGAGGGCACCACGAAGGGGATGTTCAACGCCAACGGCATTCCCCCGTGGATCACCGGCTTCGTCGTCTGCGGCGTGGTGCTCACTTACGTTTTCCTGGGCGGCGTCCGCAGCACGGCTTGGGCAAATACATTTCAAACGCTGGTGTTCATGCTCACCGGCGTGGTGGCGTTTCTGATGATTTCATCTGCTGTGGCCAAAAAAAATCCAGAGTATAAGCCCGAAGAAGCCGGCATCATTTACAACATCAAACGCGCCACCGAATATGTGGAAATTCACAAACCCGAACGGCTCGCGCGCGGCGTGCATCCCGGCGCAATTGCTAAGCACAAGCAGAACTTGGAGGCGTACCAAGAAGAAATGATGGAGGCGATGAACCATTCGGCGGAAAGCGGGGAAGAAATGATTGAGCCGCCGGAGCCTGCCGAGCCCAAATCTTCAATGTCGCATTTGGTGTTCATCACGTTTTTGTTTATCCCGATTAGCATCGGGATGTTCCCGCACGTGTTCCAGCATTGGCTCACGGCGAAGGATGCCAAAACGTTTCGGCTCGCCATCGTGGCGCATCCTATCTGCATCGCCATTGTGTGGCTGCCGTGCATTTTAATTGGCGTGTGGGCGGCGGGACTGGCGGCGGCCGGAGATATTTCCATATCGAATCCGAGCGAAGTGCTGGGGACGATGGTGAATTTAATTGCCAACCCGTGGCTGCTGGGGCTGCTGATGGCCGGCGTGTTGGCGGCGATTATGTCTTCGTTGGATTCTCAATTTGCCTGTCTCGGGACGATGTTCACTAACGACATCATCATCCCCATACGCGGCAAGGATTATTATAGCGACGCGGATAAGCTGATGCTCGCGCGGTGGTTCGTGATCGGCGTGGTGGCGGTGGCATACCTCGCTTCACTGGCACTGATGGAAACCGCCAGCGTGTTCGGCCTTGGCATTTGGTGTTTCACGGGGTTCACCGCGCTGTTCCCGATTGTGTTCGCAGCGTTGTATTGGAAACGCGTGACGGCAGTCGGCGTGTACGCGTGCATGGCGGTGACGACTGGTCTTTGGGTTTATTGGTTCCACCAATCCGGCTACGGCGCAGACAAACATTTTTTGGTTCTGGGGATGATGCCCATCGCGCCGCTCACGCTGGCCTCGGCGGCGGCGTTGGTGATGGGCTCGTTGTGCAGCAAGCCGCCAGAGGCGCGTTTGGTGAATCGATTTTTCCCGCGGGCCAATAACTCGAGGGGCTCAAATGACCGGCGTTCGCGGCAGGGGAGTTAACGTGAACTGAATCTTGGATGGCGAAAGTGCGTCCGAAAATTTTATGTCTGAAATAAATCAAAAAATTGACGAAGCAAAAGTCGCGCTTGATGCGCATGTAGCGGAGATTGTGCAGTGGCATTTCTCGCCGGAAACCGGTTGCCCGTTCTGGCTGGATTGGGCCAGGGACGCGGGCTGGGATCCGGCTGCGGAGGTGAAGTGCCTCGACGATTTACTGGCGAAGTTCCCGAACTTTCAGGACGAATGGCTGCGCGACCAGCAGCCGGAAGTGTGGGTGCCCAAGGCATTTGCGGGGAAGCCCTTCAGCATTTTCGAAACTGGCGGAACTACCGGTATGCCTAAGCAACGCATCGGCTGGGAGGATTACAAGATCGATTACAGCGAGTTTTCGGACACGCTGGACGACGCTGCTTTCCCGCGGAACCACTACTGGCTGATGGTTGGCCCCACGGGGCCGCGCCGGCTGCGGTTGTCAATCGAGCATCTGGCCAATGTGCGTGGGTGCTCTTGCTACTTTGTCGATCTCGATCCGCGTTGGGTGAAGCGGTTGATCAGCGAGAAACAGTTTGACCAGGCCAAGGCGTACATGGAGCACGTCGTCGACCAAGCCATGACGATTATGAAAAACCGTCAGGTGAGCGCGCTGTTTACTACGCCGAAATTGCTGGAGAGCATCGCCGAGCGTTACGAGAACGAGGGTAGCAGTCTTTACGATGCCGGCGTGCGCGGCGTGTTTTGCGGCGGCACCACGATGGATCCGCAGTACACGCGGTTCCTGTGCGAGGAGTTGCTGGAAAACAAAATCGGCTTCGTGCCCACCTACGGCAACACGCTGATGGGGCTGGCCAAGCACAAACCGCTCACCGCCGAGGACAAATATTCCATCACTTACTACGCGCCGCAGCCGCGCGCTTCGATGCGGGTGCTAAACCCGGACACCAACGCGCCCGTGGAATACGGCGAGTGGGGCCGCGTGGAGTTGACCACACTGACAAAGGAATTTTTCATGCCGCGTTTCCTCGAGCGCGACGAAGCCATCCGCCGCGAACCCATTGAACAATACCCGTGGGACGGCGTGGCTGAGGTGCGCCCCTTCGGTGCATTAACGAAAAAAATTGTCGAGGGTGTTTACTAGAAAACCAAATTTTAAATCATGATTAACATTCCTGTTTTACGCTGGGGCGAACCGTACGAAAGCCTCGAAACCGATGAGGTCATCCACCACCGCACCGGCGAAGTGCTGGCCAAGGTGGGTCAAGCCAATCCCGGACTGCTCGCGCGCGACATGCGCAAGGCCGATCGCGCCCGCGAAGTGCTCCGCGAGATTCCCATCAAGGATCTCATTGAGATGATGAAAAAGGCCGGCGACCTGTACCTCAACGCCACCCTGCCGCTCGGCGATGGCGAACAGACGCCGGACGATTTCGCCCGCCAACAATCCGCCTCCACCGGCCTGCCCGAGCACATGTGCAAATTCAACATGGAGAAGAACCACTTCGTGTTGAACCACATGGACCAGATTTATGATGCCCTCACGCGCGGACTGGATTTGGATATTCTCCAGCGCGGCTACGGCGTGGAGGAACGCGGGGTGCCGGTGAGCTATCAGGCGCAGTCGCCCGTGCTGGGCATGGTGCTGCCCTCCAACTCGCCCGGCGTGCACACCCTTTGGATGCCCGTCATCCCGATGCAGATCGGCCTCGTGCTCAAGCCCGGGCCGCAGGAGCCGTGGACGCCCTACCGCATGTTTGCCGCCTTCACTGAGGCCGGCGTGCCCAAGGAAGCCATCGGCATTTACCCCGGCGGCGGCGACATGGGCGCGGAAACGGTTTCGCGCTGCGGGCGTGTGATGATTTTTGGCAGCACGCAAACGGTCAATAACTATTCCGGCAACGAACAGGTCCAGGTGCACGGCCCCGGCTACAGCAAAATTTTGCTGGGCGACGATGTGGTCGATCAATGGGAGGACCACCTCGATTTGATGGCCGACAGCATTTACAAAAACAGCGGCCGCGGCTGCATCAACTGCTCCGGCGTTTGGGCCTCCCGTCACACCAAGGAAATCGCCGAAGCCCTCGCCGAAAAAATCGGCCCATACGAAGTCAAAGACCCCACCGACCCCGAGGCCGGCCTCGCCGCCTTCACCGTCCCCGGCCAGGCCGAGGCGATTTGGGGGATGATCGAGGAAGGCTGTCAAGAGAACGGCACCACGCACGTCACCGAAAAGCACGGCCCGCGGCTCGAGCAAATGGAGCGCTGCGATTACATCCGCCCGACGATCCTGCATTGCGACTCGCCGGACCTGAAAATGGCCAACACCGAATACATGTTTCCCTTCACCACGGTGGTGGAATGCCCGCAGGAACAGATGATCGAAAAAATCGGCGGCACGCTCGTGGCCTCCGCCATCACCAACGATGAGGCGTGGGCCGCCCAGCTCACCGACGCCACGAACATCGATCGCCTCAATGTCGGGGCCATCCCCACCATCGCCCTCAACTGGCTCCAACCCCACGAAGGCAGCATCATTGATTTCCTCTTCAAAGCCCGCGCCTACCAAACCACCGACGAGCGGCTGCAGCGCCTCGGCAACGGCGGCTGAACAAGCGCCCCACACGAGACGTCATAATTTGCCCGTGAGCGATCCCGCTGTAAATCCATTGCTGGAAAATCATCCGCACCTGCGGCTGGTTTTTGGCAATGGCAGCGTGGCGCAAACGGGCGAGTTGGCGAGTGAACTGGGCGCAACGAAGGCGCTGCTCGTCACGGATTCCGGCATCGTGGCCGCCGGGCACGCGGGGGGGGTGCGCGGAAATCTTGAGGCGGCGGGCATTCGGGTTTCGGTGTTTGATCGCTCGAAAGAAAATCCCACCACTGCTTGCGTGGACGAATGCGTGGCAGTGGCAAAAGCCGATGCGATTGATTTTATCATCGGCCTTGGTGGCGGCAGTTCGATGGACACCGCGAAGGGCTGCAATTTCATTCTCACCAATGGCGGCGCAATGAAGGATTATTGGGGAGTCGGCAAGGCGAGCCAGCCGATGCTGCCGTCAATTATGATTCCCACCACCGCCGGCACGGGCAGCGAATGCCAAAGCTTCGCGCTTATTGCCGACAACGCCACGCACCAAAAAATGGCGTGCGGCGATCCGAAGGCATTAGCGAAGGTGGCAATCCTTGACCCCGAACTCACAGTTTCCCAACCCGCCCGCGTCACTGCTTGCACGGGCATCGACGCCATCGCGCACGCGGTGGAAACTGCCGTCACCCGCAAGCGCAACGAGACCTCGCTGAAATATTCGCGCGCGGCATTTCAGATGATGTTGGAAAGTTTCAGTCGCGTGCTGGAGTCGCCGGACGATCTTGAGGCTCGTGGCCAAATGCTCCTCGGCGCGGCCTACGCAGGCACTGCCATCGAGCACAGTATGTTAGGTGCGGCGCATTCAGCGGCCAACCCGCTCACCGCGCATCACCACGTGGTGCACGGCCAAGCCGTCGGAATGATGCTGCCGCACGTGGTGCGCTTTAATGCCGGCGACGAAGCCATCGCCGAGGCGTACGCTGAGTTTGTGGAAGGCACCTCCGTGGCCGCTCACAACGGCACGCCTGCACCGGAATCGCTGGCCCAAGCGCTGGAAACGTTGCTGGACACCGCGGGCCTTCCGCGCGATCTCACTGCCGTCGGCGTAGACGCCGCGCGACTGGAGACGCTTTCGGAGGAAGCCGCCGCCCAATGGACCGCGAGCTTCAACCCGCGCGACATCACGGCGGCTGATTTCACGGGGCTCTATCAAAAAGCCTTTGCCTCGTGAGCCGCCCGCGCGACACTGTCCGCGCCGATGGCTGACGATTTTTCACATTTAGCAAATGATGCGCTGGTGCTTATTGCCCACGGCAGCACGGTGAATAATCAATCCAGCGCCCCCACCCGCCGCCTCGCCGATGAACTGCGCGCGCGCAACATCTTTGCCGAAGTCGTCTGTGCCTTTAATTTGGAGCAACCCAAAATTGATGACGTGCCCAAGCTCGTTTCCGCGCAACGAATTTTCGTGGTGCCCGTCACCATCAGCGAAGGCCATTTCACCGAGCAAACCATTCCCCACCGCCTCGGCCTCGCGAAAGCCGGTCAAATCGATTACGAACGCATCCAGCAAATCGACGGCCGCACGATAATCTACTGTCACCCCATCGGCACCCACGCGAGCATGACCGACGTACTGCTCGCCCGCGCGCGGGAAGTAATCGCCCAACATCCTTTCCCCCGCGCTCCCAAGCCCGCCGAGACGGCCCTGTTCATTGCCGGCCACGGCACCGGGAAAAACGCCAACTCCCGCAAGGCCATCGAGGCCCAGGTGGAGGCCATCGCCGCACTGGGCGAATATTCCGACGTACTGCCGGTCTTTATGGAAGAAGCGCCTTTCATCGCCGATTGCTTCACCGCCACCGATGCGCCGAACATGGTGATGGTTCCCTTTTTTATCGCCGACGGGTTGCACACGGTGGAAGACATCCCCGTGCTGCTCGGCGAACCTGAAGCTCGCGTGAAAAAACGGCTCACCGCCGCCCAACCCACGTGGCGCAACCCCACCGAGCGGAAAGGGAAATTGGTATGGTACACCGAGGCCATCGGAAGTGAGGCGGGTTTGGCGGAAGTGATTCTCGCGCGGGTGCGCGAGAAAATGACCAGGTTCCAATGACCAAGTTCCAATGACCCAATGGGATTTGAGTTTTGGGGCTTCCTTGGGTTTTGGGTCTTGGTCATTGGTCATTCCCCCCTCATTATCCCGCCGGTGCATTTCCAAAAAATAACTCTCATTGGCGTGGGCTTGCTCGGCGGTTCCATTGGGCTGGCGGCGAAGCAGCGCGGTGTGGCGGCGCGTGTTTGCGGGCTGGTGCGGCGCGAGGAAAGTATCGCCGAATGCCTGGCGGCGGGGGTGGTGGATGAGGCCACGCTCGATGTCGCCAACGCGGTGGCTGATGCGGGTCTGATTATTCTTTGCACGCCCGTGGGCCAAATGAGCGAATTGGCGGCAGCCATCAAACCGCATTTGGCGGCGGACACAATCGTCACGGATGTGGGCAGCGTGAAGGCCAGCGTGGTGACGGCGGTGGAGCCGGTGTTGCCGCGCTTTGTGGGGAGTCATCCACTGTGCGGTTCGGAAAAGGCGGGCGTGATCCATGCGCGCGGCGATTTGCTCGAAGGCGCGGTTTGCGCGGTGACGCCCACGGAGGTCAGCGATGCGGCCATGGTGGAAACACTTTCGAATTTTTGGACTGCTCTGGGCAGTCGCGTGGTGAATCTTTCCGCGGCCAATCACGATGCTATCGTGGCGCGCACGAGTCATTTGCCGCATGTGTTGGCCAGCGCTTTGGTGAACGCGGTGCTGGCTGCCCCGCGTGCGGGCGAAAGTGATTTTTTCGGCACGGGCTTTCGCGACACCACGCGGCTGGCTTCCGGTTCACCGGAGATGTGGCGCGACATCACCCGGGATAACTCTGATGCGATCATCGCCGCGCTGGAGGGTTTACAATCGGAAATTGATCGATTGAAAACCGCGTTGTCGGAAAAGGACGCGGCGGCGTTGGAGGAATTTTTTACCGAAGGCCAAATCGCCCGTGACAGTTGGTTGGCCGATGGGGAGAATAAATAATGCCCCTGCCCGACTTAATCGAGATTGTGCCATTGGCCGGCCCCGTGACGGCGGATGTGACGGTTCCCGGCTCGAAGAGCATCACCAATCGCGCGCTGATTTTGGCGGCGCTTGCCGATGGCGAGGTGCGGCTCACCGGCGCGTTGTGGAGTGAGGATACGCAAATCATGGTGGACGCGCTGCGGCTGCTGGGTTTTGAAATTGACGTGGCGGAGGATGCCGCCGAGCCGTGTAATCGAACCCTCACCGTGCAGGGCCTCGGCGGGCGTGTGCGCAACGCGGGCACAGCGGAGGCACCGCTGGAAATTTTTGCGGGCAATGCCGGCACGGCGGCGCGATTCCTCGGCGCATTCGTTTGCCTTGCCAACGGCGCAGTTCGATTGAGCGGCACCGAGCGCATGCACGAAAGGCCGCAGGGCGAATTATTTCACGCGCTGCGCCGGATGAAGTATCGCATTGATTCTGAAAGCAACGGGGACGATTTGTTGCCGGCGGTGTTTCACGGCACCGGCCCGCGCGAAGCGGTTTGCTCGGTAAGCCTTCAACACAGCTCGCAGTTCGCAAGCGCGCTGTTGCTCTCGGCGCGCGCGGGTATGTGGATTATCGACGTCGTGGGCGACAACGCAGACGAAGCGCCTTACCTGAACATGACGCGCGAACTCATCGAGGCCTTCCCGCACGCGGGGGGCGAGTTTGAAATCGAACCGGATGCTTCCAGCGGCAGTTATTTTTGGGGAGTGAATTGCTTTCACGAAGAGGTCGAGGTGGCGCACTGGCCGCTCACCGGTTGGCAGATTGACGCGCAGTTTCCGCGCTTCATTAATCTGCCGCGCGAGGTGGCGCATAACACCGACCTTGGCGACAGCATTATGACCGCCATCGTGCTCGCGCCGTTGGCCGAGCATCCGGTGAGCTTCCCCGCGCTGCATCGGTTGCGCGTACAGGAATGCGAACGCGTCCACGCCCTCCGCACGGAGTTGACCAAGTGCGGCGCGCGCATCACCGAGGAAGGCGACACACTGCACATCGAGCCTTCGCCTGAATTGCACGGCGCGGAAATCGACACGTACAATGACCACCGAATGGCGATGTGTTTCGCAATGCTCGGGCTGAAAATCAGCGGCATTCGTCTACGCAATCCTGCGTGTGTGAAAAAAACCTTCCCCAACTTTTTCCAAAAACTCGCCAGCGAATTGGGCGCGGAGATCCGCGATGCCGAGGGCAACGTGCTGGCGGGAGATGAATTGTTTGCAGAATCATGAGTGATCCCATTGTCATCGCCATCGACGGCCCGAGCGCCAGCGGCAAAAGCACCAACGCCAAAATCATCGCCGCCGCGCTGGGCTACGCCTACGTGGACACCGGCGCGATGTACCGCACCCTCGCCTGGCACGCGTTGCAAAAACAAATTGATGTCTACGATGCCGAGGCCGTCGCCGCGCTGTGCCGTGATTGGCCGGCGGAGTTAGCGAATCGTGAGGGCAGTATTTGGCTGGCGGTGGATGGAGTTTTCCCGGAGGCAGAAATTCGCACGAAGGAAACCAGCGCCGCCGTGAGTCACGTGGCGGCCGTGCCGTTTGTGCGTGATTGGATGAAGGAACGCCAGCGATCGTGCGTGCAATTCGGCAATCTCGTAATGGAGGGGCGTGATATTGGGTCCAACATTTTTCCCGAGACGCTGCATAAATTTTATATGGACGCCGCCGCCGCCGTGCGCCAAGCCCGCCGCGATGCCGATGGCGTGCAGGACAATCTCGCCGCGCGCGACCAACGCGACAGCACCCGTGCCGCCTCGCCGTTGATGATCGCCGACGGTGCCACGGTGATCAATAACGCCGGTGAAACGCCCGAGGAAACCAGCGCGCGGATTATGGCAATTGTTGAAGATCGGTTGAGAAACGATTAAGTCACACCCCGGATTCGCAAGCTCGTCCCTCCAAGGGCGGGTACGTTTATTTGGAGGGACGAGCTTGCGAGTCCGCCGAACCCACCAAATCGCTCAACGATCGTACGCCTTCTTTTTCCATCCGCGCCTTCAGCCCACGGACGATGTCGCTGGCAATGGACGGCCCTTCGTAAACGAGGCCGGTGTACACTTGCACGAGACTGGCGCCGGCGGTGATTTTTTCCCACGCGTCGTCCGCCGTGAAAATGCCGCCCACGCCAATGATGGGCAGCTTGCCGTTGGTGTGCTGGTAAATGTGCGCGATGATTTCTGTGCTGCGCATGCGCAAGGGTGCGCCGCTCAGGCCGCCGGTTTCGGCATAGATTTTTTTGCACTGTGCGTCGCCGGTATTAGGCCGCTCGATGGTGGTGTTGGTGGCCACGATGCCGGCGAGGGAATGGGTGGTGGCGAGGTCGAGCACATCGTCGATGGCTTCGGCGGATAAATCGGGCGCGATTTTTATCAAGAGCGGCACGTCGGCATTCACCGCGCGGAGGGTTTTTAGGATTTCATCCAGCGCACTTTTGTCCTGCAACGCGCGCAGGTTGGGCGTGTTGGGCGAGCTGACGTTGACCACAAAAAAATCCGCCAAGCCCTGCAGCGCACTCAACGAAAACGCATAATCTTCTGCCGCTTCTTCCAGCGGCGTGATCTTCGATTTGCCGAGGTTGATGCCGATGGGATGCACGGGCCATTGCTCTCGTGCGCGCCAGCCGCGCAGCGCCCCAGCCATCGCTTCGGCGCCGGGATTGTTGAAGCCCATCCGATTGACCAATGCGCGGTCTGCCACGGCGCGAAACATTCGAGGGGTGTCATTGCCAATCTGCGCGTGACGTGTGACGCCGCCCAGCTCGGCGAAGCCGAATCCGAGCCGCTCCCACACCGGCACAGCGGCGGCGGCCTTGTCCATCCCGGCGGCAAGCCCGATTGGATTTGGGAAATTCAGCCCAGCCAAAGACACCGGCAAATCCGGCGCGCCATAGAGCGCATCGGTGAGCAGCGGCAACGCGGGCAGGCGTGCGGTGAGGGAAAGCCCCCGTAAAACGCGGTTGTGAACGGCCTCCGATTCCTGCCAAAACAGCAGCGGTCGGAGGCAATGGCGGTAGAGCAAACCCATCGGCGGAAGATTTAGCGGGGCAACGGAGCGCTGTCGAGATTGCTTTCAAAAACTTGTCGATTCCGAATCTAACAAAAAGTTGAAAATTTATTTTTAGAAAAAATACGATTCCGGTTTACAGCTTCGTGCGAGTTGTTAACATCCCTCCCAGCAACCTGTACAAAATGAAGCGCATCGATGCCATCATCAAACCCTTTAAACTTGAAGACGTGAAAGCGGCTTTGACGGAGCTGGGGATTGTGGGCATGACCGTGGCCGAAGTGAAAGGCTTCGGCCGGCAAAAAGGCCACACGGAGATTTACCGCGGCAGTGAGTACACGGTGGACTTTCTTCCCAAACTGAAGCTGGAACTCGTAGTGCCCGATGGTCAGGCGGATAACGCCGTGCAGGCCATCCAAGCGGCGGCTGCCACCGGCAAGATCGGCGACGGGAAGATTTTTGTGTCCAACGTGGAAAACGCCATTCGCATTCGCACCGGAGAGACTGGTGATGAGGCGGTGTAAATCTTCGCACGCACCTTCATCGCTTCATTGAGCTCAGGGAGTAATATATTATTTATTATGAGTATTTTTATACCAATAACATGCGTAAAAGGCGCGGTGCTTTTGGCTTTGTCAAGCCCGAAGACGGCGTGTGAACAAGGCGTGAACAAAAGTTAATAGCTTGGCGTGGCAACTGATGTGCCGATCGCATACACATTGCGCCGCGTCCCAGCAAACCGAGCAGCAATGCTTCTTGCCGGGAAGTGGTGTCGAGAGATGGAGCGAGACACAAAGGGTGATTTGCCACCCGCCCGCAAGGGCAACCCAACCGGGCCTTTGGGCCCACGTCGACGATGCGTCGGCACTGTGAATAAACAATTTGATTTTAACATTTAGCGACGAAAACAAAAAAAGATGCAGGCCACTGTCGAAAAAATCTGGACCAAAACCACAAAACAAATCCGTACCCTGCTCAACACCGAGACCTACAATTTGTGGTTCTCTTCGGTGCAACCAGTTTCCCTTAACCAATCTTCCATCACCCTCGAGGTGCCCAATGAATTCTCGGAGGTGTGGTTGAAGGATAACTATCTTGAGCTGTTGCAGGATGCCCTCACCCAGGCCAGTGGGCGTAATCTCAACATTAAGTTCAAGGTTGCCGCCGGCGGAAATGGCGCCGCGACCGCGACCGCCAAACCGGCCAAAGGACGGAAAACCTCCACACGTAAAGCCAGCGATGGCGACCTGATGTTTAACCCGCGCAACACGTTTGAAACCTTCGTGGTGGGCAACAATAACAGTTTCGCCCACGCCGCCGCGATGGCCGTGGCGCAGCAACCGGGCAAGGCGTACAATCCGCTCTTTCTTTACGGCGGCACGGGCTTGGGCAAGACGCACTTGCTGCACGCCATCGGTCAACACGTGGCGGGGGCCAAAAAGGCGGCCAAGGTGTCTTATGTGTCTTCCGAGAAATTCACCAACGAATACATCGCTGCCATTCAGGATAATCAACTGGTTAAGTTTCGCAAAAAATATCGGCAAACTGATGTTCTATTGATTGATGACATTCAGTTTCTCGCCGGCAAGGAGCGCATTCAGGAAGAATTTTTTCACACCTTCAATGCGCTGCACGAAGCTCATAAGCAACTCGTACTCACGTGCGACCGGCCGGCCAGTGAGATTCAAAACCTCGAGCATCGTCTCGTGAGTCGTTTTGAGTGGGGCTTGGTCACCGATCTCCAGCCGCCCGATGTGGAAACCCGCCTCGCCATTCTCCGCAATAAAGTGAAGAGCATGGGCGTGGAAATTCCCGAGGATGTATTAACTTTCCTCGCCAATCGTATCCGCACCAACATCCGCCGCCTTGAGGGCGCGCTGATTCGCGTGGCGTCTTACGCCCATCTGACCGGCAAGGAGCTGACCAATGATGTGGTGGAAAATTTGCTGCGCGAAATCCTGCAGGAAGAAGGTCGGCACACCATCACGATGGAAGTCATCCAGAAAAAGGTGGTTGAGAAATTTGACCTGCGCATGGCCGATATGACCAGCAAACGCCGGCCGGAAAACATCGCCTTCCCACGCCAGATTGCGATGTATCTTTCACGCCAACTTACCGAGCACTCGCTCAGCGCCATCGGCGAAGCCTTTGGCGGGCGAGACCACGGCACCGTGCTGCACGCGTGCCGGTTGGTGAAAGACCGAATGGAGATCGACGCTAACGTGCGCCAGACGGTTCATTACTTGGAGAAGCAACTGCTTCGATAGCAGTCAAAAAATCAGAGAAGGAGGGCTGAGGAAACTCAGCCCTTTTTCGTGCTTACCACAAACCGCGCCATACGTTCCATTGCGGTTTCGATTTGATCTAAACCGGCGGCGAAGCAGCAGCGCAGAAAGCCTTCACCGCTTTCGCCAAAAGCATTGCCCGGGACGGCGGCCACGTTTTCGGCTGCCAGCAGAGTTGCGGCAAATGTCTTTGAATCCAACCCCGTGGATTGCACGCTGGGGAAGGCATAAAACGAGCCGCGCGGCAGATGGCATTCCAGCCCCATCGCCTTAAGGGCGTTCACCATCACATTGCGGCGTTGGCGATAGGCCTCGCGCATTTCGGCCATCGGCGCATCGCCATTGCGCAGTGCCTCCAACGCGGCTTCCTGGCTGGGGAGGCTGGCGCACAACATCGAGTACTGATGAATGCGCGTCATTGCGCGGACCAACTCAGCGGGGCCGCAAGCGTAGCCGATGCGGAAACCGGTCATCGCGTAAGCCTTTGAAAATCCGTGCAAAAAAATTGTGCGATCACGCAAACCCGGAAGGCTCACGATGCTGGTGTGTTCGCCTTCGAACGTGAGCTCGGCATAAATTTCATCGGTAATTACGATGAGATTATGCTTCACGGCGAGGTCGGCGATGGCCTGCAATTCGGTGCGCGTCATCGTGCCACCGGTTGGGTTGGTGGGAAAATTGAGCATCAGCACACGGCTCTTGTCCGTGATGACGGCGGCGATGGCGTCGGCGGTGACGCTGAATTTTTCTTCCGCACGGCACGCGACGGGAACGGGCACGCCGTGGGTGAGCGCGATGCTGGGCGAATAGCTCACGTAACACGGTTCGTGATAAATCACCTCGTCGCCGGGATTGATGAGCGCGCGCAGGGCGAGATCAAGCGCTTCGCTGACGCCAACGGTGACGAGGATTTCGTTTTCCGGATGGTATTCCGGGCCAAAATGTTGGGCCACGTAGCGGCTGATCGCCTCGCGCAGTTTCAGTAAACCGAGGTTGGAGGTGTAGCTCGTCTTGCCGCATTCGAGCGCGAAGATGGCGGCTTCGCGGATGTGCCACGGGGTTGTAAAATCAGGTTCGCCCACGCCCAGCGAAATGACTTCCGGCCGACCCTGCACCAATTCAAAAAATTCACGAATTCCCGAAGGTGGCAACGCGCGCACGTGGTCGGCAATCTGGTTTTCAATGGGCGTGGGTTCGGACATTTTGGGTGTGCAACAAACCACTGCTCGCAGCTTGGCGACAGTGGGAAATCAGGCAGCCGCCTGTTTGGGTTTGCGGCGGATAACCGGCTTGGTTTTGCCTTGCACCGCGCCGCGCGTAATTTTGATGCCCTCAATGTCGGCGCTGCCGGGGATCTCGTACATTAGATCGAGCATCAACCGTTCGAGCAACCCGCGCAAGGCGCGTGCGCCGGTCCCTTTTTTGATGGCTTGCGCGGCAAGTTCGTGCAGGGCATCACGTGTGAATTCAAGCGCCACGCCTTCGAGCCACAGCAATTTTTGGTATTGCTTGATGAGGGCGCTTTTAGTGTCGGAAAGAATTTCGACAAGCTGATTCTCGGTCAATTCTTCCAGCACAGAAATCATCGGGAGTCGGCCAATAAACTCGGGGATGAAACCGAACTTTAACAAATCTTCCGGCTCCACATGTTTGACCGCCTCGCGCCCATCGGCGACGGCTTCGATTTGCTCTTCCACCGCGCCAAAGCCGAGCACGTGATTGCCGAGCCGGCGTTGAATGACTTTGTCGAGGTCCACAAACGCGCCGCCGCACAGGAATAGCACGTTGCGTGTGTCCACGCGGATGTATTCCTGTTGCGGATGTTTGCGGCCGCCTTGCGGGGGCACGCTGCACACGGTGCCTTCGAGAATTTTCAGCAGCGCCTGTTGTACGCCTTCGCCGGAGACATCGCGGGTGATGGAAACGTTTTCGGTGCGGCGTGTGATTTTATCGATTTCATCGATGTAAATGATGCCCATCTCGGCGCGCTTCACATCAAAGTCGGCGGCTTGCAGCAGACGGAGGATAATATTTTCCACATCTTCGCCCACGTATCCTGCCTCGGTGAGGGTGGTGGCGTCGGCGATGGCGAAGGGCACATCGAGGATGCCCGCAAGCGTGCGCGCGAGCAGTGTCTTGCCCGTGCCGGTGGAGCCGATGAGCATGATGTTGGTCTTCTCGATCTCTACTCCGGAGTGCGGGCAGTCGTCATCCTCGGTCGCTTCGGCTTCGTGCACGATGCGTTTGTAATGATTGTGAACGGCCACGGCCAACGTTTTCTTGGCCTCATCTTGCCCGATGCAATGGCGATCCAGCTCGGCTTTGATTTCGGCAGGTTGGAGAACGTTTAGCTTGGGCGTGGGTTGTGTTTTATCGTTGGCTAACTCTTTGTCGAGAACGGTCTTGAAGGTCTCAACGCAGTTGTCGCAGATGTACACGCCGGGGCCGGACACCAGTTTGCGGACTTCCGCGTGGCTTTTGCCGCAGAAACTGCAAAGGGTAATTTGGCGTCGGGCCATGGTTATTTTCCGTCTGTGGAAGATTTGTCCGGCAGGTTGGGCACGTCTTTGCGGGAGGCGACCACTTCGTCCACGAGGCCGAATTCTTTGGCTTCCTCGGCGCTGAGAAAGTTGTCGCGTTCGCAGGCTTCGAAGACTTCTTCGTAGGGTTTGCCGGTGTGTTTGGAAAGAATGTTGGTCAGGGTTTTCTTGAGAACGAGCATATGCTTGACCTGAATTTCCATATCCGTGGCTTGCCCCTGTGCGCCACCGAGCACTTGGTGAATCATAATGTTCGCGTTGGGCAGCGCGAAGCGTTTGCCTTTGGTGCCGCCGGCGAGCAGCACCGCGCCCATGCTTGCGGCTTGGCCGATGCAGTAGGTGTTCACGTCGCAAGTGAGAAACTGCATGGTATCATAAATCGCAAGGCCGGCGGTGACGTGGCCGCCGGGAGAATTGATGTACACGTGGATGTCTTTCTTGGGGTCGGTCATTTGCAGAAACAGCATCTGCGCGATGACCACGTTGGAGACATTGTCATCAATGCCCGTGCCCAGAAAAATGATGCGATCGACCAGCAGCCGGGAGTAAATGTCGTACCCGCGTTCGCCGCGACTGGTTTGTTCCACCACGTGGGGGACAAGGTAGTTATTTTGTATCGTGTCGTTCGCCATACCAAAAAAGTTTCGTGAGCCTATAATTACAAACGGCCCGGGTCAATTTCAAAGGTTTCACGGGTTATTTTTGTGTCTCTTGAAACGCGGCAATCGCATTGGTTGCGGCGTCGGTTTCGGCGGCTTTTTTGCTTTTGCCGGTGCCGCGCGCCAGCTCGTTTCCGCAATGGCGCACGGAGCATTCGAAGAAGCGGTCGTGGTCCGGGCCCTGTGAATCAAGAAGACGATACTCAGGCGCGACCGCGTTCTTGCTCTGCAAAATTTCCTGCAACTCGCCTTTCGGATTGCCGACGTGCCGACCGGCGTCCGCGCCTTTGAAGGCTTCGGCGAATTGGGTGTGGATGAATTTTTCCACTTTCGTGAATCCGCCATCGAGATAAATTGCGCCCACCACCGCCTCAAAGGCATCGGCCAGCGCGGAGGGACGTTCACGACCGCCGCTCTTTTCTTCACCGCGGCTGACCATCAGTTCAGGGCCGATCTCCACCGACAGTGCCTGTTCGGCCAGCGCTTCTTTATTGACCAACCGCGCGCGCGCCTTGGACAGCGTGCCCTCGTCGCGCGCGGGAAATTGCCGGAACAACTCCGCGCTGATCACCAGTTGCAGCACGGCGTCGCCCAGAAATTCCAGCCGTTGATTATTTTGGAGTGGCTCGCTTTTCTCGTGGCTCACCGAAGGATGCCTCAGCGCCAACTCCAGTAACGCGGGGTCTTTGAACGTGTACCCCAACCGTTTTTGAAATGAACCCTGGCCGGCCATCGGTCACGGGGCGGTTTGAGCTGGCTCGGTGGTTTGAGCTTCGGGCTCCGTGGGCTCCACTGGAAGGGGCGGCCACGCCTCGCCTTCCACCGGCAAGCCGTGCTCCAGCAGCGCGGCGACTTCGATTTGCACCTGCTCGAGTTCCTCCATCTTCAAAGCCGGATCGGGGATGGTAAATAGATCACCGGATTTTGGCTGCTCATAAACAAACACGCGCCCGTCTTCCTCGTGCAGTTGTTCTTTTACCTTGAGAATTCGTTTGCGCTCGAGCATCACTGCGAGGATGTAACTGGCCTCGCGCCAGCGCGCGTCGCCGGTTTCCAGCAACTTGCGCAGTAAACTTTCTGCGGTGTCCTTTTGGATCGCTTCGGGCGGGGCTTCCGGTGGTGCTTCGTATGTGCCCTGCCAGTGTGAAATAAACCCCTTGCGTTCCGCCGCGCCTTCGCCTTGTTGCTCCCAACACGCGTGGCAAATATCGCGTCGCAGATACTCGTGGTTTTCATGGGCTAAAACCGTGTGGTAGCCCGCGCCATCCTCAAACGCTTGCTCGCAAATATGGCATTGATGCCCGCGTGATTGAATATTCCAGTCGCTCAAAATAATTCCCTGCGCGGCCAATGAACCATTGTGAAGGCACGCAAGCAACGCCGACTTGTTCGCAGTGTTGTTGTGCTGCCGGCAAGATGCCAGCAGCACGAGCGTGCGATTATTTCCCCTTCGCTATTTTGATTTCCACCCAGCGATCCTCGTACTTCGGCTTATTGGTTTTGCCGTCGCGCGTGGTGAGCGTGGCGCTTTCGGGGAGGAGGTACACAATGTTTTCATCAATCACACAACGCAGCGGAGAATCGAGGGCGTTGAGTACTTCGGTGATCATATTGAGGGAGGATCGGTTTTCCAATCCTTTGGCCCAGTGACGAATTCGTACATTATCCGGACTCAATCGTGCGGGCTGCCGTGCATTGGCATGGCGTGGATTGATTGTTGGAATACCACCCTTGGGGAAATTCGGATTTGGCCTGGGATTGCCGCCGATCAAAAGCGGGAGGCCCGTGGCGGGATTCAGCAGTGGGAGCCCCGTGACGGGGTCGACTTGGAAACGGAGTGTGCCAGATCTCAACGGAAGTCCGGTGATGGGATCGATGTTCGCCAGCTCCTCGCCCAATTCCTGCCTGGGCGGTACCAGTTGTAATCTGGCTTCTTTTGCATTGACCGCCGGATTAGCCGCCGGATCGCGGAACACGATCGGCACCAGATTCTCGCCCATAAGTTTTAGGTTTGTTGCATTCATGACTTGAATCACTTCGGCAACGGTAAAACTGCTGAAATTATTAATCTGTTTGTGAATCGCCTCGTCGAGCTTTCGTTCAGTGGCTTTGCCGGCGAGGGTGGTTTCGCGGCGGTTGGTGAGGGTGCGCTCAAGACGCCAGGTTTGGCCGGTGGTGGTATCGAGCTTCACATTCATCAACGTGCCGTCGTTTTGAATGAAACTGCGAAACTGAAACCGCGGCTCGGCGGCTTGCAATGCTACGGTCATCAACAGGAATGAGAGCGTTTTCATTCCGACTAAAATAACCACAAGCACGTCCGGGCGCAAATGGAAAATGGCGATGTTAAAATAGATCAAAACTAATCATTGAGACACCATTTGTCCTACCAGTTCGTTATCCTGTTTGCATGATGAAGAACGCGATGTTGTTTCCTTTGGTGCCCGCCGGACTGGTTTTGGTGGGCGGAGCGTTGTTGTTGGCCGGGCCATGGCCGGTGGGATTGCCGTTGTTGGTGGCCGGCACAGGCGAATTAATTGGGGCGCTTTGGAGTGTGAAGTGGGATTGACAACCGCGCCACTTCAGCCAGAATCGCCGCGATGAAATCCCTTGCTTCCATCACTCGACTGGTGTCGGCGCTATTTGCGCTGGCGGTTTTGGGCAATGTTTCCGCGGAGATCCCCGCGCTGAAACTGGTGAATGCCTATCCCAACCTGAAATTCAAGCGGCCGCTCTGGCTGGAGCAGCTGCCCGACGGGCGGACGTTCCTACTCGAGCAACGCGGTAAGGTGCTGGTGCTGCCGAAGCATGCCAACGGCAAACAGACGACGACGTTTTTCGACATCGAAAAGCGCAAGCCGTACGTGAAGGATGAGGAGGGGCTGCTCGGCATGGCGTTCCATCCGCAGTTCGCGAAGAACGGCAAGGTGTACATGTTTTATTCGGCGCACGAACCGCTGCGCAGCATCGTGAGCGAATTCAAAGTCGGCAAAGACGGCACGGTGGATCTCGGCACCGAACGCAAGTTGCTGACGATTGAACGGCCGTTTTGGAATCACGACGGCGGTTGCATCCTCTTCGGGCCGGACGGCAAGCTCTACATCACCCACGGCGACGGCGGCAGTCGCGAGGATCCGAACGACAATGGCCAAAACTTAGCCACGCTGCGCGGCACCATCCTGCGCATTGACGTGGACGCGCCGACCCGCGCGCGGCCTTACGGCATCCCGAAGGACAACCCCTTTGTAAATCGCAAAGGCGCCCGCGGCGAGATTTGGGCGTACGGCCTGCGCAATGTGTGGCGCATGAGTTTCGACAGCGCGACCGGCGATTTTTGGGCGGCGGATGTCGGCCAGGATTATTGGGAGGAAGTAAACCTCATCGTGAAGGGCGGCAACTACGGCTGGCGAACGCGCGAGGGTTTCCACGAGAGCCCCAGCAAAAAGGGCGGCCTCTTGACCACCAAGCACAAGAATCCCGAGAAGCTCTTGGACCCGGTAATTGAATATCCGCACACGCCGGGATTGGCGAAAAAATCGAAGTTTGATCAACACAGCCACGGCCTCAGCATCACCGGCGGCTACGTGTACCGCGGCAAAAAGATCCCCGCGCTGCGTGGTGCCTATGTGTACGGCGATTATCGCACCGGCACGGTTTGGGCGTTCAAGCAAACCGGCGGCAAGGTGACCGAGTACAAGGCGGTGGTGAAGCCCAACGCCCTGCGCCTCATCGCCAGCTTCGGCGAGGACAACGCCGGCGAGCAATATCTCCTCAGCCTCGGCGGCACCGTCTACCGCTTGGAAGCGGAGTAAATTATCGGCGTTGCCGGGAGGGACGGGTTCCACCCCGTCCCTTTTTTTGTGTGGTGAAAACTCACGCGGAGCCGCAGCGCCGCGGAGGAAAAGCGGGACTGGCTGCCATCACCTACCTGATGCGGGCGGTTGGCTTCTTTGCGCGTCCCACGGGGCGGACGTGTCTGCCCTTTTGCTTGCCGCTGCCCAATTCGACCGTTGCGGCGGCGGCGGCAGTTTGGAGGTGCTTGATGATGTTGGGGTGCTGCGCGGCTACGTTGTGTTTTTCGGCCAAGTCAGTTCTCAAATCGTAGAGGCGGGGTTGTTCGCCGAGCACGAGTTTCCAGCGGGCATCGCGGACGGCTTGGAGATTATTGGTGCGGTAGTAGTAAAAAAACGGGTGCGGCGATTTCGCATTGCGCGGGCTCCAGAGGGGCCAGATGTTTTGGCCGTCGCGTTTGCGTTCCGGCAGTTGCGCGCCGGCGAGCTTGGCGAAGGTGGGGTGGAGATCCATGAGCGAGCACAGTTCGTCGCTGATGCTGCCGGCGGGAATGAAGCCGGGCCAGCGGACAATGGCCGGCACGCGCATGCCGCCTTCTGCGGTGGTGTAGCCCCAGCCACCCAGCGGGCCGTTGCTGCCTTGGGGCGGGTTGCGGCGCGGGGCACCGTTGTCGCTGGTCCAAATGATGAGCGTGCGCTCGTCGATTTTGTGTTTTTTCAGCGCGGCAAAAATCTGGCCGGCGGCCCAGTCCAGTTCCTCCACCGCATCGCCCCACGCGCCGTTCTTGGATTTGCCGCGAAATGCCTCGCTGGCAAACGGCTGGCGCGAGCTGCCGGGCATGTTGTGGGGTAGGTACAGGAAGAAGGGATTATTTTTGTTGGCGGCGATGAACTTGAGCGCGGCGGCGGTTTCACGCTGGGTCATGAGGTTGCGATTGGCCGGAGCCTCGATGACCTTGTCGTTTTCCATCCACGGCAAGGGCGGCCATTGGTTGCCGCGGAGGCGCTCGCCGATGCGCTGGCCGGTGGCGTGCGTCATGTCATCGCTGTACGGCAGGCCGAGGTAATAATCAAAGCCCTGCCGCGTGGGCAGAAATTTTTGTTGGTCGCCGAGATGCCACTTGCCAATGCACGCGGTGGCGTAGCCGGCCTTTTTCAAGACCTCGGCGATGGTAATTTCATTCGGGTGCAATCCATTCGGCGACACCGGCCGCAGCACGTGGCCATCCTCCGCCGTCCAGCCCAGCCCCACGCGGCGCGGATAGCTGCCGGTCATCAACGCCGCCCGGCTCGGCGTGCACACTCCGCTGGCACTGTAAAAACTCGTGAGCTTGCGACCCTCCCGCGCCATGCGATCGAGATTGGGCGTGCGGTGCAGCTTGCTGCCGAAAGGGCCGATGTCGCCATAGCCGAGGTTGTCGGCCATGATGAGAATGAAATTCGGCTGGGCGGGTGGGACTTTGGCGTGGACGTTGAGAGCCAGCAGGAGGATGAGTAGTGGGCGAATCATTTTGGTTCCTTCCAGTAATCAGGGTCGCAGTGGAGATGCATCACCGCGAGAATGAAAATTTGGTCGTGCTCGATGGCTTCGAGGAAATCAACTTCCGCTTCCTCGTGGAACGTGAAGTTCATTTTTCAAACCGCGCGCGAACCTTGGCGAACACTTCGTCGCCGGGGACGGCCTTGGTTTGGCCGGAGCGGAGTTCGACGAGGCGGCGCTGGGCGGTGGCGGCCCATTGGGCGTCGATGGCAGGATCGGGCTTGTGGAGGGTTTGCAGGAGCGAATCGACGACTAGGGAGCGTTCGGCTGGGGGAAGGGCTTCGGCTTCCTGTATGATTTCCGCAGCTTTCGTCATGTGGGCAGTTTGACATAGTTGATTGGATTCGGCAATCCGTGGTTTCCAAATTGAATTGGGTGGCGTGGGAGATTCGTCTAAATTTGCGACGCGATGAGTGAGCGACTGGACATAGCTTCGATGACGCGGCGCGATTGGATTGCGGGGGGCGGCGCGTTGGCGGGGGCGATGATGTGGCCGGGGTTGCTGGAGGCGCGGGCGAAGGCCAAGGCGCCGGCGAAACAGGTCATCGTGATTTTTCTGCAGGGCGGGTTGTCGCATTACGAAAGTTTCGATCCCAAACCGGAGGCGCCCACGGCGTACAAGAGCACGTTTGGCGACATCCGCACGAGCGTGCCGGGCGTGCGGTTTGCGGAACATCTGCCGATGCTGGCCAAGCGAATGCATAAATTTAATTTGATGCGCGGGGCGTTTGTCGGGTCGCCCAGTCACGAGACGGCCATTCACATGACGCTCACGGGCTGGACGCTCAAGGGTGCGAACACGACGACGAAGGACGTGAACCGCGTGCACCCGGGCATGGGCGCGGTGGTGGCCAAGGAATGCGGAGGGCGCGCGCCGGGCTTGCCGGGTTACGTGACCGTGCCACAGAGCGGGCAGCTTGGAGTGCGCGTGCATTACGGCACGTCGGGGCAATTGGGCAAGGCGTTTGAGCCGATGGATTCGGGCATGCCCTCGGGCAGTCTGGCGAAGCCCTTTGCCGGGCCGAAGAATTTGACGCTGGACGAGAGCCTTTCGACGCGGCGGCTGGCGGATCGGCTGGCGTTGTTGCGCGGGGTGGATCATTTGGCGGGCGTGGCCGACGGGCTCGATGCCTACAGCCAACGCGCGGCGGAGATGCTGGCGGGCGGCACGGCGGGCGGGGCGTTTGATCTCAGCCGCGAACCGCTCAAGGTGCGCGAGCGTTACGGCGCGCACACGTGGGGGCAGCAGGCATTGCTCGCGCGGCGGCTGGCCGAGGCGGGGGTGCCGTACACGCTGGTGAATTTTAATCTCAACCAATCGACCGGCCAGGATTGGGACAATCATCGGCGCATTTTTGACGTGATGAAAAACAAGCTGCTGCCGCCGACCGACCGCGCCATCAGCGCGCTGCTCGATGACCTCGACGAGCGCGGTTTGCTGGACAGCACGTTGGTGGCGGTGTACGGCGAGTTTGGGCGCACGCCGAAAATCAACAAGGACGGCGGGCGCGACCACTGGAACCAGGTGTGCTCGGTGATGCTCGCCGGCGGCGGGCTCAAGCGCGGCGTGGTGGTCGGCTCCAGCACCAAGGCGGGCGACGTGCCCAAGGATCGCCCCACGCCGTTCAACGACATTCTCGCGACGATGTACCACCAGCTCGGTGTCGCGCCGGACCAAATTTTCCACGACCTCCTCGGCCGCCCCTTCCCGTACCTGCCCAGCGGGCGGGTGATTGGAGAGTTGATTTGAATTGACCACACATGAAAAAAGTCGTAAGTTTAACCCAATGAGTGACGGAACTGCATTTTGCCCGGGCCCGGTTTCGCGGCGGTCTTTTTTGGAAGTCGGTGGGACGGCGTGTGGGCTGGGTCTGTCGGGTTTGCTGGAGGCGCAGGCGAAGAATGCAGCGCCGGGTGTGTCCGGCAAGGATACTTCCGTGATTTTCGTTTGGCTTCCGGGCGGGCCGCCGCACATGGAGATGTACGACATGAAGCCGGAGGCGCCGAGCGAGTATCGGGGCGAGTTCATGCCGATCAAAACCAACGTGCCCGGCATGGAGGTGTGCGAGCTGTTTCCGCGGCATGCGAAAATCGCGGACAAGTACAACATCATCCGCTCGATCCATCACGGGTTTGCCGATCATGGTGGCGGTCACAAACGTTTTCTCACCGGCCGCAAGCCGGCCACGCCCACGGGCACACTGAATAACACGCCGTGCGTTGGGTCGATGGCGTCAGCGGTGCTTGACGATAAGCGGGACACGAAGGGGTTGCCGAATTACGTGGTGATGGGCAACGGACGCGTGAACAGCGTGGACACGTTTGCCTTCGGTAGTGCCTACCTCGGGAACCACACGCACCCCTACCGCATCTCCGCCGACCCGAGTCTACCGAATTTCAAGGTGGATGATGTGTCGCTGGACCGCGCGATGACCGATCGCTTGGGCGACCGCAACACGCTGTTGAAGGGCTTTGATAATTTTCGACGCGACGTGGACACCAGCGGTTTGCTGGGCACCATGGATGTCTTCAATCGCAAAGCGATGGAGATGATGACCAGCCCAGCCGTGCGCGAGGCGTTTGACATCACGCAGGAAAAGGACGCCGTGCGCGAACGATTCGCCATGCATCCGTGGGGCCAACAGGCGATTCTCGCCCGCCGCCTTGTGGAGCGCGGGGTGCCGTGGGTGACGGTGGTGATGGAGAACCCCTACGGCGTCGGCGGCATACCGTGGCTCAAGGAAGGCGTGTACAACTGGGACAGCCACGCGGTGAACTGTCATATTTTCAAAGACGCCAAGGTGCGTTTCCCGCTGTATGACCAGGTGATCACGGCGATGATCGAGGATTTGTACGCGCGCGGCTTAGACAAGCGCGTGTTGCTGGTGGTGACCGGCGAATTCGGCCGCACCCCGCGCCTCAATGTGCGGCCCGGCTCACGCACCAAGGTGGATCAACCTGGCCGCGATCACTGGCCGCGGGCCATGAGCATGTTGATATCCGGCGGCGGCATGCGGACCGGCCAGATCATTGGTGCCACTAATTCAAAGGGCGAAGAGCCCATTGAACGCGCCATGACCCCGAATGATCTTTGGGCGACGGTGTATCAGCATCTCGGCGTGGATTATACCCACGAATTCCCCGACCACGCCGGCCGGCCCATGCCGATGCTCCCCTTCGGTGAGCCGATTTCCGAACTGGCGCCGGTGACCTGATTTCTCAATCCCGTTCATCCCGTCCCGGAATGGCCTGATGCCAGACGAGCGATTCCTCCGGACGAGCGATTCCTCCGGATAGAATCAAGGCACAAAAAAACGGCCGTTTAAGCCGTGGCGTGGTTGGGGGCAGTCCGTTAAAGGCAGTCCGTTTAAGCGAGGGCGGCGAGAGCGGGGTCTTCCAATAAGTTGGCGTTGGCTTCCATTGCGAAATTGAATGCGTTTTGGAGGTCGTTAATTTTTCCCACGGCCTCGAAGGGATCGTTGCCGACGCGGCTGAGATCTTCGGCGATTCCGTCGGCCACGGGCTTCATTGGATCATTCGCGGGCACTTCCTCGGCGGCAACCCGCGCGGCCATTGAAAACTGTTGAACAGCCCGCGAGGAGGTAAGATCGGTGCTTCGGACGGCTTCGGACTGCCGTTCTTGTGCCGGAATAGGTGCAACGGTGCGCGCCCGCACTTGCTGGGCCTGAATGGCCTGCAGTGCGACACCTTGCGGTGAACCTATGTTATCGACGTTGGGAGACACTTGCTTTGTTTACGGTTGGGTCAGTTGCGTCCTTGGTTTCTTTTACCTACCACAGGGAGGGCAAGCGCGCAAGCGATTTTTTAAAAAAATAACCGAAAAACTAGCAATTGTACGTGTTCGGATGATTTAATACGTGTTCGGATGAGTTCGTTTTTGGTACTTCACACCCTTTCACGAGCAACATCCAAAGTACCGGAATCAGCACAAGAATCACTATAAATATCAATATTGAATTGCGTATGGAGGTCAATAAATCGTTGGTGCGATCAAGTCGATGGACAACCTTTTCATGATATTGTGGGTCATCGATTTCCACCGGTTCATTTTCCTCTTCCATCACTTGGATTGTATCATCGCGCCCCAGCACGAGGTACGCAATCACCACCAGCAACACCACTGCCAGCGTGATGATAAAAATAAGATCGTCATTTCCTTTTGCCAGCCAGAGCAGTTCCATCGGCGGACTATATTGGATTGGCGGGCCGCGCGCAAAAGTAAATAATCCGCGCCTATGGATCCGATCGAACCGCCTGCCTTGCATTACATCAAAGCCGCCTTCGGCTGGATTGAGCTCGGCAATGTTGACGAGGCCATGGCCGAACTGGCGCGCATTCCCATAGAGCAGCGATCCGCACCCGCCGTGCAAGCCGCGCGCTTGGACTGCCTCATCGCCGCCAAGCAATGGGACGCAGCCTCACAACTTGCGGGTGCGTTATGCGAGCAGCACCCGGAAGAATCCGGCTTGTGGTTGCATTGGGCCTATGCTGCGCGTCGATGCACCGGCGGCACGATTGAGCAGGCATTTGAAGTGTTGGCTCCGTGTGTGAAGCATTTTCCTGATGAATGGCTCATTGCCTACAATGTGGCCTGTTACCTTTGCCAAATGAATCGCCTGCCCGAGGCGCGCGGCATGCTCGAAGCTGCTGCCGCCGTGGGAGGTGATCGCGTGGAGGCGTTGGCCAAAGAGGATGAAGACCTCGCGCCGTTGAGAACTAAATAGCCGTTCCCAAAACATCGAGAAATTGCTCAACATCCGCAGTCGTGTTGTAGCCATGCAATGCCATGCGCATTCTTCCTGCCTGATTCATCACGTGCACCTCCGCAGCCTCGAGGGCTTGGTGGATGGCATCGGATCGGGCATGCCGAAATGCAAGGATGCCGCTGAAGTTGCCCGTCCGCTGCGCGGCCATCGGCGTGAGGCCCAGCGCGCGGAGGCCCGCTTCCAGTTGCTCAACGAGCGGGTCGGCATGCGCGGCGATGTTCGCCACGTCTACGTTTTCAACGTAGCGAAGTGAGGCGTTCAGCGCATAAATGGCGGCGTAATTTGGCATACCCACCGAGAAACTCGCCGCGCCCTGCTTGGGTACGGCCCGTTCGAAGCGGTCGGCGCCAAAGGCGTTTTCCAAATGAAACCAACCGCCGGCGTGGGTGGTGATTTTATTTCCTTTTTTGGGAATGCCCACGATGCAGCCGCCGTGAATGCCCAGTACCCACTTGTGCGTGCTGGAGATGAGGATGTCAAAGTCGGTGCAATCGAGCTCCACGCGGCCGAGCGCCTGCGTGATGTCAACCGCCACTTTGGCGTGCGGCGCGTGTTCGCGCACAGCGGCGATGAAGGGTGCCCAGTCAAGGCGATGCCCATTAAAAAAGCTGACCAGCGAAACCTGCACCAATCGCGTGCGTTCATTGAGTAACGCCGGCAAATCGTTGGCGTCCAATGCACCATCTCTTGCTTTCCACAATTGAACCTTGGGCGGCGTGGCAGCATTGAGCCACGGCGTGGCACCGGCAGGGAAATCCAAATCGGTGATCACCACTTCATCGTCCGGCCCGAGGTGCAGCGCATTCGCCAGTAAATTATACGCTTCGGAACTACAGGAACAAAATGACACTTCATCGGTTTGCAGCCCCACCATCCGCGCCGCCACCTCGCGGCAGGCTTCGAGGGTGGCATTGTGCGGGCCGCGGCCGCGCATGCCGAGGCCTTTGTCGCGCGCATATTGCGCCAGTGCTTCGGGCACACACACGGGCGGGATGCTTTCAGCGGCGGAGTTTAAATAAGCCATGTTCGCCAACGCGGGGAAATCTGCGAGGCGGCTTTCGGGTGTCAGCATGCGCAAGTTTAAGGGCAGACTATTTCGGGCGCAACTCTTGGAGGCGATCGATGGCCGGATTATCCGAACGCGTAATCGCACCGCCGGGCCAGCGGACTTCGATGCGGTTAATTTTTGAGATCTTGCCCAAACCAAAATGCAGCGTGGCCGGGTGCTGGGTGCGGAAGGAATCGCCGCTGATGATTTGCTGTGTTGCTGCTTCTCCCTCGTAGTGCACGGTGACTTGCGCGCCCATGCATCGCCCGTGCAGACGCACGGCCACCCAATGGCCGGTTGGCTTCGCGGCGTTTCGCAGCACGTGCAGCGTGATGCCCGCGGGCGTTTGTTCCGCCACAATGAGGTCGAGCCGGCCGTCGCCGTCCACGTCCGCGCTCACCGCGCTGCGGCCGTCAAAGTTGTGGCCCAATCCGAGCAGAAAACCCGCTTCCACGAATTGCCCTTGGCCTTCGTTGAGAAAAAATGCGTTGTGTTCGTTGCCGCACCACGATTGGCGCGCGGCTTGGTATTGCTCGTGCAACATCATCAACGCAGGATTTTTTTCCGAACTCCCACTATATATAGTGTGCCGCCAGAATGTGGAATCGTGGTCCGGCTTGCCTTGTTGGGTGCGATGGCCATTGGCGACAAAGAGATCCGCGTCGCCGTCATTATCAAAATCCATCACCGCACAGCCGCTGCTCCAGCCCGTGCGCGCGAGGGCGGGCGGTGTGGCGGGGTTGAGAAACCGCCCGTCATTGAGCAGCAATTTGTTGCCCGCACTCATGCCCGCGCGATGGCGGTTGTGTTTTGGAAACTCGGCGTGCCCCAGCCCCATCGCCTGCAAGCGCTGCGCGGTGGTGCTGCTGCGACCGGCGAGGAACACATCCGTGCGGCCGTCCCCGTTGAAATCCGCCAGCGCGAGCCCTTGGCCGAAGGCGTGGCGATTGGCCGCCAGCGAAGGCGTGGCATCGGAGAACACGCCCTGGCCGTTGTTGTAAAAAATATCGAGCCCCGCATATTCGCTGGCTATCACGAGGTCATTGTCAAAATCCCCGTCCAAATCCAACAACGCCGAGGCCGTGACGCGCCGTCCGCGCTTGGCTGCGAGACCGGCGGGCACGGTGACCTCGCGGAAATTTCCTTTGCCATCGTTCATCAACAAATACGCCGGATGTCCATCGTTGGCGTCCCAATACGGCGTGGGCATTCGGCCGCCTTGATCGCCTTGGCCGGCCGGGCGGTTTTGCGTCACCCACATATCGAGATCCCCATCGCCGTCAATATCACCCGCCGAGCACGCCCACGCGCGGCCCATCGGTGAGGCCCGCACGGCCACGGGAAATGGCGATGCATCGAACTCTCCTTTTGCGTTGCCGGGAATCCACAAGGGCGGTTGCTCGTGCGGTACGGCAAATAAATCTGTGTGGCCGTCCCCATTCAAATCCGCCAACACCGCTGCCGTGCAGCCGATCGGCAAATATTTTGCAAAGCGCGTGCCGAGAAATTTCCCATCCCGCTGGCGGAAAATTCGATTGGCCCCCACCGCAATCATCTCCGGTGTGCCGTCCGCGTCTAAATCCCGCACCAACAACGGCAACGCCTTCGCCCCTGCGTCAATTGTTGCCAATGACTCAAACACCGGCCCGCCCCTGCGCTGGAACACCCGAAGTTTGGTGATGTTCAGCTTGCCCTTTGCCCGTTGCAATTCGCCTTTCACCGTGGCGCGTTCTTTGCCGGGGCGGTGGGCGTTCACGGTAAATTCAGTGGTATCAGAGTTGATCAATCGCCATTGGGTTCCTGCAATGGTCCAGCCACTTTGTTTGAGTGATGCCCAAGTGGTTGCGGGGATCCCTTCGCCGGTGCCGCCGAAAAGAAGTTCTTCAATCCCCCACTCGTGGGGAATGCTGGCCAGCGGTTTGCCAAATTGAAAATTCACTGGCGCTTTCGATAATTCTGCCCATGGGTTGTCGGCATTCAAGATGGCACCAACCATTTCCTTGAATGAATTGAATTGGTTCAATGCCTGCAATTCGCGCGTCCACACCGATGTGTCCAGTCTTTCGCGTTCGGTGGTGAGCGCGTCCACTTCTGTTTGCAGCGTGGGCGAGGGCTCAGTTTTGGTCAGCACACCGTGCTTCCAAGTGCGCGTGTAGAGCAATAATCCATTGGCGCGCCACTCGCGATGGCGGCCGTGTTTGCGGCCGTTGGCATAATGCAATTCTAATTGCGGCTGGCCGTCGGGATGAAAATTGGTGTAGCGGCCATGCCACTGGCCGTCTTTAAAATGGGCCTCAATGGCGCGTGTGCCGCCCGCGCGCCATTCGCGATGGGAGCCATGGGGCCGGCCGTTTTCAAAATATTTTTCAATCGCCGGTTCGCCGTTTGGATGGCTGGAAACCGCGCGCCCGGTGAAGGGTTCGGTGCCGAGGCGCGTATAAATTCGTTGATCGGCACGGCGCTCGAGGGTGTTTAAATGCACCTTGTTAGTCTTGAGCCCAGGCGCAGCTACGGGTTTGGAACGCTTGCGGGAGCAGCTTGAAAATCCAACCGCCAACGCAATCAACAAAACCAAAAACCTCATCCCAAAAGCTGGCAAACCAGCGGCAGTGCCACAAGCCGCCCTTGTTCACACTCCCGATCGCCCTCCCGGGGTTACTGCGGCAACAGCGCGCGGGCTAAATCCACATAAACCGTCGTGCCGGCTTCGAGATCGGTGAGGGCGATGTACTCATCTTTGGTGTGGGCTTGGTCGATATTGCCGGGGCCGAGGATGATGGTGGGGATGCCGACGGCGGCGAGTTTGCTGCCATCGCAGCCGAAGGCCACGGTGTCGGCGGCGGGTTGATCGCGGAGGGCGCAGGCGGTTTGTACGAGGGGATGGTCGGCGGCGGTTTCAAAATTCGGGCTGTCGTGATAGGGCGGATCAAAAATCAATTCGTATCCATCGCGTTCGCCCACTTTTTCGCGAACGAATTTTTCTAATGCGGTGGAAGTGGCGGCGGTGTCCTGTCCCGGCACGGTGCGGATGTCGAATGTGGCGGCGCATTCGTCGGGCACGATGTTCACCGCGGTGCCGCCCTCGATGAGCCCCACCGAGCCGGTGCACGGGCTGAAGCCTTCGCGGGTGAACTGGCTGATTTCCGTATCAAAAAATTCCTGCATTGCTTCCAGCATCGGCGCCATGCCGACGATGGCGTTGCGGCCTTGGGCGGGATCGCTGCTGTGCGCGGCGCGGCCGCGGACGCGGACGACCGTTCGGAGGCAACCTTTGCAGCCGCGCACTACGCGTAATTCGGTGGGCTCGCCCACCACGGCGAAGTCCCACGGGTCGTGGCCTTCAATCAGCTTAACGATGCCCTGAAATTCAGTTTCCTCATCCACCACGCAGCCAACGGTGACCGTGCCGTGCCAATCGTTGCGCGCGCGCAGCTCGAGCAATGCCGCGAGCATGCACGCCAGCGGGCCTTTCATATCCGTGGAGCCGCGCCCCCATAATCGCCCGTCGCGCACTTCGCCGCTGAAGGGATCAATGCTCATGCCGGTTACGCTGACGGTGTCGGTGTGGCCATTGAGCAACAGATGCGGGCCGTCGCCATTTTTTATGGTGAAGGATATGTTGTCGCGCCCGGGCAGTGCCGGTTCGCGAAGGGTTTGCAGATCGTGAGACTGGCCCCATTGCTCCAGCCAATCGACCACGGCACCCTCGCCGGCGCTGGTTTCATCGTGCAGCGGATTCACGCTGGGTAGGCGGACCAGTTCCTGAGCAATTTCAAGTGCGGTCATGGTGTGCTTGCCGGTGAATTCATGCCCGAAGGTAGAAAGCTGAATGGCTAAAGTCAAAGCGCTTTGACTTTCACCGGTTAGCTTTCTAGATTCTCCGCATCCATGAGTGAACAGACCATCAACATCGCGCTCGTCGGCCTCGGGTTTGGGGCGGAATTTATCCCCATTCATCAGGCGCATCCCAATGCCAATCTCATCGCTGTGTGCCGGCGCAATGAGGCGGAGATGAGCAAGGTGGCCGATGCGTTTGGCATCGAGAAACGCTACACCGATTACGATGAATTGCTGAAGGATCCGGAGATTGATGCGGTACACATCAACTCGCCGATTGCCGATCACGCCGCGCAATCGCTCAAAGCCCTCCGCGCGGGGAAGCACGTGATGTGCACCGTGCCGATGGCGACGACGATTGAGGATTGCGAGGCGCTGTGCCAAGCGGTTGATGAAACCGGTTTGAAATATATGATGGCGGAGACGGTGGTTTACAGCCGCGAGTTTTTGTTCATTAAGGAATTGTACGAAAAGGGCGAACTGGGCAAGTTGCAATATCTCGCCGCGAGCCATCCGCAGGATATGGACGGCTGGCCGAGCTATTGGGAGGCAATGATCCCGATGCATTACGCCACGCACGTGGTGAGCCCGTGCCTTGGGATGGTGAACGGTCTCGCGGAATATGTGAGTTGTTTCGGCAGCGGCACGGTGCGCGATGATATCGCGGCCAAGAGCGGCAATAAATTTGCAGTCGAGAGCTGCCACATCAAAATCAAGGACAGCGATGTATCGGCGCACATTTGGCGATGCCTGTACGACGTCGCACGGCAGTACCGCGAGAGCATCGATGTTTATGGCACCAAGAAAAGTTTTGAATGGACGCTTGCCGAAAACGATCCGCACATCCTGCACGTGGCCAAGCGACCCGAGGCGGAGATCCCCGAGCGCGTCGAAATACCCGACTTCGCGCATCGGTTGCCGGAACCCATTCGGAAATTCACACAAACCATCGAAGACGCCGATCACCTATCCTTCGTCCAAGGCGGCGGTCACGGCGGGAGTCATCCGCATATGGTGAACGAATTTCTCACCGCCCTCGTCGAGGATCGCGACCCATGGCCGAATGCCAAAACCGCGGCCAACTGGACCGCCGTCGGCATCTGCGCCCACCAATCCGCCGAACAAGGCGGCGCGCGCGTGGAGCTGCCAGACTTTACGCTTTAATCGTTTAGCTGCGTCTTTGCGTTGGGTTTGTTTTCCAAAGGCTCGGCAGGGCGGTTCTGGTGACTCGTACCCTTTGCCATCTTCTATTCCTAAAGGGGCCGGTTCGCGAATGAGTTTTGCGCCTTTCCGGCTCAGGGCTTAAGGGGTGTTTATTATTTCAACGCCTCGTGAACTTTGAGTGTGCGCTCGAGGGCTTCTTCCAAGGTGCGGCCGAGGACGACGGTGCCGGTGCGGCCTAAGTCCCAGTTGGGCCGGTGGTTTTTTAGGATGACGTAGTCTGACTCGGTGGTGAAGGTTTCGGCGGTGGCTTGGCCGACTTGGAGGGTGCCGCCGCCGATGTCGCGGGTGGATTCCACAATGCCGAGCTCGGGCCAACGCGCGCGGTTGGATTCGGAATATAAAAGTGCATTGGATTCGTGGACGTGGACGATGGCTTGGATGGCGGTGAAGGTTTCAAACAGATGCCAGTGCAGGATGGATTCGGAGGAAGGAAGTTTGGGGCCGTGAAAACGCGCTTCCCCGCCGGCGCAGGTTTCGAGGTGCACGCAATCTTCGGGCGCGAGGTTTTCCTTTGAAGGGAGCTGAGTGGCGGTGATGACAAAGCCCGGCGCGCGGCGCACGCTGACATTGCCGTTGCTGCCGATGAGGTGCGTGCCGGTGTAGCTGGTGTGCAGATCGCGGGCGGCCAGTGTGGCGCAGGCTTCGCGCAGGGCGGTGGTATCCTCCGGCACGGTGCCGGAAAGTTGCACGGGGTTGAACTGAATGAACTCTCCGGCGGCACTCACTTTTTCACTTTGTGAACGGGGATGAATTGAACCCAGCCGGGACCCTGACCAGTGGGGAGTTTTCCAGCGGGGATGAGTTTGCCATTGAGGGGATTGCGGCGGTAGACGTGGAGATCGTGACTGCGTTGGCCGGCGGCGATGAGCCATTTGTTATCGGGGGCGAGGTTGAAAGAACGGGGCACTTCGCCGGTGGGGAATTGGCCGAGGCTTTTAAGTCGGCCGGTCCTGGGGTCAACGGCGAAGGTGGCAATGGAGTTGTGGCCGCGGTTGGAGGCGTAGACGAATTTGCCGTCGGCGGTAATTTCAATGTCGGCGCAGGAATTTTTTGCGCCGTCGAATCCGGCGGGGAGTGTGGAGGCGGTTTGGATGGGGACGAGTTTGCCGGTTTTGGGGGAGCGTTGGTAGGTGGTGACGCTGTCGCCTTTTTCGTCATCAAAATAAATGACGGGGAGTGTGGGATGGAAGGCGAGGTGGCGTGGTTCAAGGCCGGCGGCGGGGTGCACCTTGGGCTGGGGATGCGGGGCGAGTTTGCCGGTGGCGGCATCGAAGGTGAATTGGTAGACGGCGTTGGGGCCGGTGTGGGGGACGTAGGCGTAACGGTTGGCAGGGTCGGTTAGGATCGCATGGGCGCAGCGTTCGGTTTTGATTCGACTGAGCGCGGTTTTTTCCACAGCCCCATTTTGAGCAATGGAATGAGTGCCCACTTCGCCGCCGCTATAGCTGGCCCAGAGGAGGGTGCGGCCGGTGCGGTCGGTGGAAACATAGGCGGCGTTGGCGCCGATGTCGGTGAGGCCAAGGGGTTCAAGAGTTTTTTTGGCGTGATTAATGCGGAAGGCGGCGACGCTGTTTACGTTGCGGACGGCGACGTAGAGGTGGTTGCCATCGGGGCTGAGGCATTGGGCGCCGGGTGAGCCGGGGAGGTTAATTTTGGCGCGTTCGACGAGGGCACCGTTGGCGGGATTGAAATCGTAAAGCCGTAGTTGATTATCTTTTCCGGCGGAAACGGATACGAGCAGAGCGGCGATGAGTGCATTCATAATAATATGGTGTGGGGTGAAGATAGAGTTTTAGGCGCGGGTGGGCAAGCTTGGGCGGGGTGTGGATGCGGTGCGGGCATGGGGAATGTGGTAGACACTTGGAGGTGCGGGTGGTAATAACTCGCGGTTTGCGGCAATAGCTTTCGGGATTTGTAATCCTGATTTATCAACCGAACAACTAACTCATGAGCGAGGGCCAACCGCCACAACCGCCCGCGCCGCCGCCCGGCGGCGCACCTGTCCCGGCACCGCCGCCCGGTGGAGCGCCTGTTCCCGCGCCGCCGCCCGGTGGAGCGCCTGTTCCCGCACCGCCCCCCGGTGGAGCGCCTATTCCCGCACCGCCCCCCGGTGGAGCGCCTATTCCCGCGCCGCCTCCCGGTGGAGCGCCTATTCCCGCGCCGCCTCCCGCAATTGGCGGAGAAGAAACTAAACCTTTAGTTGGTGGCGTTTTATCAGAAACTCCCCCGATGGCACCCGCGCCAGCTCCGGCGGTACCCGCGCCAGCTCCGGCGGTACCCGCGCCAGCTCCGGCGGCACCCGCGCCAGCTCCGGCGG
>JACKQG010000628.1_pt1 | contig 51097 bp, 46 predicted proteins | sample 8237621 | NCBI WGS metagenome assembly JACKQG01 (sample SAMN15677084, study PRJNA649215) | marine metagenome | biome: marine; feature: Black Sea; material: saline water; isolation source: suspended particulate matter (SPM) from the Black Sea western gyre | collected 2013-06-09/2013-06-10 | depth... | reverse complement strand
AAGACCTACTTCGATGGCCAGAACGGTGCCATCTACAAACAGCATCCGCCTCTGGTCAACGCCTGCCGCAAGCCGGGCGAGTGGCAATCGTATGACATCATCTGGAAAGCACCTCGTTTTGACGAAGACGGCCAGTTGACCAGCCCGGCGTTCATCTCCGTGCTGCACAACGGAGTATTGATCCAGAACCATTTCGAGTTACAGGGCGACACCCCGTACGATCGTCCGCCCAGCTACACAGCCCATCCGGACAAGGGGCCGATCGGCCTGCAATACCACGGCAATCCCGTGCGATTCCGCAACATCTGGGTCCGCGAGACTCCAGAGCTGGAAAGCAAACGCGTTCACGAACCCAAGGTGGTCAAGAAGTAGTAGCGGCAGACGAGGTTTCCGGCGTTGTGCGCCAAGTAGGGCATCATCTGACGGCGTAATTGCTCGCCGATATCCGATCCGTTACCATTTGTGGCGCAGTTTGCGATCCCTTAACGACGGAGGAAGTCAACCATGACGAGAAACTCGCATCTATTTCTGTTTGGACTTTTGGTCGCGTGTGCCCCAAGTCACGGCGCCGATTGGCCTTGTTGGCGGGGGCCCCAGTACGATGGTATCAGCTGCGAGACCGGCGTGACCTTGCCTTGGCAGGCAAGCCCGAAGGTCCTGTGGGAGTTGCCGACGGGGGCGGCCTTCAGTGCCGTCACCGGGGTGGGAGATCTGGTTTACACCTGCGGCACGGAAGATGGTCAGCAAGTGCTTCTGTGTCTTGGAGCAGGCACTGGCGAGGTTGTGTGGAAAAGGACCTTTGCTGGAGGAGTCAAAGATCGTCAGGGCGGAGATGGCACGCGGGCGACACCCACGCTGGATGAAGGCAGAGTGTACATCTTCGGTGGTGAGGGAACACTTCTTTGCGCCGCCGCCAAGACAGGGGACGAAATCTGGTCCAAGAAATTCGGCAACGCTCCGAGGTGGAAATACAGCGGATCGGTTCTGATCGAAGGCGACATGGCCGTCGTCTCACCTGGCGGCGCGGACGGGGGCCTACTGGCTCTGAACAAAGAGAACGGCGAAGTGATCTGGAAGGGCGGTGAAGGCGGCGCCGGGTATGCCACGCCTTATCCATTCACGTTCGACGGGACACGCTACATGGTTGGCGTGTTGGGAAAGAAGGTGATCATTGTCGTGGCTGAAACTGGTCGCGAGGTGTGGAGTATGCCTTGGGTCACCAGCTATGACGTCAACGCAGCGACACCGATTTTCAACGACGGACACCTGTTCATCAGTTCGGGCTACGGCCACGGCTGCATCTTGCTGAGGCTTCAGGCCGACGGTGACCGCCTGACCACGACGGCCGTTTGGGAAAGCAAGGCAATTCTCAACAAGTTCCAAACCTGCATCCTCCTGGACGGAAAGCTGTACGGAGCAGACGAACGGAACCTGAAGTGCGTCGACTTTCTGACTGGCGAGGAAGCTTGGAGTCTGAATCGGGTTGCGGGAGACGGGACGAAGTACGGTACCCTGGTGCTATGCCAGGGACATTTCATCTTCCTCAGCCAGAGTGGTCAGCTATCCGTGGCAAAGGCCTCGCCTGAGGGTTTCGACGCGGTCGGCACCACCCAAGTGCTCAGCGGTCGTTGCTGGACGGTTCCTACCATCCACAATGGACGTTTATACGTGCGAAATCTCGACAAGCTGGTTTGCCTCGAACTCGGCGAGTAGGTGCGCCGGGCCAAGAAATGTAGCCGTCACGCTCCGCGTGACGAAGCCCAAAACAGGAGGAACGACCCGTGAGCCCATGCGCATTCGATAGTAAAGTGAGCCGCACGCGGCGGTCCAGTTGCTTCTTCACGGAAACGCGACGTTTCCGGCCGGTACTCCACGCAGCGTTAATCCTCGTGTTGGTGCTCGGGCTGGCCGTGTCGGCATCTGTCGGGGCGGCGGATCCCCCGGCACAGGCTGCCCCAACACTGCGCGGGACGGATCTCTTCGCGTTGGCGAAACTAGGCGAGCAATTCTTCGAGTCCCTTCCGGACGCTTCTCGGTTGAACGTGGATAGGATCGTGGCCTTCGAAGAAAACCCTCAGTTCGTTTACCTGGCAGGCAAGACCGACACGGCTCTTCGTCGCATCGTGCTGCTCAAGCCACGCACGTTTGTGGTCGAGGACCGCATACAGGTTCCCGCCGACGGAGCGCCCGTACGATGGGAGCTGCTTGTCCGGAGCAAGCTCGAGGTCGATGGCAGGAGTTTCGGTGCGAACGGTTCAGGCGGTGAGCTCTCGGGTGAATCCTTGCTGCCGAAAAACGCGACCCTACGGCATGCACGTGCGAGCAGCGACGAGGGAGATTCGCCGAAGCACGCGGTTGAGATTACTGCCAAAGCCAACGGCCGCGAAGCTCGGATTCTAAGTGTATTCCAGGTTGGTCGGCCGAACGAGGAAGGTGGCAAGCCGCAGTGCCAGGTCACCGGAACCGAGGGCGGATGGCAATTGACCGTGAGCACCGCTGAGCAGACGTTGAGACTCTCGCTGCCGGCCCAACGTGACGCCGCGGGCAAGATCGCTATTGAAGACGCGGACGGCCAGTCGCTGGTGAAGGAGCGTCTGCTGCCCTCGGGCATCATGCCGCACGGCGAGGAAGGTGTACGACTGATGCGACGCTGGGACACGCCCTACCAACGCGAACGCATGCCCGGTTGGGACACGGGACGTGTCGCCCCTGAATTGAAGAAACTGGTCGGGCAGGAACCGGCCAAACGCGGCCGGGCCGTGGTCCTCGGCTGCGGCACGGGGACCAACGCGATATTCTTGGCCGGTAAGGGATTCGACGTGACCGGAGTCGATGTCGCTCCCTCGGCCCTCGTCCACGCCGAAGAGAAGGCCCGCGAGGCGGGTGTCAAGGTCCATTGGGTGGTCGCCGACGTGCTGGCGTTGCCCGAAATGGAACCGGTCGATCTGGTCTTCGACCGCGGCTGCTACCACCACGTTCGGCAGTACAATGCGGCGGGATATGTCCAGAGCGTCTGTGGCATTTCGCGCACCGGCACGCGGTTGCTGCTGCTGGCCGGCAGTGCCAAGGAAGAACGTCGCAGCGGACCTCCCAAGATCAAAGAAGAAGAAATCCGCGGCGACTTCTCCGAGCTGTTCACGTTCGAGTGGCTTCGCGACATCCGTTTTGACTCGGTCAATCCGAACGCCCAAGGCCCAATGGCTTGGTCAGTGCTGTTGCGACGCAAGTAGGTTTGGTGGCAAGGGGTTGGGAGTGGCGTGTTCAGTTTGTGGTATTCTTACGTCGTGCAGTTGATTTGGATTGTCTCCAATTTCGTTCCGCTCTCTTCAGTGCCAAAGGCACGTTCCTTCGGGATTAGTGCTGGTGAACTTAGTGACGAACAAGACTTCAAAACGCCCCAGCGAGGGTAGACCGCTGTCCATCCCTCGCTTGCGTGCCGCGTTTGTGCCTCAACGCACTCGCCGCCAGTCGTATTTGGTCTTTCCGTTCTTGTCCAGCAAGAGAAGTCGCTTGTCGGTCAACTCAAGGATGGGCTCGTCGACACGGTCGCCCATCATCTTCAGGATCATTTGCACCCGAGCGGTCGGCGTGCCACCAATCGTCCGCTTCTTGAGCCGCCCTTTTTCAACCGACCATTTCATGTTGAACGTGAGACGCGAGGCGAATAGGGCGGCCTTGACGCCGGACAGTTCGACAATCATCGTGCCCGTCCCGTCCTTCTTCAGCGTCATGGTCCGCTTTCCCTGGTAATCGTCTTCCCAAGTGCCAACGACCAGACGGCTGTATCGCTTGTCCTCTTCAGACGTCTTCTCCGCATCTTTTGACGCGACCGCCTTCGGTTGTTGGCTTGCTTCGCCAGGCAAGACAGGTACGGACGCCAGGATTCCAAGGACAACCGCGACGGCGCATGCACTTCTTGCGTAGATCATGGATTATCGCTCCAAGTCTGTTGGCCAGGTTCTCGATAGAAAACAATCCAACCGATGGTCAGTAGCTCGGATTCTCGTGTATAGTTTGCATCATGGCGACCATTTTGTCACCTTCCGCTCCCCAATGGCGGGGATCGGGCTTTGCCCATTTCAATCGCGACTAGTGAGACTGCGCCGCTTTGCTATTCACACTAGCCCGAAGCGCAAGCGAGGAAACACGTTGCGTAAATCCCTCGCTGGCGCGTCGGGCTAGTGATCTCGCAGGCTTCGCGCAAAAGTGGCGCTGTCCAAGGAATAACTGCCAATCGCTCGAACAGGAGAACCGCAATGACACGACAACTCGCAACACTCACTATCGTTTGCCTGTTTTTTGCCACCACGGCCGAGGCGGTCGAAATCAAAGATAGTCTGCCGCCGCCGCCCGAAGGCAAGGTTTGGAAGCTCGTGTGGCACGATGAATTCGATGGCGAGAAGCTCGACGAGACCAAGTGGGATGTTCCCGAAAACAGGCGACGGGACGGATGGTGGTCCAGAAAGGCAATCACGCTGGATGGCAAGGGCAATTTGGCAATCAGCACGCTCAAGGACGGTGACAAGTACCTGGATGGCTGCGTTCGCACAAGAGGCAAGTTCGAGCACGCGCACGGCTACTACGTAGCCCGCATCCGGCTGCAGGAACAGCCGGGCCATTGGTCGGCCTTTTGGATGTGGGGCCCTGGTGTTGGCAGCGTCAAGGACGAGGGACGGGACGGAACCGAGATCGACATTATGGAGAAGCCATGGTTGGACGACCGAGTGCAGCACGCTCTTCACTGGGACGGCTACGGGAAGCAGCACGAGTCTGAGGGGAAGGTCGCTCAGGTACCAGGCGTGATGGACGGATTTCACACTTTTTCCCTCTGGTGGAAGCACGACCAGTACGTTTTCTATGTTGACGAGAAGGAAACGTGGAGATCGAACGCGGGTGGCGTGTGTCAGGTACCGTTGTACATCAAGCTGAGTGACGAAATCGGCAAATGGGGCGGCGACATCAAACAAGCAAAGTTGCCGGATCGGTTCCTGGTCGATTACGTCCGTGTCTACGACCTGGTCGATGCCGAGTGACAACCGACGATGGCCACGCGGCGCCGAGACTGCCAGCCGGAAGGAGGGGCGTTCAAATGACGCACATCAAGGGCGACAGATTGCACGTGAGACTGAGCGCGTCCCAAACCAGACGGCGATTGAAGGGACTTGGGTTCGGCGTGAGAAAGGTAGAAAGTGCCGGCCGCAACGAAGCCGTGATCATCCACACCGCCACCGGGGAACATCGCCGGGAACTGCACGCCGTTTTCCAGGACGTCATTGCCATGGACGACGATCAAGAGTGAATGCGGCCCGATTTGGGCGGCAACAAAACGCTGGATGCGTTGCAAGAATCGCTGACTGATTGCGAATAGCCTACGGACAAATAGGCGTCCGAATCCCCCCCTGCTCGAAAGTCCCGAAGATGACTCCATTTAGCTGGTCGTTTCGAGAATGGCTTCGAGCCTTCATGGTTTTCGCCGTGGGCTTGCTCTTGGGCATGGTCATTTGGGGGACATCGCCTATGTTCACCGAGTACGTCGAACCATGGGACGCTGGCTTCAGGTATTACGGTGGAGCGTTGTTCGCTGCCGGTTTTGCTGCAGCCGTTTTTCTTCCCAAAGCATTTTGGGTCGCCCCGATTGGCGTGTACGTGGGGCAGCTTTTTTACTGCCTGTACGTGTACGAACCGGAGGGCGTATCACTGTGGCCGATTGGAATGCTGCTGGCCGTCTTCTACTGTGTCGCCGCTTTCGCTGGTGGGTTGGCGTGTGCAGTTTCTGTATTGCTGATTCGTTCCGCGCTCGGCATACTCCGATTCGTCACGGGATCACGAAAGCAGGTTGACGACGCCACTTGACACGTCCTTGGCCATCAGCATTAGGGATCCGCTCAGTGAGAAGTGGGGCACGATTCTATCGTGCCAGGCACGTTGGAAACGTGCCCCACGGTCAATATGCGGCACTCATTGATGCCACTCGCCAACGAACGGTTCGTAGTAGGCGCGCCATTCGCGTTGGAACCACACGGGCGACGATGGGAAACCTTCCTGGCCCAAGGCGTCCACAGCCACAATGTAGTACCGACGTGAGTCCTTGCCCGCGGTGGTATCGGCGTAGGCTGTTCCCGAGATCGGATCAGATGTCAGACGCGAGACGGGATCCTTGTTCCACCGGCCATCCATGCGATAGATGCGATAGCCGGTGATGCCTTTCTCTGGGTTCGCCCGCCACTTGAGACGACAAGTCGTGCGGTCCTCGCGGCTGTACACTTCCTGGGGCGATGACGGGATCGTGAAAAACGCCGGCGAAGGGCCGCTGACCGATCCCCGCTCGTTGACGGCCCGAATCCTATATGCGAATACCGCTAGAGGATACGGTCGCCCGGACCGGTCCAGTCGCTCAGGATGCATCTTTCGATCATAAATCGGTTCGCCGTCAATCGTCTGCGGCGTGCCAAGATCGACCGTATCGTCGACGAACGACGCGGAACGGATCGCGTCAGCCGTGAGTCGCTTGAAGTCGCCGATTCGGCGGATCGCACCAACCGAGGGCGAGGCCAACGAAGGCGTGCGCAACTTGAGACGTCGCAGTTGGTCTTCGCTCCAGACTTCCACCACCGCGCGTTCGACGTGATAGCCGGTCACGGTTGGATCGTCTGTTGCCGTCCAGTCGATTTGGACATTCGTTCTTGCGATCACCGAAACCACAGCGTCCTCGACGATCGGCGGCGTCTGGCGCGGTTTGGGCCCTGGCGGCTCGTAACCGTCCGTGGCGGTCGCGTAGCGATACGTCCAAACCTGTTGCTGGCGTGGTCGGCCCGTGCAGTTTTCCAGGATGGTCAGATTCAGCTCCGGCGCAGAGATCAGTTGCCGAGTGCGATTGCCGGCCGGGTCGGGTTCGGTCGACGGATTCAACCGCGTCCATTTGTTGGCACCGGCATCAAAAGCCCAAGTCTGCACCTCGTGCCGTGCGTCGTCGTCACTGCCGGTCGTGACTTTCACGATCGCCAGGACGACGCGACCGATCGGATCGTAAGTCAGCACAGCGTCGTTCTTATTTGTCGGCGGCATCGACGCGGGCTTCATGTCTCGCCACTCGTTACGATCTACGCTGTAGGTCCAGGTGTGCGGGTCGTCCGTGAACTGCGCCCCGAACAGCACGTGAACCTTGCGGGCCGCGTCGTACGCCATGTTGCCGCCGCTTCTTAAAGCCGGTTCATTGGCCGGTTTGGGCCAGCGCCATTCGTTTTGCCAAGGATCGTAGAGCAACGTCCCCTCGTGGCTGCCTTCGCCGGCGAACACGACCACGACTTGATGGTCGCTGTCCCACGAAGCGCAACGGTAAGGGGCCAGCCGCGGCGTCGGCAGCGGTCGCATGTTGCGCCAGCGGTTCGCTGCCAGATCGTACGTCCAGACCGAGGAGTCGTTCAGATAAAGCTCTCGTTCCCACTGCCAGCCGTGGCTACCGCTGAAAAGCGGAAAGCGAATGTAGCGGGCGATCGTCGGATCGTAGACATTCTGCGTGTTGCAGCAGACTCCGGGCGGCGAAGTGTTCGGCTCCTTCAACGTCCACTTGGCAGTCAATAGATCAAAGGTCCACACCTCGGCTCCCTGCTCGCCGCCGCCACCCTGGTTGTGCCCACCGTAGCGGACCAGCAATCGGTGGCGGCTGTCCCACACGCAAGCGCCTTCGTAGCCCATACGCGGCGAAATCGGGCCATCGGGCAAAGGGCTGCGTTTCACCCACGTATTCGCCTCTTGCGACGCGATCGACGAGGGCTCGGCGGCAGAGACGGCCCATACGTTGAGAGCGGGCGAGTCTGTTGGTACCTGTACGGCAACCAACAACAAGGCGGTGATCCACGTTCGCAGGAAATGTCTCTTCATGACTGATCCTCACTTCCACAGTTCAACTTCGTGTTCTTGGCCGTCAGCCCTATACGCGTCGGCCTCGATTGGTCGGTAGCCTTCCTTCCCGAAGTTGTATTCCACTTGGTCGTGTGGCGCCCATTTCCACTCGTACACGCCATTCTTGTCGGCCTTCACTGGGATCTTCGTAGTAAGGACGTTGGGGTGTCGGTGGTTGTAGAGCGACTTGCCGCCGCGCCATCCCTCGATCCCCACGGAGACCTCGGGCACGGGTTTGCCGGAGTCGTCCACGAATCGGAGTCGAAGCGTCTTGCCGGGTTCGAGCTGGAAATCGGCCGGCGGGTTCTCTCGAGTAATCGTGATCTTCTTCAGTTCCGGCGCCCACCCCTCCGCCATAACCGTCAACGAAATGGTCGCGGGCGGCAGCGGGGGGAAGCGGTACACCCCCCGCTTGTCCGTGCGGACTTCCTGGCTGCCCCACATCAAGTACGGATCGTCGCCCCATACCACGACGGCCCCCACGACCGGCTTCCCCTTCGGGTCGGTCACGGCCCCGGTCACGCAGATGCCTCGCGCCATGACGATCGTGCCCGTCTGCTGCCGAAGCAATGCGGTGGTAACATTGGCTGCCTTCTGCATGACGCCCCAGCCGGGATCGCTGATATAGTCGGGGTGGCTGAGTTTGACGGACACTTCGACTTCGTCGCCTGCGGGGACATTGTTCAAGGTCCATCTCCCTTGGGCATCTGTGATTCGCGCCGCATCTCCTTCGGCCAGCCACGTGCCGAAGCGGGGACGCGTCTGCTGTTCCTCTCGTCTGACGTGGCGCATCACTTCGACCTTTGCGCCTTCGATAGGCTGGCCGGCCTGATTCTTGACAAGGCCGCCAATCACCGTTCCTTTCGTGAGTCGAAAGGTGAACTGCTCGGGAATCAAATGGCCGTCGGCCTGAGTCTTGGACCACCACTGAGCGAAAAGCGGCACATAGCCATCGGAGCGGGCCCAGATGCGGAGAATCTCGATTTCCTTGGGAAGGTCCACGGTAGCCTGGCCCTGGGCGTCGCATACATAGTCCCGGTTACCCTTGGCAGGCTCCTTGGCCCAGATCGCCGCATGAAGCCCCGCCCCCCCGACAGGTTTGCCATCCGCTCCGACGACGTGAATCTGTATGGTGCGTTTGCCCTTCGTCTGCGCTTCCGTGGATTGCGGTTGCTCGGACGCCTGTTCCGCGCCGCCGGCCCGATCCACACAAGCGAAGCTGATCAAGAGCAGAGACAGAAAGAGCAATCTGCAAGATCGTCTCATGACGTGGTCCTCCACAAGGGGTTCTTAGTCGAATTATGGCAGCGTCAACAAGTTTGATACAGTAGTCTGTTCGTAGGCTGACAACTTGACAGAAACGGTTTCAGCAACGGATCAGTCTATCATCCAACCGATGGTCACTTGCCCAAAATGAATGCGACCCACTCGGGCAGTTTCTCATAGAAGTCCGGCGGAAAGGTGTGCTGGTACATACCCGGATAGGTCTTATGCTGTACGCGCGCCCCAGCAGACTCGAACCAGCGTGCGATGCGCGAAGTGAACCGCAGCGTCAGCGGATGTTCCTCAGCACCGCACAGGCAGACCACTCCGCGAGTCTTCAACAACTCCGTAGGCGTGACTTCGTCCAGCAACAATTCGTTGCCTCCCGACGATAGGCTGATGGCTCCGGCGTATCGATCCGGATGTCGTGCCACCAGTTCCGCAGCCACCAAACCACCCTGCGAAAAACCATACAGGATGATTCGTTCAGGATCGATTCGCACGCGATCGCTAACTTCCTGCAGCCCTGACGCGACGCGCTGGGCATTCTCTTTGGGATCATCAGACCAGACATAGGAAGATTTTCCACGTGGAATCGTTCCGCTGATGCCAACGAAGGCCAAGTCGCAGGCGTCCGCGGCCTCCTGCATTCCATCGACAAAATCCTCGGGATTGCTACCCAAGCCGTGCAGGCCAACCAGTACGGTGATCGGCTCGCCAGCAGTATAGCCATTGGGCGTCACCACGGCGGTGCTGTTCACTCCGCTCGTGACCCAGTAGGCATTGCATTGGTCCAGATATCGGACCATCGTTTTCCATCGAGAATCCCGCCGAACGGCCCTGAGGTCAGGGTCGTCTCGCGCCCAATCGCCGTCGACGCCTTCCTCTAGGCCGGCTTCCTGCAGCCAATACATCGCCGCCTCGACGTCTCCGGTGCGACTGTAGTAACAAGCCAGGTCGTAGTAGCCACCATCACCCCGTTCGACGGCCCAAGCCTGGAGTTGGACCGCGGGGCGGTATTCGCCTTCTTGGGCTCGCCCTCGCGCTTCGGACGCCAGCACTTCGGCAGACACGCCGGAAAGCTCGACTCCCTCGAACGTATCAGAGGGCAAGGATGGTCGGGTTAGTTGGAAGGGCGGCTCCGGTTTCGGCGCTGGCTGCCCTGCGAACGCCGCCAATGTGACTCGGGGCTTCGGTCGCAAAACGGAACGTATTCCAATCGCCACGACCAATAGGACAAAGACCGCTCCGGCGATCGAGCCGCAGACGATAAGCAGCCGCCGAGTCCCCATTCGATCTAAGAACGTCGTTCCAGGGCCTTGCATAGTGGCGTACCGGCCAGAGTGCGGCGGGAGAGTTGGTCCAGCAAGGGGCTGTTCCGGCAACTGCATGGAGGAGCCTGTCGCGGTTGGCTGACTGAGGGCGTCTGGAGCCAACTGCGGTTTCCCGACGGGGCGCACGATGAAGCTGTGGCCGCAGGAGGGACAGGCCATCGAGCGCCCGGCCAGTTCAGGCTTGGCCATAAACTGCTTGCCGCAAGGACACGCTGTGGGAAACGGTTGCCTCGGCTTCGTCGCCACTGACGGAATGACCAGTGGTTTTCCACAGGCAGAACACGGCATACTTCTACCCGCAAGCTCGGACTTGGCCAGGAAGGCCTGTCCGCATTGTCGACAAACGGTTTTGATCCTGTTCATCGAGTCGACTCGTTACTCGTATTGCAGTTGCGGGACCTCGGCAATGGGGCACTAGCAATCGCCCGGAGATTCTACGACAAGCCGCTGATCGTCCACTTCCACCACATCGCCGACCAGGAGCTTACGTCGGCGGCGCGTCTCGATTTCACCATTCACCGTCACCAGGCCATCTTGAATCAACAGTTTGGCTTGGCCTCCCGTGCCCACAACGGCGCTGAACTTCAGAAACTGATCCAAACGAAAACTAAGAGGTTCTTCGGCGGCCATGACGCGATATCTCGGATAGTGCCTGAAAAAAACATGCTTTCGCCAAATGTAGGTACCGACTTGTGGCGAGGGCTCACCGCAAAGGGCCTTCGACAAATATTCCTGCCCCGCAATATTCCTGCCTCATCGTCTGAGAATCGACAGAAGGCAGGAATATCTCGAAGCAGGAATATGAGAATCCTCGCACGGCAACCTCCACGTAACTCCCTAACGAGAATCAGCTACCGGGGACACGGCGTTCTCGCGATAGTCGACCTGTTGGCTCGACCAGCCACGAAACTCACTTGTCGGCTTGCCGGCGGCCTTTGCCTGCTGGTCGATGATGAATCGAAAGCCGTCGCAATCGGAGAAGAACAGGTAGTCTCGATTCGCCTCGTACCAATCCTGCCAGGCTTCCGCTGAATCGCCGAACTCGCTTTGCCCCGTGTAACGGACGAGTTCGCGGACGGATTCCTGCACGTTCTGCTTCGAACGCAAATTGGCAATGCAGTGCTCCAGCAATTCTCGTTTGTGGTTCGGGATGCCAAGCTTCTCGGCAAACGCGTCGACTTCGAAGACACGTCCCTCGGCGCGGAGGAAGGGCCGCTTCTCGACAAGCCAAGCCTCCGTCTCGTCGATCGTCTTCCCTCGCGCCTCCGCGGGCAAGTAGCTGCCTAGCGTGCCCAACAAGCCGGGACTTCTGGTCCGGGCGGATTCCAGGTAGGAAAACGGACCGTCTCTGGTCTTGGTCATTCTCCTTTCGAGGACCGCAGAACCCCGATGCCCGGCGGCATAAACGACCGTGTTCACGAACAGCCGTTTTCCCGCGTCGGTCATGTCGTCCACCGGCCCTTCGAAGGCCCACAGTGTATAACGCCCATGGCGGACAATCGCCCCGCGATTGGGGCCTTTGCCGCTGGTTCCCTTGGCGATCAGTTCGGCGTCGATCGAGTTGACGATCGTGTCCAACGTGAGGGCCTCGCCCATGCCGGATTGGCTCTTCGCGGCCTGCTTAAGGACTTGGAGACGTCCATTGTCATGGGGGACGGCCAACGGGCTGTTGAGAATCTTGTGGTTGGGTCGCACACCATGTGCGACGTTGTACAGGCACTGTCACGTGTAAGGCCGGCCGTTCTTCAAATGAAGATTTCCGAAGTAGGCGCAGCCATAACTTCCGTATCCGAGGACCGCTGTGTCGAACTCTCGGCGAAACTTGGTGTACCTTCCTCCGCCGACAAGAATCACGAGATTTGCTTGCTGTACCTGCTCCACTGCGACAGCGTTCTCCGTCACGGTCGTCACAGCCATCCCGTGATCTTCGAGCAACTCCTTGATGCCATCCGCGACTTTCGATTCCTGCGACGGCGATACTACCAGTACGTGTAGGTCTGCCTCAGGTGGATCCGTGTTCATCGGCATCGGATCGGCGGTCACCGGGGCCGGGTCGGTGCTCGCCGGTGTTGACTCGGCGTCTGCCGCGCGGCGAGATTCCCTCGCGATCGTCAATGTCGATTCGTTCCTACCGCACGACAGAGTAGCTGACAGCAGGCCCGCGCCGACCATGAAGGCTGCCACGAGGCGAGACTGATAGGGAATAACACATCTCATGATTCGTGATGCTCACAAGAAGGGCACTGTGGTTCCGGCTCAGTGGTTGTTGCGTTGCGGGCCACTGGGCACAAGCTGATTGGATGCCCGCTATTGTACGCTCCGCCTACCCGCAACGGAAGGTTCGCTACAAGACGACGGTGCGCCAACCACCACGCGGATTATCGAGTTGGCGCTCTCGGCTTCCAGCGAATGGCTTGGAGCGTGTACCCTCGCCCTGCCGGTCGCCCATTCTTGGTCTCTCCGTCGCCCGTCACCGTAACGATCGTCCCATCGTCGAGCCCAACACTGCCGGCGTAGCCTACACCGTCGGCCAGAATGTACAGTCTTGGTTCCCACGTCTTTCCTAGGTCACGGCTAATGCGGGCTCGAATATCGGGCCTACTGACCGGATAACGGTTCTCGTACACCGCGACGATGGTGCTGTCCGACAAACGGGCGAGATCACAGTGAGCTTGGCCGAAGACCCAGGAGAGTTGATGCGGTGCGGACCACGAGCGACCGCCATCGTCCGACCACCGTAGTTGAATCGTCTTGCCGCCAAGCGCGGGATTCGACATTCCTCGGCAAGCGGCAAGGACACGCTGGCCTCCCAGCGGCAGAAGGCCCACCTCGGCCGCGCGGTCGCGAATCAACGAGACATCGCCCCAGGATTTCCCATTGTCGTGACTGCGGTAGAAAACTTGAGCGAGCCAGCCGGTCTCGAATGGTTCAACCCGATGGTTGGCGGTATCAATCGCGGCGATCAGCGTGCCGTCCGGCAGCGAGACGATGTGGTTTCCGTCGCCCGCCAGAAACGTGTACGGCGGCGGGATCTCCAACGGACCTGACGTGTGCCAGGTTGAACCCAGATCGTTCGACCGAGAAACTCCGCCAGGGTACGCTTGACGGTCTGGCACGTCTAGTCGAGCGTGAGCTGTAAGATCGTGCGCCAACAGGACCTGATCCCCGGCCACGCCAAACGCGCGCAGATTGACCGGTCCGGCGGTATCGGGGAGGTTCTTAATCCAACGTCCATTCCAAGAGCGGCCTTCGTCACGGCTCCAGTACAGATAGGCACCGAATCCCGCCACAATGGTCCCGTCCTTCAGACGCCCAACACGTCCCGTCAGTTTCCACGTTGCGTTGGGCGTAGGAAGGCGAAGACGTTCGGCAGGAAGGGTACCCACGGGCCTATGTACCGGACGAAACAAACCGTCATACGTAGTCAGGTTCTTGCCCTCCGCCAAACGCCAGAATGGCTCGGCTTCCACGACGCGAATCGGATAGTCAAGAGCTGCGTCCGTTCGAGACCTAAGAGTCGCTGCCGACTCCGCTATCTCGGCCGATGTCGCGTTGCCGCACATCGCCAAAATGACGACAAACGCTGAACGATAGCAATTCATTTCCGGTCCTCATTCAATTGCCGCCGAGCAGTTGCCCTGTTGAAGTCAGTGCGCCAACGCCTTTGGCTGCCGTCGCCAAAACTAGCTCCTTGAAGGACGTGGAGTTGCGTTCCTGTCCTTGATCGGGCGACGGCTGTAATCCCTTCCAGATGCGTCGACCATCGTCCGCTCAAAGTTTGCCCTTTCAGGGAAGGACGCTCACGCTCTGAGCCGAAGCCCACTGGTCACTGTTCTGCACTGGGGATTGTGGCGCGAACTACGGCACCGGTGCTGGAAGCTCTTTACCGAAACCCGGGCGCTGGAAGCGCGTGCTGTCGCGGCGGCAGAGAGCGACGATCGTCCCGCAGCGGTCAATATAGTACCAGGCACCGCCTTCCCACCACACCGGACCGTCCATCGTATGCTGAAATTCGCCGCCGATATGAACTCGCGCCAGTCCGCCGTGGAAACCTTCGGCATCGTTCCACTTCGCTTCCTTGCCGGAGCCGCCTTTCGCGACCACGGTCCCCCTGCGGTCGATATACCCCCAGGCATCACCGATGCGAACGGCAGCGAGGTTCTCCTGAAAGCTGCTGGCTTCGTCGAATCTTGGCGCGATCACGAGGCGGCCAGAAGTGTCTACGTAGCCGAACTTGTCACCGACTTTGACCCGTGCCAGACCTTCCGAGAACGATCCAACGAGTCTATATTTGAACCCCCCCCGGATCGGTCGGCCCATCGTGTCGAGCGCAAGGTTGTACGGAACGCCCGGCCCACTACCATCGATTGACACGCGTAACCGTCCGTTGGCGAAGTCCCATGCCGCGCCCACGTGCTCTCCCGGCTCCAAGACAAGCTGTCCAAGCGAGAAGACGACCGTTCCCCTACAGTCTATGTACTCCCAGTGGCGCTGGCCTGGACGTCGCACTCGTGCCAGACCGTTGCCGAAGCTACCCGCATCTACGTACTCCAACGGAATGGCAACCCGACCAGACCGATTCACGAATCCCCATCGCTCCGTGTACGGGGCCTCAGTTCCGAAATCCGCCCTACGCCCGGTCGTCACGACAGCCAGGCCTGCCGAAAACTCCTCGACCCAGTCGTACTTGGCCGGAATGATGATGTTGCCGTCACTGTCGACGCAGCCGTACTTGCCATTCTGACGGAACCACGCACGCCCTTCCGAGAATTCACGTGCCGAAAACGCGTCCTGCGGAAGGACCACGGCCCATTCGCCGTCGGACTGAATGTAGCCGCTACGGTTCGCCGTGTAGACGGCGGCCCGATTCTCGAAGAAATCCCACGCCAAGGCAAACTGTGGCTCGATTACGACTTCTCCCTGATTGTCAACGTAGCCCCATTGACCGCCGCGAAACACTGGATTTGGCACTGCTTGCCAATCTTGTTCCACGTCGTGATTCGGCGGCTCCGCCTGTGCCGTAGTACAACGTGCGTGAATGAGCCCACCCGCCGCCACTATGCCAAAGACTAGGGCGAAAACGCGACTCAACGAAAAAAATGCAACGACCAAGAAACGCTTGCCGAAAGAAACACACATGGCCCAGGCCCTCCACGTACTACATTGGCGTTTCTCCACAGGATTAGCTTGAGCAACGGATCAGTTTACCATACTGCCCCCGAGGATAACGCGACCGACCATGACTCGTAGCAACCAACAGGTTCGCGTGCCCGACAGCGATGCCAGCCACGCCGAAACAGAATCAACAACGCTTCATTCTATCATGTCGCACAACCAGTTCACAAATCCGAAGCGGAGAACGCGCTCCTGTTGGACGAGCCGCATTTGGTCTCATTGCTGGTCGCGAACACGAATCCCCAATTCCGTCAATAGATGACGGATAGCGACGATTTCTGGATCGTTCATCCGCAGTCGGACGACGGTAGCGCGCCCACAGGGTGTTTTGCCCTCGATCTCCAACGTGGCGGGAGACCAACGGAAGTGTTCGGTCCATACTTGTGTTCGCGGATTGAACAGAGCCTCATCCGTACCAGTGTCGGGATCAGGTCCCGTTTCGTGCGCCCACTTGTGACCGTTGCATCGCGGGCACGCCATGGCTAAGTTCGTCAGCTCGGTCTTTCCGCCTTGGCTTCTGGGAAGGACATGGTCGATGGGAAACCAAGCGATCTGACCTTGCACCGGAATCCCGCAGTATTCACAGCGCCCACTGCCACGCGCGACAACCTGGGTGCGGAGATGTTCGGGGATGTTGGTCAATGGCCATTCACCAAGTCGGGCAGCACTTCGCCCAATCGCTGGAGCGCCACCCGTGCCTCCAGTCTTTCGGTGGTCCGACGTTCCGAAAAGGCGACCAGTGACATCAATTCGCCGTGTTCGTGCTGGTCCAAGAACTCCTTGCGTTCGCCCAAAACGCGCATGCGATCGTTGATCGCTTCGTCAAGTTCGTATTCGGCCAGACGACGCAAGGCGGCAACGCAAAGATCCATGGCCGATTCGAATCGCGGCTCGGAACTCAATGCATCGGCGAGAGAGGACATAGCGGACCCGCGCAACCGAGGGCGGAAAGACTCTTCACGACATCCATTATATGCTTCAAAACGCAAATCAACAACAAGCAGAAGGCGCTACTTGAGACCACAAGGCGGGTACCTTCCGCCTGCGGTGATCCAAAACGCCATAGCCGACAGCAGCACTGCCTGAGCACCGAAGACCACTGGGGCAAATCCGCTGCCCACCATCGCCAACGGCACTGACACCAGCGCGATGATGACGAGGATTGCCCTCACGTTGAACTGGGATCGTACGGTCATGGTCGTTCCCACTTTTGCGGCGAGTACTCTCACCTCGCTGATTTCGCACCAACTGTCGGGCTGCATTGTTCGGCGATTCATCTTGGCCCCGTGGTTCGCGAGTGGTAGATTGTCGAGCAGGAGCCATGTCTGGTGGGCCGTAGGACGAAGATGTTACCATGAAGAAGCCGAAAGCGAGACGGCGGTGGTTTCAGTTCCTGGTACGCATGACGCTGGTGGCTATTCTCTTGCTTGGGCCAGTAATTGCCGGGTCGGTGATGCCTTTGCCTGACTTCGCCCGTGAGTGGATGCCGAAGCGACGCTCGGTCCAATTGATCTTCACGTCAGAGGACCTCCTAGAATTGCAAAAGACGTGGGAGCGCATTTGGTTTCTGGACCAGCCGGATAAGATGACGCCCGAACGGACGAACGGCGGAGTCATCTTGGATCGGCCGAGAGAAGACCGTCGCGTTTTTCGCCGTCCTCGCCAAGATCGTTTACCTAAGCCGCCCAAGATTTAGGTCCGCGATCTTTCGTTCGATCAGGTGTACGTGCCTGAGTTCCTCGTCTTTCAACTGGGCTACTAAATCCCTCAGAATCTCCGCCTTCGAGTCGTCCAAGAGTTCGCCGTATAGCCGATATGCTTCCTTCTCTTGCTCTAACGCAAACTCCAGGATCTCGCCTGGAGTTTTCAACTTGGATAGCCTCTTGTCCAAAGGTGACTCCTATCTAGCTGCGACGCAGAATTAGACTGTCGATTACGGGAGACGACGCAGCGGCAGACGCACTGGATAAGCTTGTTGGTTGTCTGCTTCAGACGAGCAAACGAATTCTAGCAGGGTATGGCCGTTGGTCAATGAACGTGCCGTCGGCGACAGACCTCATTGATGTGTCCGTGCCTGGGACTTTGTACGATGGCCCTCCGAGGCCGTCGAGCAACCAACCAGCACAACGACGGCCTCGGAGGACCATCGTACAATCTTGCGCGCGGCGGTCACGCTTCGACGGTCACCCGAAGGCGCTGGATCTCGTTGCGACCAGATTTGGGTAGCGGGCGCGGCAAAGGCTGCGCGATGCCGTTGGCGTCGATCGTGCGACAGCACAACTCGTACTGTCCCGCGGCGGGCGCTGTCAGAAGGGCCGCCCAATGCGCGATGGCGTAGGGCATCGGCCATGTCAGCGGTCGTCCCTGAGCGTCGAATTGGCGCGGAATCGGCGGCAGCGGGCCGTCGGGCAAACCGCCGCCCCAATTCTTCGGCGGCGGTAAGATATCGGCGTCTTGCCAGTCGGCTTTGGTCAGATACGGGTCGTCCGTGGATGCGGGCTGCGTTGTCGGCCGCAGGCAGTATTGAACCTTGCTCAGCCCCGACATGCCCACCTGGGCGACGCCTGTGAGAGCCGCCGGCTGGCCGGCCTTCAGCTTCTTCGGCGCATTCGCGAATCGGGCAAATGTCTTCATCGAACTATCCACGTCGTTGTTCTTCCCGGCGTAGGTGTCGTTGGGATTCGGATCGTTGGTAAGCACCACGCGCTGGAGCCACTTGATCGACTTGAAGCCGTATCCATCGGGAGCCAACAGCCGCACCGGTCCGCCGCGTTTCGGAGCCAGCCAATCGCCGTTCATTTTGTAGGCCAGGATCACGGGCTGTTCGCCCGGCGGGTCTTCCAGCACGCGGTTGATCGACAGAGAACTCAGGAAACCGGGCCCCGGCTTCTTCGGATCACTGTGGTAGCCGTGATACCAGACGCGTCGCAGATTTGCCTTGGGCTGCGTCTTCCAGATGACTTCGCGGAGCGGCACACCTTCCCATAGGCCCATGCCGAATACTTTGTCCACGTTCAAGCAAGTCATCGCTTTCATGTAACGGACGGCGTGCTTCTCGGCCAGGGCCATCAGGCCGGACCAGTCCAGCGCGGTGCCCAGTTCCTTGGAAAGCGGACTTTCGATCTGGACGTCGCTGGTCGGGTCGGCGATGACTTCGAGCTGCCACGTATCGCGGTCCAAGCCGGCTTCGCGAAGTTCTTCCGGTGTCAGCTTATACGGTGGCGGATTACCACGCCCGCCGCCAACGAACTTGGCCTCGGGAGTAAGGTATTCGAGCTGGGCGATGGCCTCGGCCAACAGCCCGTCGCTTTCGGCACCGTGGGCCCACAGCGGGGCCAGCCCCAGCCCGGCTGCGCCCGCTGCGCCGAGTTTCAAGAAATATCGCCGAGTGACATCACGATGTTCTTCGGCCAGTCGAGTGCGGTCTTTCATGTCTGATCTCCCAGGCTCAATGCCGCTAAGGCATCGATCTTCGTGCGTTGTTGCGAGGCCCTTCGATACGGCCACTTCCGAGCATACTCCATGGCGGACGCCACGGCAATCAAGCGGCTCCGAACGAACCGAGAGGATACCGGCCAAATCGCTTAACGGCCTCGACCATGGCCACCAGGTTGCCGGGCTGGCACGACGAGTGAAAGCTGTTCGAGGAGGACACGATGTAGCCCCCGCCGGATCCCGCGTCCGCAATCGCCTGGCGGACCGCCTGCCGAACTTCCCCGGCGGTGCCGTGCGGCAGCAATTGCCCACAGTCGATGTTGCCCATCAGGCATACCTGTTCGCCGACGAGTTGCTTGACCTTCTTCAGTTCCATGCCGGCAAGCGGCTCGATCGGGTTCAGTGCATCGGGTCCGGCAGAGACGATCATGTCCAAAATCGAGTAGATATTGCCGTCCGTGTGCTTGACGCAGAAAGCCCCCTCGTCGTGGATCATGTCGATCATCTTCTTCAGCCGAGGCAGAATGAAATGGGCGAATATGGCAGGGCTCATCATCGGCCCGAGGTTACTGGCGTAGTCGTCGCCAAGGATGATCACCTCGGCACCGGTGTGGATCGCTCGGCGGACGATCGCCATGTTGCACTCGAGCACCTTGTCCATGGTCACCTCGACCGTATCGGGCTCGGCCAGGAAGTTCATCAGGATCGAGTCGATGCCCATTAAGTACGCCGACCACATGAACGCAGCCCGGTGGTGGAAACAGATCGCTCGTTTTCCTTTGTAACGCGAAACCAGATCCGGGAGAGGGCCCAGACGGTGCGGGGCATCGGGCGTGGGCGTCGTGTATGCCTTTGCATCGGCGAGTGTGCTGATGGGACCGCGAATCGGATGCGCGACAACCTCCGTATTTGCCATATAGGTGACGCCCCACTCGTCCACGTAGGAACCGTCGAGGTTCTCACTCACTTTCTCGAATCGCGCACCACAACCGACGCCGTCCATGTCCAGGCGGTCCATGCAATCCGCCACGTCGCGACACCCCGGTACGGCTCCGCGGGCGACCTTGTCGTCAATCACAAACTCGACGACCGGTACACGATCAGGCTGCTCCAATCGCAAAGCGGCGTGGACACGCTCGGTGGAATTCATCGTTTGCCCCCGTGTACTTTGCCCCCGGTGTACCGGATGAAAAAAAGAAAGGCAATCACTTGGGTTCGGTCAATGGGGACGGGCACATCATCAGCCAGACCGCAGAATCGGCAGTACGAGGCGAGCCACGGAGGGAAGTACCGTTGGTCATTCCCCGACAGCCCGGCCGCCCTGACCACCGCCGCCATTCGTCTTGTGCTCATGCCACCCTCCATCAACGCATTTCGGTATTATCCGCGATTAAGTTGCCATTATGGGAATATCCGCGATAATCGCAAGATAATTCTTGACCTTGGGGATCAAACGTGATAAACGGTCGGATAAGTTCTTATCCGCGATAATCGCGAAGAATTCAAAGTTACGTGATTGAAAATAGTGGGCACTTTCAATCAAGAGCGTGAGACAACCATGGCGGAGAATCGAACGACATTCGCGATCGAAACGTCTCGCCTCGTACGCTATCTACGATTACGCTCGTGTCTGCCACTGTTGATCCCTTTGGTCCTAACGGTGTGGATCGCGATCTCCGCGCCGAGGCTGACCGTCACGAATCCGTGGATGCTTTCGATCTTGGGGATTGGCGGGATTGGTGTTGCGTTTGCGGTTGTAGTCACTCCCATTCAAGTGCGGGCGATGAGCTACTGGATCGATGGCACGACTCTGCGAATTGATCAGGGAATCGTAGTTCGTAGATGCAAATCCATCCCACTGGATCGCGTTACGGACATCGAAATGGTCCAGGGCCCTCTAATGCGGGTCTGCGGAATATGGGCATTGCAGATTCAGACCGCTGGCAGCGCTCAGCAGGCACCGGAAGGCACGATCCGCGGTGTCTCTAATCCTGAATCCGTTCGTGATACAATTATGACCATCCGCGATCAGGCTGCCTCCAAGGCTGATGCAGCCACGTGATCAAACTCGCGAGGCGAAAGAACGGCCACCACTTGGAACGCGGACGCGTCACGTAGTCGGGTGGCGAGGGCTCGTTGCCGAGCCCCAGCCCCCTAAGAACCGGACATGACAGTTTCCTGTCTTGACGGCTCAAGCTCCCAGTAAGACTCTCCCCTGCCGGGGATCATCCGGTTGTGTCGCGTGAATGCAGTTGGCGGTGACAATTCGGATGCAGGAGTTCCAAGTTGTCCACCAAGTCCGACCCGCCGTGGCAGCGGTACCGTACGTGATGTACCTTCCAACTTCGACGCAGGTCGAGCTTCTGACTGCACCTCGGACAGACTCCCTTCTGAAGCCCCCATAACGTACGTGGCTTCCCGCGCAGATGCCGTTTCAATTTGCGGTCCAGTCGCGCCTCGAAATACATCTCCTGCTCGGGATCGTCAGGGTTCGCGTCCTGCCGAATCTTCCTTGCGTGTCTGACGATCGACGCGCCGTTCGTCGGTTCAGTCGAGCGTCAATTGCTTGTCCAAGTAGTCGATGTGCAGGACCCGCTTTTCAAGCAGTCCTGTTCCCAGCAACGGCAGCTTGCCATCGTTCGCAACCACTTGAAGCGGGGCCAGGTTCCCAAACCAATGGACATAGCAGATGAATGTCTCCAACGTGACTCGCCTGCCATCGGCCAAGATTGCCTCGGTTTCCACCAAAGATTCGAGTTCAAGTTCTTCGATTAACCGTTTTGGGAACACCAGATGTCCGTCGAATGCCGTATCAATCCACGCCGTGACACTCGCTTCCTGAGAGTCTAACGCTCTCCGCACCGGAACATCAATGAGGGCGCGATTTCGCTCGTCGACTATTCCAATCAAGACGCAAAGCCTCCAATATGGAATGCGGCTTCATGGCCGACACGAATGACGAATGATTTGCGATCCGGATACGCGTTCTTGGCCGCCATAGCCGCATCAATGAATTGGTCGCCCAGAAAAAAGGACTCCGAGACCGGCTCGATCGCCACGAACTGGTCGCGATGCTTCGCTTCCAGTTCCGCCTTCAGCCGCAATTCGTAGATGCGCTTGGCCTGCTCCGCAATTGACATGGGCACTCCTATCACGTTAGTGTACCAGGACGCGATGGCATTCCGTCCTACGATTGCCGGCCGGGTAGCTTCATGCTGTCCGCTTGCCTTAGCCGTCCAGCACCCAGCCTTTGCGATACTCGCGACGGATGTACTTGTCCGCCTCCGGACACCCGACGGCCTTGAGGGCCTTCGCGTCCCATTCGAGCTTCTGGCCAACTCGATAGGCGACGTTGCCCAACAGGTTGTTCTCGATCAATTCGCCCGAGTAGTCGAAGTTGCACGTGGTGGGTTCGCCGGTCTTGCAGGCGTGAATCCACTCCTTGTGATGACCAAGCGAAGGCGGGATCCATGGCTCGGGCCGCTGGAAGTCGCGGAACTTGTCCTCGGGCAGCAAGATGTGTTTCCCGTAATCGGCCACCAACATGCCTTCTTCGCCAATGAACAAGACGCCCAGGCCCCATTTGCTCAGATCGAGACCCTCGGGCGAAGGCGGACGCTGGATACCATCGTACCAGGCCAGTTTCACCGGCGGCATGTCGCCGCGTGCCGGGTGGTCCCACTTGAGTTTCAACCAACTCGGGTTGGTGTACGGGTTGGGTTCCGAAGGATTCCCCTCGGCTTCGCAGGTTAACGGGGCTCGCAGCTTGAGCGCCCAGAAGGCCAAATCAATCACATGGCTGCCCATGTCGCCCAGGGTGCCGTTCCCGTAGTCCCAGTAGCGGTTCCAGGTCAGGTTGCCGGGCATCAACTTCGAGTTGTATGGCCGGAACGGGGCCGGGCCCAGCCACAGATCCCAGTGCAAGTATTCCGGTACGGGCTGTTCGCCTTCGGGTAGTCCGCCACCCGGGCCGATTCGGCCGCACCAGGCGTGTGCTTCGTGCACTGGACCGATGGCTCCGGACTGGACCAGTTCGACCACTCGTCGGTAGTTGGCCCCTGCATGAATCTGCGTGCCCATTTGCGTCGCAATCTTGTCTCGATTCTCTACGTACTTCGCCTGAACGACGCTCGCTTCATAGACCGAATGGCCCAGCGGTTTCTCGCTGTACACGCTCAGGCCGCGGTTCATTGCCCAGACGTTGCAGAAAGCGTGCAAATGGTCGGTCGTACTGACAACGACCGCGTCCAAGTCCTTCTGATCGACTATCTCTCGCCAATCAATATAGGTCTTGGCCTTGGGGAACCGTTCCGACGCTTTGCCCAGACGATTCTCGTCAACGTCACACAGCGCGGCGATGTTCTCGCTGGCCACGCTGTTCATGTTGGAACCGCCGCGTCCGGCAACACCGATGATGCCGATGTTCAGTTTCTCGTTGGGCGAGTCTTGTTGGGCGCGCGATGTGCCCGCTGCGACCCAGTAGCCGACGCCGGCCAGCGCAGATTGCTTTAGAAACGTTCGACGGGTGGCGTTGTGATTCATCGGTCGTCTCCTCCAAAATTACGTAGGGAAGGTTGTGCGAGCAATGTCGTCAGGCGAAGCCTGACGCGCGTTTTGGACTCTCGCGGCGGTGCTACTGGCGCAACACCGGCGCATCGGGACCGGGCATGTCGTCGGGGACTTTCTGGGTGACCTTGCCGGTGGCCGCCCATTCGGTTCCTCGTAGGAATGTGGCGATGAAGGCTACGCTGCGGCACTGTTGGCCGGCGTGTCCCAGCGCGGTGTGGAAGACACGCCCCTCGCTGAAGCTGATCGTCATGAGCATCGGTTCGTGTTCTCCGCTGCCGCGTTTCTCTTTGTCGGAAAACGCAGTAGCCAGAATCTTGACATTCTTGGCAGGCCCACGGAGCCAGCTATACAACTCGTCGCTGTAGTGCATGAACACCGACGGCAAACCCTTGGTGATCGGGTGGTCCGCGTCGCGTACGACGATCTGGAAATCGTGGCGAGGCCCGTGCCCGCCGCCCCGGCCGGGTGAGTTATCAAGCACAGCCTTGCCGTCTTGCCAACGAAGATACGGGCCACTCTTCTCATTGCGGCCGCCCCAGCCGCCGATCGCGATCATCTCGTTGTATTCTTTCCACTGGGGAAAGGCATTATTGGCCGCGTGATAGATGACCAGACCACCGCCAGCGGAAACGTAGTCGACCAACGCCTGCTTGGTCTCGTCCGGCCACTCGTCGCCGGTATAGTTGCTGACCACGACGTCGTAGCCGGCAAACTTGGGCTTGAAGCCACTCATGTCGCTCTTCTTAGGTGGCGAAGTAGCCACGTCGACCGCGAACAGCTCTGTCTCCTCCAGAAGCTGTTTCAACACGGGTGTCGTCTCTTGCCAGTTGTGATTGTTTTGCCCGTCCACGATCAGGGCCTTCATTGGTGGGGCGGCCGATACGACGATCCCCAGGGAAGCACAAACGGCGAGTACGGAAAATGCTGCCAGCCAGCGTCTCCATGTCATGAAACGTTTCCTTTCTTTCTTTTTGCGATTGGCGATTGTCTCGTTTCAGAGAATCATGATAGGGTCCAATTTGCCAGTCTAACACCGAGTCACACCGATGGAAACAGATCGGACGACTTAAGCACCCGCTCACAATGATTTTGGCTGTATCCGTTTAACCCGAAGCCGGAGGCGATGGTGGGCAATGGGATGGATCGTCCACACGTAGCGCCCGCCATCGCCTCCGGCTTCGGGTTAAACGAACAGGGCGTCTCGATAGTGCGAGGACAATTGTGAGCGGGTACTTACTTCAGCTCCTTAATACGCACGTTGCGGTACGACACCTTCTTGGCCTCGTCCTGGAAGCCGATGTGACCCTCCAGTGGCCGATCCTTGATCGCGGATTTGTCCAGTTCCAAGTCGATAATCTGCTCGCCGTTCAGTTCGACCTTCAACAGGTTCCCCTGGCAGGTGATGATGTACCGGTTCCATTCGCCGGCCGGCTTGGCCATGTTCTTCGAGGGCGCGGCCGTACCAATCACGCCGCCACAGTCATGATTGCCGGGGTTCGGTTTGCCGTGTGTGTCCAGAATCTGCACCTCGAAGCCGGTCTTGACTTGGCTCTTCGGATCTCCGACTCGGCAGAATACCCCGGAGTTGCCCTTCGGGCCGATCTTGAATTCCAGGTCCAGGACGAAGTCCTTGTATTTGCGGGCAGTCGTCAGGTAGGCGTCGTAACGTTGCCAGCCATGTTCGCCCTCCCGCGGATGTAAGGTGACAATGCCGTCTTCCTCGACGATCCAGTTGCCGGTTGTATTCCAGCCTGTCAGGGTCTTCCCATCAAACAACGGAACAAATCCATCGTTCGCGTCGCCGGCGTCCGCCGCGTGCAAGCCGCCTGCGGCTAGCAGGATCCACAAGACTCCGGTGATTTTTGTTGTTCTGGCCATCGTTCTTTTTCCTTTCTCTCGAGGTTTCCAATCACTCTGGTCGTTAACAAGTTGCGTCACACCTATTGTGGCCTTCTTTGGAGCCGACGGGAAGATTAGGAGTGATCGTGATGATGAAAATAGCTGTCCCACGTCCGGTCGAGTGAACGTAGGGCCTCGGTCATGGGCGTGGCCCGCCAATGGCCATCGGCCGTTTCGGTAGCGCAGCCGAAACGATCCAGTTTGACCAGCGCATCGTGGACTTCGAAGTCAACGTCGCTGTCCAGGGTCTTGCTCAAGTACGCTTCAGCCTCGTGGTCCAGTCGACTCGCAGTCCATCCTTCCTCGCCAGCGTTCCAAAGAAGCAGGGCATATCCCAAGATAGCCTCTTGAAACTCCTGTTCCTCTGCCTCGTCAAGCACGCGGAAAATCACACCGGCATTATTGTCCAGATTCTGATAGTAGAGACTCTGGGTCAGGCTCAGTTGGTATTTCTCTTTGGTCCGCAGATAGCCCAGAAACGACTTCACGCCGTACCCAATGGTTCCCCCAATCAGCCCCAAGATGGCCAGAATCCCATACACGCCTGCGGCGGCCAGCAACACCACTTTTGTGACGATTTTGAAAATGGCGATCGCGATGCCTGTTAAGGTCGGCAGAATGATCCTCCCCCGATCCAGAAGCGTCATTGCAAAGCGCGTTCCCGGAAGCAGCATGTCCAGGTCCTGCTTCGGGATGTTCTTAAACACTTTGATGTGAACAGGCGTAACGTCGTTTACCGCATGCTGGTCTTCGTCCTTCCGTAGACGAAATATCACTACCAAGCGTTGATACAGAGGTACGTCTGTTTCTTCTTCACGATAGTACGTCCGCCACGATCGACGTGTCCGCTGTTCGACCGCCTCGCCTCGAACGTACACCTCCAGCCGGTCAAAGACCTCGAAATCGACCCGCAGGCGAACGCCCCAGTCGCTGGCTACATCGACGGCCTGATTGATCTCGTCACGGGATAACGGTCGGTAATTGGCTCGTTGAAGAAGGTCGGCGAACTTGTCGAACAGCACGGGAACGCAGCGTTGTCGTTCTTCGTCGTCCAACTTCCGCAACTCCCGCGTGACGCAATCCGGATTGAACGGCGCGTACAGATCCTTCAGAGCCTCGAGATGAGCGTGGTACTCGTAGTGGATGGTTGCGGCCAACAGCGTGCAGAGTTGCTCGAAGTAATCAGGCTCCTCGTCAGGCAACGGCGTATCGTCGATCAGCAGTCGGACCAATTCGGCTTTTCGCAGAGGGATAAAATGCTCTCGACGTGGGCACTCCGGGGCCGGCGCAGCCGAGTCCGCCGCTTCTGCAGCCTCGCCTGGAACCTCTCGTGTGTCGTCTCGATCGGTTTCGCTCACTGCGCGACAATCTCCATTCGCTATTGCGGAACCACCGTGGACTTTCTTTCGTCGGTCACTGAGCGTACCACCCCCAGACGCGTGCGGCAAGCTTCAGAGCCCGAACGGGGTGCTGTGCAAACCGCGGAGCGAGCCGGTGGTTGCTCACTTCGGCTGCAAGACGGTAGACTTAGAAACGGCTCTGAAATGCACCCGGTATTTGCGGTGAAGGGACATCTCCGTTTAACCCGAAGCCGAAGGCGATGGCGGGCGCTACGAGTGGACCGTCCATTCCGCTGCGCGCCATCGCCTTCGGCTTCGGGTTAAACGGCGGTTTTTACTTCGGCGCCGCTCCTCGAAGAATAGACGAAAAGACAAGGGAATTGAAATGGAAGCAGACAAGAAGACAGTGAGAACCAGCAAGGGATTGAATGAATACACGTGCGTGGGTTGTCCATTGACTCGCAATCGAACCGCCTGGTGCTTTCGCCTTTGCGATCCGGATGTGGAAGGAAATGGTCGCTGCGGCCGAATTGCTCCGCACAGCCTGAAGGGCAGAACTCAGTTGAGCATCGAGAACTACGAGAAGAAGCAGCTCGAAGCCCATTATGAGAAACTAGAACGTCTGTATCTCACTGCCCCGTACAACGAATACTGGGACCCTGGCGTTAGGATTTCGCAAGGTGAAGCAGAGATCCTGATTCCGATACAAGAGAAGTTCCTCGACGCGGCTGGTGCCGTTCACGCCTCGATCTGCTTCACTGCGATGGTCGATTCTGCGGTTCTGGCCATCAACTCGATGGTCGAGAGTGCTCTTGTGGTGGCGGTCAACTTTGACACCCATCTCGCTCGCCCCGTTGGCAACGGCGAACTCATCGCCAGAAGTCGCTTCGTGGGCATGTCCGGCAATCACTATCTGGCCGAATCGGTACTGACGGATTCAGAAGGCCAGGAAATCGGCAACGGAAACGGTGCATTCACCGAAAGCGATGCCGCCTTGTCCTCTGACACTGAACCCGACACCTGACACCCCTCTTCCCCTTCCCCGTCATGTCAACTGCCGCACAAGGCAGCAGGGGGCCGGCGAACATCTCCTTCTCCGCATCAGCGTCATCCCCTTCCTTGTGAGGTTACCAGCGGACGAACGGAAATGTCAAATGGGAACGAAGTCCAGGCAAAAAGAAATCCGGTTTCTTCGCGGCATAGTTGAGAAATGCAAAGGGAATTGCCCATAATCTCTTGGTGCGCCAAGTCTTCACGGCCTACTGCCCAGTACTCAGTACTCAGATCCCGGTGGGCCGCGAAGACTTGGCCCACGCTACAAGTTACGCGCCGAACGAATGCATCCGATTCCTTCGCCGACAGGAGAGACGAACGATGGCCAAGTCAAAGTATCTGGTGACCGTAACCTGCCTGCTCGGTGGCTTGCTGTTCTGCGGCACCACGAGCACGGCCGGCGACGATGGCGCGGGACAAATCATCGGTCTGTGCTACCGGGATGGGTCTAAGGGGATCGTTTTCGAAGAGATTCTCAAGACCGAAGGGCTCCCATACGTCAGACTTCGTGATCTCAGCGGACTTGGGAAGCTTGGTCTGAAGGGACTGGTTCTTGGAGAAGGTTTCGATTCTTCGAGTGAGGAGATCAAGAGCTTTGTGGAGAACGGAGGAGTGCTCCTGTGCTCGCAACCTGCCGGAGAACTCGCCGAGGCGCTGGGGCTGAAAGAGATCGGGGTGCAGAACGACGGCTATTTGGCCGCCAGGGGAAAGAGCGCCGCGCTCATCTCCTATGACGGCCGTTTTCAGCTCTTCGGCCAATCAAAGCAATATCGGGGCGGCGAGAACTTGGCGTGGCTCAGCCCGGACGACGAGTTCGGAGGCGTTATCCGAGTCCAACGTGGCTCTGGAACGGCGTTCGTTGTCGCATTCGACCTGGCGACGACTTTTCTAACGATCCAGCAGCCGGAAGCCGAGTGTGGAAAGCACATAGACGCATCGAACGTCGAGTACGATTTTGGCGATGTCCCGCAACTGGACCTGATACGCAGACTGCTCGTTGGTCTGCTGCTGGAGAATATCGATGTACCGGTCTTGCGGAAGTGGTACTTTCCTTCGCAGTACAAGGCCCTTTTGGTCGTGTTAGGAGACCAGGATGGTGCCGACTTCGAGCAACTGACGGTGGTTCGCAACCTGATCAAGGAACTCGAAGCACCGTACACGCTTTACATTCTGCAAGGCGGACGCCCGGTTACAACAGAGCAGTTCAATGCTCTGGCCGAGGCGGGGATGGACTTCGCCCTGCACCCCAACTTCTTCAAATCCGGCGGCATCAAGTTCGAGGAGGAAGAACTGGTCGCACAGCTCAAGAGAGCGGAGGCCGACATCGGGGCTCCCATCACCGGCGAGCGGCCTCACAGCGGTCGATGGGACTCGATCCGCGAGTTGCCAGTGTGGGCCGAGAAGGCTGGATTGCAGTACGACTCGGTTTTGGGGCAGAAGTGGTGGGAGGACAAGTTGGCGAAGGACGGCTACTGGGTGGGAACGGGGCTGCCGTACCGCTTCATCGACCCCGAAGATTACAGGCCCATGGACGTGCTGGAGATTCCCGTGTTCAGCGGCGATAACCGAGAGTTCTGGGGGCCCAAGGAGTACAACGTCCGCTACAAGACGGGTGCCCACAAGACCTTTCTCGCAGGACGTGGCCTCACCCAGGCCGAGGCCTTCGAGTCGTGGAAGCCCTTCTTGGACCAGGCGATTGAGAAGTACCCTACGGCTTATGGCTACAACTGGCATCCGGTCTACCTGGCCGCGAAAGAACTCAACTTAGCGGAGCGTTTTTACCGAACGGATTCACACTTCAGAAAGTGCATCAGCCACGCCAAGAGTCGCGGCGTTGGCTTGATGGGCACGAACGCTCTGAATGATTTCTGGAGAGCGAGGGACAAGGTCTCGTTCAAAGACATCCGTTGGAGTCCCGAATCCGCGACCGCTCAATACACTGTTTCAAGCAGCGTGAAACTGAATTCGCTGACGCTGATCGCGCCGCTGATGTTCAATGGCCGGAAGGCACGCGTCTCGACCGGCGGCAGTCCAAAAGATTGCGTAGAGGCCAATGTCTTGGGAGGACAGCACGCCATGTTTGCAGTCGATGTTGGCAGTGAGGAGCTCCTGATAACGGTCAAATATGACTGACCGACCGGGGCTCTGATGTCCGGTCGGCTTCCGGACGGCGACCTGGATGCACGAGATGGAGTTGGTGACGCCAAGACAGAAGGAACCCTGTGATGTCGTCTCGCTTGCTGTCGTTTTCGCTCGCGATTGTCCTGGTCGGCCTGGTGGGTCGCTCGACAGGCGCCGACGAACCGCGACGAGTTCCGTCGGCCCCCGAAGGCTTTCATGACGACTGGAAAGTGAAGACTCTCGCCGAGGGAGTCGTTTTCAAGAAACGATATTTCGACGGGCCCCTGTTTGATTCCCAGCAGCGCATTTGCGTTCTTGACGTCGATTTGAACCATTCCAAGGTCTCGATCAGGCCGTTACTGATCTCCAAGCCGGGCCACGCCGAACGAACCAGCGAGCTGGCCGCCAAGGCAGGTGCCATTGCAGCCGTGAATCACTGGCTGTACAGCAGCTCGAGGCCACGCATCATGGTGGATCTGCTGAAAATCGACGGAAAGGTGATTCACCGCCAAGCAGATTGGGGTACGGGTGCTACCTATGCTTTTGGAGTGACACCGAAGAACAAAGCCCTCATCCAGCGAGTCCCACCCGATAGCACTTGGCCTGAAGTGACGCAAGCCAGCGTGGGCTACGGACTGGTTCTACTCGACGGGGCTCTCAGCAACGTGTACCAGCAGGAAAAGTTCAACTTCGGAACCGCGGCGCTGTTTCAAGGGCGTCGTGCGCCTAGAACCGGAGTCTGCATCACGGCGCGGAATCGCGTCTTGTTCATTGCTGGCGACGGGCGCAGCAGTTCGGCGGCCGGATTGTCACTCGAAGAACTGGGAAAGCTCATGCTCTGGCTGGGAGGCCAGGATGGCGTGAATCTCGACGGCGGCGGGTCGACCACAATGTGGATAAGAGAAAAAGGGCAAGACCGGGGACATGTCGTCAATCAGCCGTCCGACGGAAGTGAGCGCCCCGTGATCACCGCGTGGGGCGTGTTTTCGCAGGACGCTATGGAGGACAAGCTGCAACCATAGACCACATCCTTCAGCTCAGAAGGAAAGGCCAATGAACGAGAAGAAACCGCATAGAACGGTCTCCCGCCGAGAGCTCTTGCAGATGGGCGGACGGGCGGCGTTGGGCGCCGGTCTTTCCCATTGGATTGGTGGCGGCGGGTCGGCAGCAGCGCCGCGGGACGACCCCAGGAAACAGGAATGGTTGAAGTCGATGACCGATCCGTTTCGCGAACAACTTCTCGCAGCCCGCAAGGACCTGCCGGCGCGAGTGAAGGCATGTGCCGAGCCGCTGCGAGACGAACCGGCCTTTGACCCCGACGACATCGCCCGGCGAGCCGCACAAATCCACTTGCCGGATGGAACGCGTTTCGAACACGCGATGCTCGAGCGCGTGGTGCGAATCGGCTTGGCGCACATTGATGCGACCTTTCAAGGCGACCATCCCAAGTACGGTATTGAAAAGTACATGTGGGCCAAGTGCGATGGATTTCCGCCGATCATCATTTCCGCGGTCGATGCGCTTTCGCTTTGGGGGAACATCGAGCGAGCCAAGCAGCTCATGTCTTATTGGGTGCAGACCTTCATCTACCGCGACGGTAGCATTCAGTTTCAAGGGCCTTCGCTGAGCGAATATGGTCAATTGCTCACCACCGTACGAAGCCTGGTCGAGCGCGGGGCCGGACACGAGTGGCTTGATCGGCATCGGCGGATTCTCGATACCATGGCCGGTTATATCGTGGGACTGGCGACGGCCGCTGGAAAAGTCACCTTGCTTGCTGGCGTGCCGGAGGACGATCGGCGCCACGATCCGGCGACGTATTTCCACAACAACGCTTGGGTCGTCCGCGGACTCAGAGATTGGGGAAAACTGAGTTCAGCGGCTGAAGCGAAGAGACTTAACCGTCTGGCCGATGAACTCCACGATCAACTGCTTCAGGCTATTCGTGACGTTTGGCCGGATGATCCGAACGACTGGTGGTTGCCGCCAACCGTAGAGACCAGCCTGCCGAAAGGCGGCAAAATAGAACGCCCCGCCTACGTCACCGAAAGCGTGATCAGCAGCTACACCAATTACCGCTACTGGCCGGAACTGCTATCGAGCGGCGTCCTGCCCCGATCGCTTGCCGAGCGAATCGTCTTTGCGCGGCTGAACGGCGGTGGCCAATTCCTCGGCATGACCCGGTACCGGGGCTTCCTGGACGATTGGCCGCTGTACAACTGGCTTGACGGTCTGTGGCAGCTCGGCCGTTACGATGATTTCCGTCTGAGTCTGTGGGGACACATTTATTACAGTCAGGCCGAAGGTCATCTGACCGCCTACGAAGGCGTGCACTTCCCGCCGGGCCGCAAAGCGAGTCCTTACTGCCTTCCCTGCCAACTGGTCGCCGTGCGCGCCGCGGCTAAACTTGCGTTGGCATAATCCGCCTGTTCCGGAGGCCAGATGAATCCCAAGAGAACCCTTTGAAGAGTCCCGACGGTGGCGGCGTCCGCCCGTGTTCCGTAGAATGAGATGGTCAAGGGAACGATCCCGTCAAGTGAACTGAGGGGAAGAGGTTATGCCTTTGCTCGATCATTTCCACCCGCCGCTGCACGGTCCGCGCCGCTGGGAAGGGTTCCACCACGCCTGGGCCACTTTCATCGCGCAGCAGCTCAACCAAGAGACATTGCCGCCGGACTATTTTGCGGAGTCGGAGATAAGCGTCGGTCCGGAATTGGAGATCGACGTCGCGGCGATGGAATTGACGTCTCCGGGCACCGAAGCGTCAACGGCCACGGCGGTCTGGTCACCCGCGCGTCCGAAGATCGCGGCAAAGGTAGACTTTGCTCACCTGGACACTTGCGAAGTTCGCGTCTATCAGGACTTGGGCGGTGCCGAGTTGCGGGCCGCCATCGAGTTGATCAGCCCAGCCAACAAAGATCGGGCGGCAAGTCGGCGGACGTTTGCCGCGAAGTGTGCGGGCTATCTCAAACACGGGATCGGGTTGGTGATCATCGACGTCGTGACGTCGCGTGCCGCAAACCTTCACGAAGAGTTGTTCGACGTCCTGGAGGTCGATGGCGACCCGCACGCATGGACGTCGTCGACAGGTCTGTACGTAGTCGCCTACCGCGCCGTGACACTCCGCGACAGTCCGCGTGTGGAGGTATGGCCAGAGGCGTTGGCCTTGAACGACTCGCTGCCGGTCGTCCCGCTATGGTTGTCCGTCGACCTCAGCGTTCCGCTACGGCTGGAAGCGAGCTACTTAGAGACCTGCCGGTCACTGCGAATCTCGGCCTGAACGCGTTCGTAGTAGCGTCCATCATCGATAGCAACCGGTTTCTCGATTGCCGCGAGGAGCTTCGTACCTCTACTGACTTGAAAGGAATAGAGCGATGGCTATCGCTAATTCTCCTCCGTCGAAGTCGAGCTGGCGATTTCTCGTCATCGGGCTGATGCTGATCCCTTCTTTTTCCACTGCACTTGCGGCCGAGGAGGAGTCGCGGAATGGCGAAGGTGAAGTCCATGTCTTCGACAAGGATGTATTCGAGGATTGGGGGCATTGGGAAGAGAAAGCGGTCGAAACGCCGTATTATCCGGAGGGGGACGTTTTCGCGTATCATGCTTACCTGACCGACGTGAAGCGAGTTGTCGGGACTAAAGCTCAGGAGGACTGCCTTCCGCTTCCCGATTCATTGATTATCTCGCCGGGCGAGTATCAGTTCCGCGACCAGGCTTTTGCGCTTCAAGAGGAGGGGCTGTACCGGTTTATCGAGGTTGGCGAAGAACAACAGCAACGAATCGTTTACCAGGCGGATTTGCACGCATTACTGTCGGGCATCGCGTGGATTGTTTCGCATGGGAACTCCGATCACGGAAAGTCGCACGAAGTGCTGGCCGAAGAGGCCAAGACCAGGAAGATCTTCATCACTTGCGGCCCCGTTTCCGGCTGGGCATCGCGCATTCTGGGCGACCACGGCATTCGGGCGCGTTCAGCGACAAGCCTCACGCTCGGCCACTGGAATACGTACGATAACGGCCATGCGATGATCGAGGTCTATCGAAAGGACCTTCGCAAGTGGGTCCTTTACGACGTCGACGGCAATTGCTTTTTCACGTGGCGAGAGACGCCGCTGTCGTTGGTCGAGTTTGCTTATGCCGTGATGAGTGACAAGCCGTACGAGATCAACAAGCTTGCGAACGACACGCGTTTGGACGTCTCGAATTTCAAGGGTAACGATGGCAAGGCGGACTACGCATTCTTTTGTGAGAGGATGAACGCAGCGGTTCGGCAGTGGTACCGGCGGATTGTGCAAGTACCGATGCTTCACGACGCGAAGCTCGGCAGGTGTTTCTTTGACGCCGCGAATCGGCAGCGGATTGAAAGCTACAACAAGTCCTTCAAGTACCTGGAGAAAGGCGAGTTCCGGCGGACCTTTTATGGAGAGGTGCCGGATGGAGAGTGATTTCCTCGCACGGGTCGTTTAACCCGTAGCCGGAGGCGCAGGCGGCTAGCAGTATGGGGCGTCCAATCGCCTGCGCCTCCGGCTGCGGGTTAAACGAGGAAACGCGCGACAAGCGGAATGCAGATGATAAGGAGCCAGCAATGAGCAAACGAATTGATCGGCGGCAGTGTCTTCGCAAAGGGGCGGCGGGCGTGTTTGCGGGCGCAGCGCTCGTTGCCGGTGCGTCCGGACTGCCGGCAGCGGAAGAATCGCCGAAGCCGGTGCGGATCGCCGTGATCGGGCTGGGCGGCCGCGGCAGTTATCTTCTTCGGTGTCTTCTCTCGCATCATCCCGGCGTGAGCGTCCCGGCCTTGTGCGAGTTGCAGCCCGATCGGCTTGAGGCGGGCATCGCCATGGTCAAGAAGATCAAAGGCACCACTCCTGTCGGCTACTGCAAAGGAGAATTCGAGTACCGCAACATGCTCGAGCGCGACGACGTGGACGGTGTCCTGGTGGCCACGGGCGTCCAGAAGTTCGGCCGGATCGCCACCGATGTCATGAAGGCCGGCAAACACGTGGGTACCGAAGTGACCGGGCCGCATACGCTGGAGGACTGCTGGGCCATCGTCGAGGAGCACGAACGTTCCGGCAAGCACTACATGCTGCTGGAACAGTGCTGCTACGGAGACGTCAATTTGATGATCCTCAACATGGTCAAGCAGGGTCTTTTCGGCGAGACGTATTACGCCACGTGCAGCTACGTGCACGACGTCAAGACAGGCGGATCGGGCAAGAGCCGACTCGTCAATTCCGATCAGACGCTCAGTTGGCGAGGTCGCTTGGTGGCCGAAGGACGCGGCAGTTCCTATCCGGCCCACGGTATCGCACCGGTCGCCAAGTGGCTGGGGATCAACGACGGCGACCGCTTCGAACACTGCATCGCCATGATGAGTGACCCGCGGGAGATTCACGCTCAAGTGGTCGAACAGTTCGGCCCCGACAGCGAAGCGGCGAAGATCAAGTTCCACACGGGCGATTTCCACACCACCTTGATCAAGACCGCCAAAGGAAAAATGATCCGGCTGGACTACAGCCTTTCGAACACCCGGCCCTACTCACGCTACTATCTACTGCAAGGAATGAACGGCTGCTACGATTCGCGCACCGGGCTGTTCCTCAAGGGAGCCAGCAGCGAGCGACACCCTGGATACGGCGCGTGGGACCCGGTCGAGGAGTTTTTCGAGAAGTACCGCCATCCCTTCTGGCGTAAGGATGAGAAAACGGCCCTGGCAACGGGTGGACACGGTGGCATGGACTACTTCTGCATTCGCGATTTCGTCGCCATGTGCCGCCACGGCCAGGCACCCTGGTCCGATTGCTACGACGCCGCGGCCTGGAACGCGCTGAATCACTGCTCCGAGCAGTCCATCGATCGCCAGGGTGCACCCGTCGAGATCCCTGATTTCACCAAGGGTAAGTGGAAAGATCCAAACTGGCGCAAGGATCGCCCGAGCCCGGCTTCCGTGATTCCAACTTGACGACATACGAGGAACGAAAGGAACTATCTGATGTCGATGCGATTGCTGTTGTTTAGCTCTGCGATTGTCATGGGCTGCCCGGTGTGCCGTCAGGCATGTGCTGAGGAGTCAAAGGCGAGCCGTTATCTCGAACCGGTGATCGGATGCCTTGACACGCTGATCGAGGACTGCACGGACACTTACGGTTCGGAGCACAGTCCGATGTTCTGCTCGTTGGTCGACTTGAAGACGCATCGCATCCCGGCGAAGGCGCCGCCATTGATGCGCGAGCAGCGAAAATCCGATCGTGCCTTCCCTGGCGGCAACTTACAACACGACATGTTCACGCTGCTGGCTATGTACCACGCAAGTCGCTTGACGGGCGACGAACGCTACGCGAAGGCCGCCGACGCCTACCTGGAGTTCTTCCTTCGTCGCGCGGCGTCGGTGGGCAACGGCCTGTTTCCCTGCGGCGAACACGCCTACTGGGACTTCCTCAAAGAAACGTGCACCTACCCTACGCACGAAGATCTGGCATTTGTCCCTGGACAGTTTCTCGATAGGCTCTGGGAGGTCAATCCGAAAGCCACGGAGAAACACATTCGCCAACTGATGATGCACTTCCTGGAAGGAGACCAGTGGGTCTGGAACCGCCACGCCTCGATCATCTCGAACAAGCGGCCCACTCGACCGGCGCCATTCCCTCGGCACGCCGGCTTCTATATCTACCAATGGGCCTTCCTTTACAGCAAGACCCATGATCCCGAGTTGCTGGAACTGGCCAAGAAGACGACCGACGCCAATAAGACGGTCTCCAAGGCGAACCTCAGCGTCATCAGTCTCGGACTTTCGTTGCTGCGGGCGAATGAGGAATTGTTGGGCGACGAAGCCATCGCCGATTGGAACAAGTTCGGTCGCCAGTGCTTGGGCCCGGTCATCGAGGCCACCAAAGACGAACCCAAGCAGGGACGCATCCTGATGTTTGTGCCCCATGGTCAAGAGCCGCAGCCAAACCGCACATACGGGTTCTGGGACAAGGTGTACGAGGGCAGCGGCGGATATGCCTTTGTCGGTGCCGAGAAACTGTCGCTCATGTGCCTGTGCGCCCATCGGCTGACCGGAAGCCGGGAGCATCTCGAATATGCAGAAGATGTTTGCGACCACTATCTGACATTGACCCGCCCGCCGAAGGAACCCATCACGCCGGGCAAGTTCGGCGGCTTGATTGCCCTTTCATTGGATTTGTACGACCTGACCGGCAACGAGAAGTATTTGAAGTTCGCCTGCCAAAACGCAGATTGGGCCATCGACGAACTGTATTCCAACGGCCTGTTCCGGGCAGCTACAGGCAAAGACTACTACGAAGCCGCCAACGGCGTCGGCCCCCTGCTAATCGAACTCATACGCCTGCACTTAGTGCTCAGCGACAACGACTATCCGCTGCCCCGATATTACGCCGAAACCTGAGGGGCGGCGATCCGTGCATGATAAGCCTATCACCTGGTCAAATGCAGTCGACTCAATTCCTATACCGTAATCTCACCGCCCAGACCCCGAGGCCATGATCAGCTGGCAGGAAATCGTTCGATCGCTATCCTCATGTTGTGGCACGGTCTCCCGACCGTGCCACCGGCCCGACCGCAGGTCTCCGGTCTCCAATACGCACTCGTCATGGAACGCATCCACTTTTGTTCCGACGCAACGGATTGTCTTTGTCACGTACAGCGTAGTTGAATGGCTGGCATTCTTCGCGTTGGAGGCGACGTGTCGGATCGTCACCAACAGGTATGCAAAACGTTAAACGGCACTCGTCGTGAAGGAGGAGACCTTCGGTCGATGAAGTGGCACGGTCGGGAGACCGTGCCACAACCATGTGGAAACATTGGCGCACGCGGAGCAGATGTTAGGATGGGCGCTTCGGCTCTGACATCCCAGAAACAGGACGGAACGGTATGATGACCGACCAGCGAGTGATCGACAAAGTACGGGCCGCTTGCGACGGCTTACAGAGTCACGGGAAGCTGTTGTCAAAGGAACGTTTGCAGTCCTTCCTGGGAGCCTTTCAGAGCCGTTTCGGCCCGGAACGGCTGAGAAGTCTGGACGGCGAGGCCCTTCTGGAAACAGTGCACAACCATAGCAACCGAGACAGCCTGGTTTATTGGCTGGAGTTCAAGAACGACGAGGAATTCCCGACACCGCGATTCGGTAGCATCGCCGGTGGCAGCGCCCTGAAGTTCATTATTTATCGCCGAAAGGAAACTGGCGAATGGATGACTGGTTCACCCACCAAACAGCGTCCGATTCCTGTCAGCGAAGCGATCGATTATGCCAGAAAGCATCGGGATCAGCTTGTCAAAGGTGTGGAAGTCCTGGAACAGTTCCCCAGCAGCGCGATCGAGAGGGACTATGAGCGTCTCGAACGCCAACTTCATGAGATCGCCCCAGACGTGAGTCCCCTGGCGTGGGGACACAAGTACTTCAGTTTGCTGTTCCCCGACATACTCGACGATTTCCATAGCCCGGTCTATCAGCGTTTCCACATCATCAAATTGCTGCAGCTTCCACCACCGGGAGAAGGCCGGTATTGCGGGGCGATTCATTTCGTGGAACTGGCCCAACAGCTTGACATTCCTTTGGTTTGGCTGACCACAACGCTAAATCACTGTAATGCGCACTCGCCATATCGATACTGGCGCGTCGGCACCGGCGATGACAGTGAGAGGCGGGCGCCGTGGGCATTGATGCGCGACAACAACTGCGCTGCCATCGGCTGGGAGCGGCTTGGTGACTTGACCGGTATCTGCGACGAGCAAAAACGAGATGCCGTGCGGATATTGAAAGGCTTAGTTGCACGTCACTATCCGAGCGACCCGCAACGAATCGGAGGCCAGTCACACGCAATTTCGCGTTTTGTGAATACAGCTACTGACGGCGACCTCGTCGTCGCGATGTGTGGTAAGACCGTTCGAGGAGTTGGCCGTATCGCAGGTGACTACTACTTCCAGCCGGGGGAAGAGTTTCCGAACCGTCGCCCGGTTGAGTGGCTGAACCTGGACGACTGGGAGTTTCCAGAGGCGGATGCGAAAAGCACGTTTGGGGAGATCCGTCACAGCACAGCCAACTTGGTCGAGATTGAAAAACGAATCTATGACGCCATACCGCTGATCGCGACCGAAAGGAAGCAAGTCGATCCAGCCAGGGGCACGCGTATTCCAGAGTTATCGGGGATTCCCGGTCGCATTCAGGCCGCCTTGGAACGGAAATCTCAAGTAATCCTGTACGGTCCACCTGGCACGGGAAAGACGTTTTGGGCTGAACGGACAGCCCGTGATTTGTCGGCTCACGATGCGTTTGGAATGCCTTTCGATGAACTCAATGCGGAGCGCCAGAGGAAGGTCATCGGAGATGGGCGTGAACAGGCCGGGCGGGTGCGCTTCTGCTGTTTTCATCCAGCCTACGGTTACGAAGACTTTTTGGAGGGCTATCGACCGGAAGAAACAGATGGTCGCATGACTTTCGTGTTGAGGTCCGGAATATTTCAGCGGATCTGCGACGACGCAGCGGCGAGTCCGAATCAGCGTTTCTATCTGATCATCGACGAGATTAACCGTGGAGACATCCCGCGTATCTTCGGGGAGTTGCTGACGGTTCTGGAAAAGAACAAACGCGGCAAGGCGATCCTCTTGCCACTGACCGGCGAGTCCTTCTCCGTTCCATCCAACGTGTATGTGATTGGGACGATGAATACTGCGGATCGATCCATCGCACTGCTCGACACCGCCCTACGACGACGCTTCGGCTTCATTGAGCTAATGCCCGACAGCTCAACATTGGGTGACGCGGTCATTGACGGCATCCCGCTTGGCCCGTGGCTAGACGAACTCAATCGCAGGATTTGCGATCACATCGGCCGTGACGCCCGCAATCTGCAAGTCGGCCACTCTTACCTGTTGGAAGCGGAGAAACCGATCGCTACGTTCCCGAAGTTCGCCCGAATCATTCACGACGACATCCTTCCGTTGCTGGAAGAGTATTGCTACGAGGACTTCGCGATGCTGGAACGCATCCTGGGCCAGGGCCTCGTCGATGGGGAGCGTCAAGAGATTCGTCATGAGCTGTTCGCCGACGACCGGCACGACGATCTCGTTCATGCTCTTTTGGCACCCTGTCCCGAAATTGCCGCATCACCGCAGGCGCTGGAAGCAGAGATCCAGGAAGAAGACGGAGCGGATGAACCTGACGATGAAGGTGACGATGAATAGCGATGCAGTGTGTTGACGTTACGATTTCTGAATGGGAAGAACTTGTTCCAGCGTCGGGAACGGCACTCGAGGGTGTGTTTCTGCCGGCCGACCCCGGCGTGCGCCAACTCGCGGATCAATTGGCGAAGCGCGGTATGCTGCAAGTTGAGGAATTGCGGACGGGCCTTCGCTTGAGATCGACTTCATTTGTCGGCCGGGTCACCATTGGCAACCTGCAAGTCACCGTGCAGCCAAAGCTTCAGGGGCTCCCTTTGTTGAATCTGTTGCGGTACGCCTACCGACTACGACACCTCAAATTCCTGCCCGCGGCCAGTTACGGGACCCAGTTCAACACGTTCCAGGATATTCTTGTTTATCAATTGGCGTCTGAGGCAACGGAACTCGTCTCGCGAGGGCTGGCGCGGCAATACGCGCGCGTCGACGAAGAACTACAAAGTCCTCGCGGCAGGATCGACATTGGACGAGTTGTGCGGCAGGGAACGCAAGCACGCACAACGCTTCCGTGTTCACACTTCCCACGGATTCACGATTGGCTACCCAACCAGTTGCTGCTGTCCGGCCTGCGACTGGCGGCCCGCGTCGCCTCGGATGTGACGCTCGCGAGTTCGGTCCGGCGGGTGGCATCGGTGTTGGCCGATCAGGTCAGCCCTGTTCCCCTGGACCGTGCGACATTCCACCGCTGGCGGCGCGAACGAAATCGGCTCACACGGGCGTACGATTCCGCGATTCTGCTGACCCAGCTTTTGGCGCATTCCCAGGGACTCGACTTGGATGCAGCCGCTGGAGCGTTCAAGCTCCCCGGTTTCATGTTCGACATGAACCGTTTCTTTCAGGCTTTGCTCTCGCGCTTTTTGCACGAAAACCTGTTGGGCTATCACGTTGAAGACGAACACGGCCTGAAGGGAATGATGGGCTATGTTCCCGGCATGAACCCACGTAACCGACGCGACCCTGCCCCGCGTCCCGATTTCGCTGTGCTTGACGGGAGTCGCATTGTGGTTCTGTTGGACGCGAAATACCGAGACCTGTGGAACCACCCATTGCCCCGCGAGATGCTCTATCAAGTGGCAATTTACGCCCTGAGCCAGCGGCTCAATCGGGAAGCGATCATCCTCTACCCGACAGTGGAGCCGTTTGCCAGGGAGTCTCGAATCGAAATCCGTGATCCATTGAATGCGACGGTAACGGCCTACATTGTTCAGCGGCCTGTTGATTTGGTTCATCTAGAAAACCTAGTTCGATCTCGCAGTGGCACACCTGGACAGCGTAGGATTCGCGCCGAGTATGCTCATCAGTTGGCCGGAATGTGAACACTCTTCGCCTTTCGGAGGGCACGCGGTTGTGGCACGGTCTCCCGACCGTGCCACCGCCCCGACCGCAGGTCTCCCGTTTCCAACAAGGACCCGCATCATGGAACGTTACCGCATCCGACCTGACACAGCGGTATATTTCGTCACATACAGCGTGGTTGAATGGCTGCCAGTGTTCGTGTCCGAGGTAGCGTGTCGAATCGTTACCGATAGTCTGGAGTACTGCCGCCAGCACAAAGGACTCCATACGAATGCCTTTGTGATTATGCCGACTCACATGCATGCGATTTTCTTCGACCGCGACTTTGATTCCAGTCGGCTGGTGCAGTCGCTTGCCGACTTTCGGAAGTTTACAGGGAGGTCGCTGAGTGACTTTTGCAGTAGCCAAATGCCACGGTGCTTCGCGGAGACGTTGCGCAGCGCCGCGACTGCCGACCGTGCGCGTCGATTCTGGCAACCGAGCCGGCATCCGGAAGCAATCGAGACCGAAAAGTTCTGGAGGCAGAAGTTGGATTACCTGCACGAGAACCCTTGTCGCAAAGGACTGGTGGCGCGGGCCCAGTATTGGCGGTTCTCGTCCGCCGCGTACTACGTTTCGGACGGTCAACAAGAGTGTGATGTGAAGATCGCTGGGCTGGATTGGTCGTGAAGAGGGAGACCTTCGGTCGATGAGGTGGCACGGTCGGGAGACCGTGCCACAACAGCGCAAACGAACCGGAGATGCTATGATCAGCCGGAAAGACATCGTTCGATCGCTTACTGACGTTGGAATCGGTCGCGGAGACCACCTGGTCGTGCACGCGAGCCTGCGCAGTATCGGGGCGATCGACGGTGGCGCTGATGCGGCGATTGATGCGCTGGTCGATGTGGTGGGCGATGGCGGCACCGTGGCCATGCCGAGTTTTCACTACACGCGGCCGCTGCCCGAGCCTCACTTCGACGTGCGGACCACGCCGGCCAAGACGGGAACGCTGACGGAAGTCTTTCGCCAACGCGCCGGTGTGCGGCGCAGCCTTCATCCAACGCACGCGGTTTGCGCCCTCGGCCCAAGGGCAGATGAGTTCCTGGACGACCATCTGACGTGTGAGGCCGTGGGGAAAGACTCGCCGTTGGACCGGATCGCTCAAGCCGGTGGGTATGTACTGCTGATTGGCGTGTCGCACTTGGCCAATACGACAATCCACGTCGGCCAATGCCATGCCGGTCTGGCCAGGTATCATTGGCAAGACGGTCCCGTGCCGATTGCGAAGGTCCTCCTGGCGGACAACCGCGTTGTGGAGCACCCACTTGACGCGTCGGCGGGCTGTTCTCTCGCGTTCAACGCGGTCGACTATCTGCTTCGTCAGCGGGGATTGGTGCGAGACACGTATATCGGCCACGCACCGAGCAGTCTGATGCGCGGGCGGGACATTATCGATACAGTGGTGGCCACGTTGAAAGAGCGCCCGGATGCACTGCTGTGCAATCGCCAAGCGTGCCGGCCGTGCGTTCTGGCGCGCAGGCATTCGCACGCCGCCGCCGAGAGGAGCGCGCCGAATGTGGTCAAGTGACACGAGATCGGAGAACCGATGAGATACGACTATCACATCCTCGACGAAAACGAAATCATGCGGATCCACGAACTGTCGCTCCGCGTGTTGAGCAACCTAGGTATGAAGGTGCAGGACGACAACCTGTGCGCCATCCTCGCCCGGAAAGGACTCCCCGTCGACGGCAAACAACAGCTCGTTCGATTTCCCACGGACATGGTCGACGCGGCCATCGCTACGGCGCCGAAGCGGTTTTCGATGTTCGACCACAAGGGCAATGAATTTCCGATAGAAACCGGCCACGAATTGCCCGCTGTCTATTCCAACGCGTTGAAGATCTGGGACTGGCAAACTGGGGCAGTGCGGAGTTCGACCAGTGAAGATCTCGTTCGCTGCGTGCGACTGGCCGAAGCGATTCCCGACGTCAAGATTAATAACCCGGTCTGCCTGCCGGGCGACTCGGCGGAAGCCGATCCGGTGCTGCGGGCGGCGTGCATCGTGTTGCAGCATTCGACTAAGATGATGGGGGCCGCCCCTCACAATTTGGCCGAGGCCGTGTTTTGGGAGGAAGCCGAGGCCATCGCCCAGCAAGACCTGCCCTCGAGCCGAGGACCGAGCATCAACTATGGTATATCGCCCGACAATCCCTTGCAGATTAACGCGACGGTCTCGGAGATCCTGCAATACCTGGCCGTCCGTAACTGCGTCCTGCTGATCAGCTCGTGTCCCATTGCCGGCGGCACGTCACCGGTGACCATGGCAGGGACCACCGTCCAGACGCACGCGGAGTTCCTGGGTATGCTGACCATTGCCCAGTTGCTTCGCGAAGGTGTCCCCTGTATCTACGGCGGTTCAGCCGGTCCCATGGACCTCCGCGCGGGACAGCTTTGTTATGGAGCGCCCGAGCGAAACACCATGCTGTGCGCCAACATCGATATAGCGAGGCACTTTGGGCTGCCCCATTTTTCCTCGGCCGGATCGGTCGACAGCGCGCTTCCCGACTTCCAGGCAGGTCAGTCGAAGGCGCTGGCGTATCTTTCGCGGCTGATGATGGGTACCAGCCTGGGGATCAGCTTCGGATGTCTGTTGACCGGTAGCACAGTTGCCCCCGAACAAATCATCTTGGACGTCGAGGCCTACCGCGCCGCAAAGGCCATGCTCAAAGGCATGACCGTGGACGACGACCACTTGGGCTATGAAGCCATCCGCCGCGTCGGGCCTGCCGGGAGTTTTCTGGAAGACGAACACACGATGAGCTTCATGCGGAGCGAGTATTATCTGTCAAATGTCATCAACCACGATGGCGAGAGAGGCAAGAGTATGCTCGACAGGGCCCACGACCAAGTGCACGAAATCCTCGAACGCCACCAGCCAACTGTCTCGGAAAAAGTGCAGAATGATCTTGATGTGTTCTTAGGCGACTATTCGCGAACTGTTGCTGGTTGAAGCTCTCGCCCCGCAAGCGGCGCAAATAGAAATGTACCCTGGTTACGAGGCTCTGCCTCGTAACCAACTGTCCCCGAGGCTCCGCCTCGCATACGCCGGCAGAGCCGGCAAGACCATGCGTTCCCAGGCCGGAGCCTGGGAACGAGAATCAGGGACCGGGCGACGGTCCCGATGGCCCTCAAGATCGGTAAAACATCACACTCGGAAAGAGAGTCTCCAATAGCGATGCAGATTAAAAGCCTGAAACTCAAGGACTGCTACTACGGCAACCAGTGGTTCGACGAGATCGAGCACCGCTGGGTATACGATGATTTTGTGGCCGAAAAGGACTGGCAGAAGGGATGGATCAGCTTCGATTGTGCGTTGTACAATCCGTCCGATGACCGGGTGTACCTGGGCATCACTTGCTTCGATGCCAACGACGTTTTCAAGACGTACGACCGCCAGACCGGCCAGTTCGTGGATTTGGGATACAGCCGCGTCGCCGACCCCTTCGACGCCAAGTTTCACCGATCGCTTGTCAAGGGCTCCGACGGCTGTCTCTACGCCGCCCCCGCGCTATTGCACTGCCCCGATAAATATCTCGAAGCCCCCGGAGCGGCTGTGGTAAAGTTCGATCCGGCCACGGGCCATATCGAAAAGCTGGGCGTTGTGCTGCCGCATGTCTACGTCCAGTCGCTGGTCCTCGATCCGCAACAGGATGTGGCCTATTGTCTGTGCTTCGCCCCGGAGTACCTCGCCTCGTACAACCTCCGCACCGGCGAGGCGAAGACGCTGGGGCTGCTCGGATCGGGCTACGGGGCCATGGCACAAGGCGAGAACATCGCCCTGGACGACCGGGGCTGCGTGTGGAGCAACTGGTCGCTGACACGTGCCTGGCAGAACGAGCCCGGCCCCGATGCAATCCGCCTTTGTAAGTACGACCCCCGCGAAGACCGAATCGTGTATTTCCAGAAGGGCCTTCCGCACCCTGACGGTTCCTACGGATACGCTAAAGCGGAGGCGCTGTTCAACTTCGGCGACGGCGCGATGTACGCCAGCGGTGCCAATGGTTCGCTGTATCGCATCGACCCGGACTCGGGCGACGCGGAGTTCCTGTTCACCCCCACGCCGGATCGCCGCAGCCGTCTGTCGAGTCTCGTGAAGACAGAAGATGGCGTCGCCTATGGCATCACGGGCCGGGACGGAAAGTGTGAGCTCATGCAGGTGCACTATAAGGAAGCTCGGTTCGAGAAACTCGGCCACGTTGTCGATGCCGACGGCAATGCCATGTTCCAGTGTCACCACATAGTTGCCACGCCCGATGGCGTCCTGTATGCCTGCGAAAACGACAATCCCTACCGCAGCAGCTACCTCTGGGAAATCACCTTGTAGAAGAGACGATCGAGATGGGAGAGACGCAAAGCAACTTGGTGGTGGCCGATTACGTGCTGGTCGTCGGTTTCTTCGTGGTGATGCTTGCGATCGGCATCTACTTCGCCGGGCGGATGCGCGACATGAAGGACTATTTTGCCGGGGGCAAGCAGGTTCCCTGGTGGCTGTCGAGCGTTTCCTATTGGATGAGCAGCTTCAGCGCGTTTGCCTTTGTCGCCCTTTCAGCCATGGCCTACAAGCATGGTTTCGTGGCCGTCACGATGTGGTGGATAATCGCCGCCCTGACGGTTCTCACGGGACACCTGGTTGCCGCTCGCTGGCGTCGCGTGGCTACGACCAGCCCGCTGGAATTTGTCGAACAGCGTTACGGTGTGGTGATGCGGCAAGGCCTTTCGTATCTGGGTGGCGTGCTGATTGTGTTGGACGATGCCACGAAGATCGTGGCCATCGGCATGGTGGTCTCGGTGTCCCTGGGCTTTCCCACCATGGGGGCCATTCTCGCATGTGGCCTGATCATGTTGACCTACACACTGCTGGGAGGGTTGTGGGCTGTTTTGATCACCGACATGGTCCAGTTCATCGTGATGCTGACCGCTGTGATCGTGCTCGTTCCGTTGACGCTGATCCGAGTGGGCGGAGTAGCCGGCTTCGTCGAGAAACTGCCCGAGGACGCGTGGGCCCTGACCGGAGGAAAATACACATTGACCTTTCTCTCCGTCCTGGGCTTTTTACAACTGCTGAACTTGTCCACGCGCTGGTCGTTGGTCCAGCGATTCTATGCCGTGCCCAGCGACGCCGACGCTCGAAAGGTGTGCTACCTGGCGGCCGTGTTGTTCTTCGTGGTGGCGCCCGTCTTGTTGTTTCCCGCCATTGCCGCGTCGATTTTTCTACCCGGAGAGGGAAATCCCGATCGGATCTATGGGCTTCTGTGCCGGGAACTGCTTCCGGTGGGCATGCTGGGGATGTTGGTTGCCGCCATCTTCTCCGCGACCATGTCGTCGCTCTCCAGCGACTATAATGCGGTCGCCTCCGTCCTGACCACCGACGTCTACAAGCGGCTGGTGGTTCGTTCGGCGTCGGACCGTCACTACGTCGCAGCCGGACGCGTATTCACGCTGATCGTGGGGCTCGTGACGGTCGGAATCGCTTTGGCCATGGCCAAATTAGCAGAGGGAACGTTGCTGTTCGACCTGATGGTGATGATCTTCACCTTGTTGGGCCCGCCAACGATGCTCCCAGTCTTGGCTGGGTTGCTGTCGCGACGCGTTTCGGGAGCCGGCGCGCTGTGTGGGATGGTGACTGGAGTCGTTGTCGGTCTTGTGGCCGGCTTTTTCGGCTCGGCTCTGTTGTACCTATTGGATACAATCGCGGCTCCGCTGGTCGGTCATGCCGTTGCTGTCGAAGAAATCTCCGAGACCGCCTTTATGACGATTTCCATCGCGTCCACCACCGTGGGATTGATCGTTGGCAGCATCCTTTGGCCGGGTTCGTCGAAGACAAGAGAACGCGTTCGCCGTTTTCTGACCGGCCTGACGGCGCGAGAGATCCCGCAGGCTGCCTCGCCGGATTCCGGTGACACGAAGGTCTCGCCGGTGCCGATCGTCGGCGCAGCCGTCGCCGTGCTTGGCGGGTTGCTGCTGGTCGTCGTGCTCGCTTCGGTCCCAATCGGGCAGGGCACTTGTAGCCTAGTTGTTGGGTCGAGTATGCTCGTGCTCGGCTCCGGGCTGATCGTGTTATCCTGGCTGTATCGGCGTGGCTCGGCTTAGAGAAATGGAACAAGACCATATTCGCATGAAAACCGACATACACATTTGCTGGACCATTGACTGCGAGGCCACGCAGAAGGCCATCGATAATGTCGACTTGGGTATGCGCGCGATTCGTGGCTTCGCAGCGCTGATTACCGAGGCGGAGCTGCGAGCCACACTGTTCGTCCTGCCGGCCGACGCAGCGGCGTATCCCGCGCTGCTCCGCGAATTGGACGAAGATCGCTTCGAACTGGCCCTGCACTATCATCCGCACGAGGAGGGCTACGACGATTTCTGCGGCGGCTATGCGGCCGAAGCACAGCGCAAGATGTACGGCGATGCGATCAACAAGTTTGCCGACGCAGTGGGCGCACGGCCCAAGGCGTTTCGTACGGGAAGTTGTTCGGCGAACGACGCGACGTTTCCTGTGACTGCCGACTTGGGTTTCGATTGTTGTTCGCATTCCATGCCAGGCCGGAATATGGCGCAACTCCGCAGCAACTGGGCCGGTGCGCCGCAGCATGTGCGCTACGCACATCCGGCCAATCGGCTGCTGGAAGGAGGACTCGACCTGGTCGAAGTGCCGGTGACGACCGATCCCGAATCCATGCTCTGGTCCGGAGCACACCCGCAGGACTTGCGAGTAGAGTTGTTTGACGCCAAAAACCAACGCTACATGATCGACAAAGTGCTTGCCCGCGAGAAAACGCGCCCACAGCCCGTCCAGGCCATCGTCGCGCTGACGCACAACACGTTCAAGTACGACGATCCGGCCGACTTCCGGCGCCAAACCATGCAAGAGATGATGTCCGATTTCGCGGAACTGGCCGACAAGCATGACGTGAATCTGGTGCCGGCCACAATTAGTCAGGTCGCCGCGGCTTACCGCGCTGCCGTGCCAGTGTCGACGTGTCGATCGCGTGGGGAGTAAGCGAAGCGTTCGTTCCGTGAAAATCGAATGTCGAACAATGAGTCGCAGAGAATGAATGACATAAAGAACATCCGCGAGATTCCCTTTGGTGCGATGGGCGGCATCTATGAACAGGACGATATCGAGGCCGTGATGAACGCCGTCCGTGGGGCATCCGAGCCGGGTGGTAGCTTCTTTCCGTTGCCAGAGGAAACGGATTTTCAAAACGCGTTTGCCGCGCACGAGGGGGCGGCCAAGGCGATTGGCGTGAATAGCTGCGGCACGGCGTTGGACCTTTGCATGATGGCGTTGGATGTCGGCCCGGGGGACGAGGTGATCACCGCGCCGTTGACTTTTGTGTGCTCGGCTACATGCGCCATTGCTCGCGGCGCCAAGGTGGTGTTTGCGGATATCGATCCAGCCACCTTGTGCCTCGACCCGCAAGACGTGCGCGAGCGGATTACGGATAATACCAAGGCAATCATCCCCGTGCACTTCGCGGGCTTGGCTGCCGACTGTGACGCGTTCGATGCCATCACCGACGAAACGGGTATCCCGATTGTCTACGACGCCGCCCACGCTGTATCAACTCACTACAAAGGGCAGCCAATCGGCGGGCGCGGCAAAGCCAATTGTTACAGTTTTCAATCCAACAAGAACATGACGACGCTGGGCGAGGGCGGCGCCGTCACTACGGATGATGAAGATTTTGCGGAAGTGGTACGGCAGAAGAAGACCTTCGGTTACGTCTATCGCCCTGCACTGCGAGTGGTGAGCGTCGGGTTCAACTACCGGCTGACGAAAGTGCAGTGCGCCGTGGGCCTGACGCAATTGGCGAAGATCGACCGTGTGATAGCACGGCGGTTGGAAGCATTCCGACATATGCATCGCTCGCTGGAGGGCGTCGATGAGATCATTCGCCCTGCGGGTATCGAGACCGGTCACGGTTGCCATCTGTACGTGGTGCGGCTGGATACGGGCAAGGTGAGTTTTGACCGCGCCGCGCTGCTGGGCCTGCTCAAGAACAAGTACAAGGTCGGCTGTGCCATTCACTACCCGGCAGTATGGAGTTGGGAAGTACTCGCCGAGTTGGGTTACGACGAAGACACGGCCAATTGCCCAATCGCGGCGAAAGTGTGCCAGGAGGTGTTCAGCCTGCCGTTGTTCCCGCACACTACGGCGGAAGACTGCGAGTACATCGCTTGCGCAATCAAGCAATCCCTGAGTGAAGCAGGTGAGTAGCGAGCTCGACTCAACCCTAACGTTCCAAAGACAGAAGATGGGGCAACGGCCTTTCACTTGGTGGCATCTGTTTCATATGTGTTCTCACGTGTTGTAATGCGGAGCCAGCCGTCCTTTCCTGCACCTGTTTGCAGTTTGAGTGAGGTGTGCAACTAATGGATGAGAAGACCGTCAATTGGGCAGTTGTGGGCGTAGGCGACATCGTCGGCAAACGCGTGGGACCGGCCATTCATCAGCAGCCGGATAGCGTTCTTTATGCCTGTGTGTCAACTCATGCCGCGGCAAAAGAGGCCGAAATCGCTTCACTCGCTCCACGGAAAGTCTACACCGAGCTGGAGCCAATGCTGGCCGACCCCAACGTGGACGCAGTGTACATTGCCACGCCCGTGTATCTGCACGCACCGCAGACGATTGCTTCACTTCGGGCCGGCAAAGATGTTGTGGTTGAAAAGCCGATGGCGTTGGACGCCGCGGAAGCAGCCGAGATGTGCCGAGTCGCCGGGCAAACCGGACGGCGGTTGGCCGTGGCCTACTACCGCCGCTTTTGGCCTCGGTTCCAAGTGGTCAAAGATATGCTGGACCGCGGCGACTTTGGCCAAGTTGTACTCGTGCGCATGGCGCTTCACAGTTGGTACGGGCCTGATCCGGACGCGCCGGGCGCCTGGCGCGTGAAGCGTGATCTGTCCGGCGGCGGAGTGCTCAGCGACGTCGGCAGCCACCGGCTGGACCTGTTGGCCTGGTGGTTCGGCCTGCCCCGCCGACTGGTCGCCGAAGTGGAAACGCTCACCCACGACCATGACGTGGAAGACTCGGCCACTGTCTTGATGACGCTGGTCGACGGTGCGCAGTTCACCGGGTCGTTCCACTGGAACAGCAAGACGTGGACCGACGAGATCCACGTCGTGGGAACGGAGGCCAAGGTCGCGCTGCATCCCAGCGACGGCGACGGCGCGGTGGTTACTGTCGGACGGGACGTTGAGCACCGCAAGATTCCGAATCCGGAGAACGCTCATTACCCGCTTGTCGACGACTTCGTCCGCGCCATCATCGAGGATCGTGGTCCGCGGTTTACCGGCGCCGATGGCATGAATGCTACGCAAATCATGGACGCGGTGTTCGAATCGTCTCGGGAACAAAGCTGGCTGGAGGTCGACTCACTCGAATGACTTCTATGACTCAGGACGAACTGCGTACGCACTTCCAGGCGGTGGCTTCGACCGTCGCGGAGGGACTGTCCAAAGGCA